>Ga0210389_10000467_pt1 | contig 37352 bp, 35 predicted proteins | sample IncBWH28OmetaG_FD_160127 | JGI IMG/M metagenome (GOLD analysis project Ga0210389, IMG submission 160127) | Forest soil microbial communities from Barre Woods Harvard Forest LTER site, Petersham, Massachusetts, United States - Inc-BW-H-28-O ... | reverse complement strand
CGAGTCGTACCAGGCGCGAACCTACAGCTGCGCCTGCTGCGGGCTGGGGTTGCGATGCTGCGTCCGCTCCGGCGTCCATGATTGCGTTGACAATTTTTCGGTATCCGGTGCAACGGCAGAGCACGCTGCCGATCGCATCCAACACTTCGGTCTCGCGAGGCGAAGGGTTGCTCTCAAGCAGAGCCGTCGCGGCGACCAGCATCCCAGGAGTACACGCGCCACATTGCGCCGCTCCGTGTAAAAGAAATGATTGTTGCAACCGGCCGTGCAGCGGCGAACGAGCGGCCAAGCCCTCGACTGTGGTGATTTCACATCCCTCAACTTGTCCCGCGGCGACCAGACAAGCACAAACCGGGGCTCCGTTGAGCAATACCGTGCAGGCGCCGCAGTCGCCTGCGTCGCAGCCTACTTTCGTTCCTGTCAATCCGAGATCATCACGCAGCACGCGGGAGAGTCGCCGCGCACCGGGCGCGGTTACCTCGATGGCGCGTCTGTTCACGAAGAACGAAATCAGGTCCGTTTCAGCCGCGTGGAGTTTTTCGATGGTAGCCATTTCAGCGGCCCCTCACGCATGCTTCGAGGGCGCGCTGCACCAGAGTCAGCGACGCATCGCGCCGGTAGTCTGCCGTGGCGCGCACATCATCAATCGGAGACAGTGATTTGAGATGTTCGGCTTTGACATTCGCACCGAGTCCAGGTTTCGCGGGCAGGCTCACCAGATCTTTTTCCAAATCGCGTAGCCGCTGCGCTGTCGCAGAACAGGATCCGACTGCGACGTGCACTTCGGCCACGCCGCCGGCGTCGTCTGCCTGAAGAACGGCAGCCACCATCGAAATGGAAATCACGAGATAGCGGCGCGCGCCCAGCTTCAGAAATGCGGACGCCGCATGTTCCAGTCGCCGTGGAACCAGCACCGCCGACAAAATCTCGTCCGCCCGCCGCAGGGTCTTGCGATTGCCGGTGAGTAACTTTGCGAGCGGTAAGAGGCGCACTCCCGCCGCCGACGCCAGTTCTACCTCTGCATCCAGCGCGAGCAGCGGAGGGACGCCATCCGCCGCCGGAGACGCGTTGCACAAATTGCCTGCGACAGTGCCGCGGTTTTGAATCTGCACCGATCCAATTTCACGCGCCGCGGCTTTCAGAGCGTCAAAGCTGCTGGGCAGCGGAGCACGAATAACTTCGCTCCAGGTCGTCAGCCCACCGATGCGGACATACTCGCGCTCGGTCGTAATTCCGCGGATCTCGCGCAGCGCGGTAATGTCGACGACTCGGCCCCGAGGCAGGCGCTCGCCCAACGCTGGATAAAAATCAGTCCCACCAGCCAGAATCTGCCCTCCCGGAGAAGCTAGGAGAGAAATTGCCTCGTCTAATGTTTTCGGCTTGAGATACAAGGACCCTGGCCCCCGAAACGACGCGCCACAACCCGCTTTCAGAGTTTGTATACGAAGCGGGTAGGTTTGTACAGCGGGCCGTGCGAAGAGGAAACAAAACGCCGCCTTCCTAATCTGTGTTCTAATCTCCGCGTCGTAATTCTCATATGCAGCATTCGGCCGAGGAGATCGATATCCATGCATAACACTTTCTTAAGACGCTTCGCGATCGTCGCCGTTGCTGTGGTGCTCGTGAGTGCGGCCTGGGCGCAGACGCCCGTCTCAACAGCTCCGCCGGCCGACCTCGATACCTATGTCGCTTCTTCGATGAAAACTTTCGACGTCCCCGGCATGGCAGTGGCGATTGTGAAGGACGGCAAGATAATCGTCGCCAAAGGTTACGGTGTTCGCAAGCTGGGCGAACCCACTCCGGTCGACGAGTTCACCATGTTCGGCATCGGGTCGAACACGAAAGCGTTTACCACCGCCGCGCTGGCCACGCTCGTCGACGAAGGCAAGCTCTCCTGGGACGATCCGGTTTATCAGCGGCTGCCCGGCTTCGTAATGTACGACCCTTATGTTTCGCACGAGATGACGATCCGGGATCTGCTCACTCACCGGAGCGGCATGGGACTGGGCGAAGGCGACCTGCTTTTCTGGCCGCACTCCACCTACACGCGCGAAGAAGTCATTTACAAGCTGCGTTTCATGAAGCCGAGTTCGAGTTTTCGCAGTCACTATGCCTACGACAACCTGCTCTACATGACGGCGGGGCAGATCATCCCTGCGGTGACCGGAGTGTCGTGGGACGATTACATTCGCCAGCGGATTTTCACGCCGCTGGGAATGAATCACTCCAACGTCAGCAATGCCGCGATCAAACCCGACGACAATGTGGCGTTTCCTCACTCCCGCATGGACGACAAGTTGCAAGTCATCCACTTCGAAGTCCTCGACAACGCCGGCCCAGCGGGGGCGATTAACTCCTGCGCGGCGGACATGGCGAAGTGGGTGCAACTGCAACTGAATCGCGGAAAGTTCACAGATCGCGATGGCCGCCTCTTCGGCGAGGAACGGTCGAGGGAGATGTGGTCGCCGCAAACTATTCTTCCCGTCGGCGATCCACCGGCCCCTCTGGCCGGATTGAAGGCCAACTTCGCCGACTATGCTTTGGGCTGGGGTTTGCGTGATTATCACGGGCGAAAACTGGTCGGCCACACCGGCGGGGTTGCGGGATTCGTCTCACGCGTCATGCTCGTGCCCGAAGAAAATCTAGGAGTCGTCGTGCTGACCAACGCGGAAGAAGATGGCGCGTTTGATTCGGTTCTCTACCATGTGTTGGACTACTACTTTCATTTGCCGCCGACGGATTGGATCAGCGCGTACAAAGCCGTAGAAGAAAAACAGGAGAAGGACGCCGCGGAGAGTATGAAGAAGGCGGAAACCGCCCGAGCAGCCGACTCCAAGCCTTCCCTTCCGATCGAGAAATATGCCGGCGTCTATAACGATGCCTGGTACGGACCGATTACTATCCGGATAGATGGCGGTAATCTCGTCATAACTTTCGATCATACCCCCAGCATGATCGGCGACCTGCAGCATTGGCAACACGATACTTTCAAAGCCCACTGGTGCGACCGCACCATCGAAGATGCGTTCGTAACCTTCGCGCTCAACCCGGACGGAACCATCGACAGCGCCAGAATGGCTGCGGTGTCTCCGCTGGCCGACTTCAGTTTTGACTATCAGGACCTGCTGCTGAAACCGCATCGTGACGACCGCAAATAAGACGACCGGAAATAACTCGTCGCTCGAAACTGCAGAGGCCGCGGTCCAGTCCCATAGTGCCGGACTCCGGCGAGAACTCGGACTGCTCGACATGGTCCTCGCTCAAATATTGCTCGTAGTCGTCCCTGACTTTTTCGGCACGGCGGTCAAGGCTGGTGCTGCCCACGTGGTGCTGTGGCTGGCGGCCATGCTGCTGTTCTTCATTCCGCTGGCGCTGATCGTCGCGCATCTCAATCGACTGATGCCGCTCGAAGGCGGGCTCTACGAATGGGCGCGACTGGCGTTCGGCGATCAGGTCGGCTTTCTTGTCGCGTGGAATTTGTGGCTCTTCATCATGCTGTACGTCGCGGTCATTGGTTTAGTGACGAGCACTTTCCTGGCTTACGCGGTGCCTTCGCTCGGTTGGATGGCCGACAACAAGTGGGCCGTGCTCGCGGCGTCGGTGGTTTTGATCGCCCTCCAGATGCTGCTGGCGAGCATCGGTTTCGGAGTTGGCAAGTGGTTTAATAATGCGGGCAGTATTGCCGTACTCATTACCGTCGCCGTGCTTGTAGGCCTTCCGGTCGTCAATGCCTGGCACGGAGCACCGGCGTTTCATCCGCTGCGCTTGGTGGCGCCTTCGCTGACGGTTTTCACGCTGAGCGTTTTCAGCAAGATGACATTCGGCGCTCTCAGCGGCTTTGAATACGTCGCTATCTTCGCTGGAGAGTCGCGCAACCCGGCGCGCAACATCGGCCGATCCATCCTCATTACCGCGCCGGTCATCGCGCTGATCTATATCTTCACGACGAGCGCGATTCTAGCTTATGTTTCTCCCGATGCCGTCGATGTGATCGGTCCGATTCCCCAGGCACTGCGTCGCGGCTTCGGAAATTTCGGCAGCGTGATGGTTCCGGTGGCCATCTTTCTGCTGCTGGCCAATTATCTTTCGACCTTCAGCCTTTATTTCAGCGGTAGTGCGCGTTTGCCCATGGCGGCGGGCTGGGACCACCTGTTGCCGGAATGGTTCTCGCGGCTGCACGCGCGCTACAAGACGCCTGTGAACTCGATTCTTTTCCTGGGGGGCGCGACCCTCGCCGCCAGCATCGCTGCACTGATTGGAGTCGGAGAGCAGGAGGCTTACGAACTTCTGCTGACTTGGGGCTTCACTTTTTATGGCATCGCATATCTAGCGCTGTTCGCCATTCCACTGCTCGCGCCGAAGCACAGCGGAATCCGTCCGCGCCTCGGCCTGCGCGTGGCGGCTGCCTCGGGATTTCTCGTGACCCTGCTTTTCGTGGCGCTGTCGATCTTTCCCATCATCGACGTCGCCAGTTCGTGGCGCTATTCGCTGAAAATCGCAGCGGTCGTGGTTGGCGCGAATCTTTTCGGGTGGATGATCTACAACGCAGGTCACGGGAAGCACGAAAGTGCGAGTTCTTAAATCGGGTTCTTAAATAATGTTCTTAGCGATCGCCAAAAGGCCATCCCTAAAAGATCAGGGACCGGTCAGACTGATGATAAAATTCCACCCGCAACGTGGAGGTGTGCCGTGGACGCGATGCGAGGAGCGTTTTACGAATTTCACGCAGAAAGAATAGTTTCACGGCCTGGTCAGCCCCTCGAAACGAAGCCGGGCATCGAGATTGGGCCACAAATTACGAAGGAGTCAGCGTTGCAACAGGTCAAGACTGGCAAAGATGTTTACACGCTGGCTGACGAGGACGCTTATCGGCTCGCGGTGCAGGCAACTCCGGGCAAGCCCGTACAAGAGGCTCCCCACCATCCTCGGCAACCCTCGCCAACTGGTCGAGTGGATGTTTACTTCCGACACTACCACCCCGGAGGCGACCACGAGCAGTTCGGGCACATCTTCTTCGGACAACGGGGAGAAAAATACGTACCGAGATAAGTTGCGGAGTAGTCGCAGGGTCGTCCGAAGGTGTGACCTCGCGGATCGCGCCTTAGTGTGCGAACGACTTCAAGCCATCAAGCCCTGCTTCTCTGGTCACCGCAGAAAGACTTGCGCCGCATCTTCCACGCGCACGGTCGACTTCCGCCGCGCGCCGGTTTCCACGTTATAAGCCGCGAGCGCATGATCTTCAATGATGAGCAGTTCCTTCTCGCTGATCCATCCCACCAAAGTTGCGTGCGGCACAAACGCTAGGCGCCGCGGCGTATCTTCCACACTCTGCACTTCGATTGCCGGCAGTTCGGTCAGCGCCTTGCGAATGCGCTGCGATTCTTCCGGATTCGCCTGACCCTGTTCCGCGAGTTGGATGGGCTTGTTGGATTCGGCGGTCGAAACGATGGTCATCGCCACTGAGCCTAACTGTGGCGACAGACGTGCACTTGAGGTGTAGAAACTCACATCGTAGTCAGGATTTTTGTAAGTTGCGAGTTCGTCGAACACGGTGAGCTTCTTTCCTTTGCTCAGCACCAGCGTCTGATCGTCGCTTTGATTCGACCAGCCGCAGCAGCCGGTATCGGGAATCGCCTCGACGATGGTGTTTCCATCGGAAGCCGCGTCCAACACCCGCTGCAAAGGTTCGGGCAGCGGATCGGCCGTCCACTTTCCGGCGTCTTCCTGATAACGAGTGGTGGCTTTGTAGACGGGCGACGTTTGTCCGGCAACGAACTGAGTCATCAGGAAAAATTTCTCCACGCCGGTTTCGGGCGCCCACACCACGGCATACGGACAACTTTCTTCACATGTTCCTGTCGGACAGCGGCAGTCGGGAAATTTCGAAGCGGCGAGATTTTCGCGTCCACCGTCGTGCAGATCGGTCCGCCAGGCGTTCCATGTGGTGACAGTTGAAAGATCGACCTCTTCGCGCTGCAAGCGGCGCGCCTGATTGGCAAACCAAAACAGATGTGCGCCGTCGGCGGAAAGATAGGCCACCGGAGCCGACTCGGTGATGGCCTGATTCGAACCCGTGGTACTGACCTCGCGGCTCACGCCCTGATCAATCGTGATTGCGTTGTGCCCATCCCAAACCCACACTTTGTGCGCGGAAGCGGCATCTTCCTCTGAGAGAGGCAGCAACACGGCGGGCGCGTAGAGAATCTGTCCGAGGCGGTTTACAAAAATAGTTCCGGGAGATTGCACCGCCGCTGCCGGAACCTTCACCGTCTGTTTTACGGCGAAGGTCGCGGGATCGTATTCGACCATCTCACCGGGCGAGCGGAGCACCCACAGCCGTTTTCCCTGCCCCAGCAATGGCGCCGCCAACAGCAGAGCAGTTACCACCAGCAATATCTTCCACATGAAGCTACGCAAGCCTCCACTGGACTCTTGTTTGTTCCAGTCTTTCACGAGCGGGCATGAGCGAGCAGAAAATGATCGCACGCTCCTCTGTTTTTTTCACTTTCCGGACAAAACGCACTCGTTATCTGGATTGCCGACCGGAAGTGATAGGCTAAGCGATCCTTTCGGCAGCGAAGAAATCGAAGCCAGGGAAAGTTGGAAGCGGCGGCCTTCCCTTATAATGACCGGGATTCAAACCAGTTTTTCGATTGCGCAGAACCGGTTGCAGCGGGTGCATCGCAGCAAGTTCATCGCACCAGAGTTCCAGCAAACAGGCCGCGTCTATGGCCGTTGACGTATTCGCTGACTATGTCCGCTGACGTGACAACTCCAAAGCCCGGGATCGAAGCGGCCAGCCTGACCGACGTCGGCCGCCAGCGTTCCAATAATGAGGACTCCTTTCTCTACTGGGAGCCGAGCTCCGACGAGGACTTTCTCCGCAAGGGCCGCCTGGCAGTGGTGGCCGACGGGATGGGCGGATACGAAGGCGGGCAGGAAGCCAGCCGGCTCGCCGTTGATACCGTGCGCAGCATCTACGACAACGCGTTTTGCGCGGGCGCGCAAGAAACACTCGTAGAGGCCTTCGCAACCGCACACCTTAATATTCAGCGCTTCGCCACGGAGCACCCGCAGTTCTATGGAATGGGCACCACTTGTACAGCGGTCTCCATTGTTGAGCACGAACTCTGTTTTGCTCATGTTGGAGACAGCCGTCTTTATTTGATTCGCGGTGAGACCATTACCCGGCTGACTCGCGATCATTCTTATGTGGGCCGGCTGGTGGAAAGCGGCATTGTGCGTTCCGAGGATGCGGAGTCGCACCCGCAGCGCCATATTCTTACTGCTGCGCTGGGATCGGGCCGCGAGGTTACGCCACACGTGCCGGAGCATCCGGTTGCGTTGGAGCAAGGCGACGCACTCTTGTTGTGTAGCGACGGGCTCTGGGGTCTGGTCGGCGACGCGGAACTCAGCCAGGTCGTACGCGCGAATGCTCCCGCGGAAGCTTGCCAGAAGCTCGTAACCATGGCGCTCGAGCGCGGCGGCCCTGACAATATTACGGTGCTGGTTTTACGGGTTTCTGCCTGAAGGTCCGATTTTCAAGGTCGATTCGAATGTTGATTCCGCTTGAAGCGGCACTTTCCCTGCTCGAAACTGCAATCTGGTGCACATCGCCCTTCGTGGGCCCGGAACTGGAACGCGGCTAACTGATTGATTTCACGAACCTGAATCCAAAATTTGCAATCTGCTCGAATGGAATTCGGATTGCATTCTCGCTTATTTCGATAAAGTCTATTAGTTCAATTGTGTTTAGAGAAAGAGTTTCGAGAAAGCCCGCCAATGAAAATTTCACAAAAAGGACTCTACGCCCTCCAGGCGATGATGATGCTCGCCCGTCATCATCGCCAGGGCGCCATCAAGATTCGCGACATCGCCTATGAAGAGGCGCTGCCGGAGAAATTTCTGGAGTTGATTCTGCTCGAGCTAAAAAATGCCCGCATGGTGGAAAGCGTGCGGGGAGCCAAGGGCGGCTACCAGTTGCGCCGCGATCCAGCTGAGATTTACCTGAGCGAGATTATTCGCCTGATTGATGGTCCGCTGGCGCCGTTCGGCGACGCCGAGCAGTTGCGCGAGCTGATTGACCGCGATCTGCCGCACCGCGCGCTCTACCAGGTCTTCCTGGACGTTCGCGACGCGGCTGCGCGCATCCTCGACCACACGAGTCTGGCGGACTTGATTGCCCACGACGCGCCCCGAGGCGGCAAGACCAGCAAGCATCAGAAAGGTCAGAAGAAGGACGGCGCGAGCGTCCTCCCCATGGTCGTTGGAGGCCACAAGGGCGAGTAACGCAGGCAGAAGCCAGGACATCTCAGAACGAGTCAGGATCGACGCCTACCTATCGGGAACGAGCGAGCGAAACTTCTCTGAATCCCAAGAATTTATGGACCTGTAACAAAAATTGGGGGAGTTTTCATTAGTATCTCTATTACGTTTATGTACATTATGTTAACACTGGGGCTGGCGGGAATCTGAACCGGTAAAGCGCCGGCCCAAAAAAAGGAGAGGAACTCACTTCCATGAAAGTCAACCAGAACCGATTTCTCACCGTCCTGACGCTGGCGGCATTAACCGCTGGTGCCTGGGCACAAACCCAGACCGCGGCCAACGTCGCGCTTGCCAACCCATCTCCCGCAGTCGCCGCCGCTCCGGCATCACCGCCGGTCACTGCCGCAGATGTCCAGGCTTTGAAAGACGCGCTGGCGGCGCAGCAACTCCAGATTCAGCAACTGACCGAGCAATTACAGCATCAGCAAGCCCTGCTGGAAGCGCAGCAAGGCGCAATCAATGCGACTGAGAAAGCTCCCTCGAATCCGCCCAAGCAGGTCGCGTCGCTGGGCATTGACGGCGGCAACGCCATCACGCCTGTACAGCAAGATGCCACCGCCAACCAGACTCCCAACCCTGACGACACGCCACAAACCTTCAACAAGCAGATGGAAGGTACGACGACCATCCACTTCCGCGGCATCAACATCACTCCAGGGGGATACGCGGAAGCTGCATTCATTCGCCGCTCCCGCGCGCTCGCCGCTGACCTCTCGACTCCATATAACTCCGTTACTATGCCGGGCGCGTCGCAGAGTCAGATACCGGAGTTCTTCGGATCGGGCCGGCAGTCGAAGATTGCGACCTTCGTCGACGGCCGTTTGAAGGGCGTGGATCTTTCCAGCTACGTCTCGGCTGACTTCCTTTCCGCAGGAGTAACCTCCAACTCAAACCAGACCAACAGCTACACGCTCCGCCTAAGGCAGGCATGGGCGCAAGCAAAGTTTGACAATGGATTTTCATTTCTCGGCGGTCAGGTATGGAGTCTCGTAACCGAGAATGGCCACGGCATCTCGCCAGACGACGATCTCGGCCGAACCAACGACGCCCGTCCGAAGACGATCGATCCTTCGTATAACGTCGGCTTCGTTTTCGCCCGCCAGTACGGCGTCCGTATTACGAAGACCTTCGGCGACAAGGTTGCCATCGCGTTCGCCGTCGAAAATCCGCAAGCCACGGTTACCTCGCACGGCAACGCGTCCAACTTCCTGGTTGGTGAGTCTGGCGCCAGCAACAGCTACAACACCACCGCAACTTACTCCTTCAATCCTTCGCCTGACCTTATCGCCAAGATTGCCTTCGATCCCGGCTTTGGGCACTATGAAATATTCGGCCTGGTCGATCGCTTCACCGACCGCGTATTCCCCTGCGCGGATGTCGTGACCGCCGGCACGCCTCCGGTGATTACGACAGTCGGGCCGTCCTGCCCATCTTTGGCCGACGGGGGAACGGCGGCGGCAGCGTTCAACGTTTCCAAGGAAGGTGGTGGCGCTGGCGCCAGCGTGCGCTGGGATATTGCCAAGAGAGTTACCATCGGCATTAAGGGTTTCGGAGGCAGTGGCATTGGCCGCTACGCCCCCGCCGGCCTTCCTGACGCATCCATCAACGGCGACGGCACACTTCACTTAATCAAGAACCTCGAGGGCTTGACCACGCTCGAGCTTCACGTCAACAAGAAGCTTGATTTCGTCGGTTACGGTGGAGTGGAATATGCGGGCCGCTCGGCGAGTTTCGATCCGCTCGGCAAAGCCGGCGCCGGCGCCGTGGTTGGCTACGGCGCGCCTGCCTTCGTCAACTCGGGTTGCTACACGGAAAGCGTTCCCGGTTCCGGTGGATTCGCTCCGGGTACTCTCGCCAATTGCACGGCTGACACGCGTGCAGTCATCGAGGGCACGGCCGGATTCTGGTACAAGTTCTACAACGGTCCCCGAGGCCGATTCCAGTTCGGCGCTGACTATGCCTACCTCACGCGCAATGCGTGGTCCGGCGTAGGCGGACAACCGCACGGAATCGATAACATGATCTTCACCTCGTTCCGCTACTACTTGCCATAAGCCGCTGTAAATCTCAGGATGGTCCTGCGTCAGTGTTGGAGCGGGACCATCCTGGTTCAACACACGTGGTTCAACGATCATGCTTCAGCGATCACGCTTCAACGATCATGCTTCAGTGATCATGCTTCCGTGATCATGGTTCGACGGCCGAGGTTCAGCTCCTTGTTCAACGGCCTTTCAAATTTCTGAGGGGCGCCTTCCCTTCAGAATCGTCGCCGGCCTGGTTTTGGCACTCTCCTTCTCCAGGCCGGCGGTGTTCATAATTAAGGCGAGCGGAAGAGTATACTCAGCCCGCGAAAGTATATGAATTCAAGACGCAATTTTCTGAAGCAGATGTTCGGAGGCGCACTTGCCGTCGGCGCTGCTCCATCGCTTGTTGCGAGGGCACTGGCGCTGCCCCAGAGTGGATCGACCGAAAAGACGGTGATCGACATGCCTGGCGAAGACGGCTTGATCGTTCGCTCCTTCCGCTTCGTCGACCTGGAAACTCCGGTCGAGTATTTCAATACCTGGCTCACTCCCGTCCCGCACTTCTTCGTGCGTAACCACATGCACGAACCAAGCGAACTCAATGGCGATGTCGCGAACAGCGACTGGCGGCTGACTGTGGGAGGAGAAGTCGACAAGCCCTTCGGGCTGACGTTCTCTGAACTCTCTCGGATGGAAACTCATTCCGTCGTCAACACGCTCGAGTGTGCCGGCAACGGACGCAGCCTGCACCGTCCGCAGGTTCCCGGCATTCAGTGGGGCAAAGGTGCGATGGGCACGGCACGATTCTCCGGACCACGCTTGCGCGATGTTCTGCAGCGAGCCGGAATCAGGCCGACGGGAAAGCATGTCATGTTTCGCGGGCTCGACGAAGTTCCCGGCAAAGTTCCGCCATTCATTCGCAGCATCCCCATCGAGAAGGCACTCGACTCCGATACGCTGATCGCCACTCATATGAACGGCGCGCCGCTCACAAAGCATCATGGATTCCCGGCGCGTGCGCTCGTTCCCGGCTGGATCGGCGCCGCTTCGTGCAAATGGCTGACCGAAATCAAGGTACTCGATGCAGAGTTCGTGGGCAATTTCATGAGCCCCGGTTACCGCATGCCCAATCAGCCGATCAAACCCGGCGACGCGGTGAAGCCCGAAGATACTCATCCGCTGACGGCGTTGAATGTGAAGTCGGTGATTGCTGGCCCGATTGAGGGCGCGAGGGTGAAGGCCGGCAAAGTCGCAGTTCACGGCGCCGCATGGGCTGGCGAGAACAACATCGCGAAGGTTGAGGTATCGACTGACGGCGGCACCAGTTGGAACGCTGCTGGGCTCGGCCACGATGAGGCCCGCTACGCTTGGCGGTTGTGGAACTATGCGTGGACAGCCAGGAGCGGTGACTACACCATCCTGTCGCGCGCCACCGATTCCGAGGGACGAACGCAGCCGGCCACTGCGTTGTGGAATCCGAGCGGATATCTGTACAACGCCGTCGACCAGGTGAAGATCCATGTGGCATGAACCCGAATCGGATGCCAAGCGTAGGTGGGCTGATTGGTTCCCTGCTGCTGCTCTTGCGGTTGTTGTCGTGCTTGCGCTCTCGCCTTGGACGTTTGCGCAGAAACCCACCGCAGACCTGCCGCCTGGTCCGATGCAGGCTAAGGCGACGACTTCCTGTTTGGAGTGTCACGAGGCGCGCATCATCCTGCAGCAGCGCCTGAGCAAAGCGGCGTGGACGAAGGAAGTGGATAAGATGATGAAGTGGGGAGCGGTGGTGGATACGAACGATCGCGACGCGCTGATCGACTATCTGAGCGTGAACTTTGGCCCTGATCAAGCTGCGTATGAGCCGCCGCGAACGTCGGTGGGAAAGACAGCTGTGAAGAAGTGACGGTGGAGAGGCGCGGGAGATCCCTCCCTTCGCCTGAAGAGCGGCTCCGGTCGGGATGACGCCGCTATTCTTTCGGTGTGCCGTCTGTGTTCCCTGTGCCCTCTTCGTTCTCTTCGTTCCCTCTTTCTTCTGTTGAGGTTTTCTCCGGGCGGAGGAGCGGGAACAGGATTACGTCGCGGATGGTGTGGGAATCCGTCAGCAGCATGGCTAGGCGGTCGACTCCTACGCCGACGCCGCCGGCTGGGGGCATGCCGTAGGAGAGCGCGCGGATGTAGTCTTCGTCCATCTGGTGGGCCTCGTCGTCACCGCGCTCGCGTTCTTTGAGTTGTCCTTCGAATCTCCGGCGCTGATCTTCTGGATCGTTGAGTTCGCTGAAGCCGTTGGAAATTTCCATCTGGCCGGCATAGATTTCAAAGCGTTCGGTCCAGTCGGGCTCGTCTGGCTTCTGCTTCGACAGCGGCGAGATCGCGGTGGGAAATTCGTAGATGATCGTGGGCTGGATGAGCTTATCCTCCGCGACGGCCTCGAACACATGGGCGATCGTTTTGCCGATATTTCTCCCTATTTCTAGTGCTTGCGCAATATGTTTGAGGGTTATCTTACGAAAGGTTAGGCGCACTCGTTCTTCAGCACCGGGCGGAGTATCGGGCGCATTATCCATAGCTTGCTGCAGTGATTCCACTGAGCATCGGAGTCGTTGAGCAAAGGCATCGACATTAGAGAACTCCGTCAGGCTTGGCGCAGGCCCGGCTAGCGGCGGCCAGAATTCGACAATTGCCTCACGCATGGTCATGCGGCGCCAATTGGCCCAATCAAGGGTGTGGACAACTTCTGCCTCTTCCACTTTTATCGTCCAGCGGGTTTTCGTCCCCCCCGTCACATCCTTTGCGGCTTCCGTGATGATTTCCTGGGTCAGATCCATGACGCCCTGGTAGTCGGTGTAGGCCTGATAAAACTCGAGCATGGTGAACTCGGGATTCCAACGCCAGCCCAGGCCTTCATTGCGGAAGTTGCGGTTGATTTCGTAGACGCGGTCGAATCCGCCGACTACGAGCCGCTTCAGATAGAGTTCGGGCGCGATGCGAAGAAAAAGATCCATGTCGAGCGTGTTGTGATGGGTCACAAACGGGCGCGCGACGGCGCCTCCGGCGATGGGTTGCATCATCGGGGTCTCGACTTCGAGGAAGCCGTGCGCATCGAGGGTGCGCCGCATCGATTGCACCAATTTCGTGCGCTTTAGAAAAACTTCGCGGACTTCTGGATTCATGACCAGATCGACGTAGCGCTGGCGGTAGCGCAGCTCGACGTCGGTGAGGCCGTGCCATTTTTCGGGCAGCGGCAGCAGGTCTTTACTGAGGAAGGTGATCTCCTCGACGTGGACGGAGAGTTCGCCGGTGCGGGTGCGAAACAGATATCCGCTGACGCCGATGTGGTCGCCCAGGTCGAGCAGTTTGTAGAGTTCGAAAGCCTTGTCGCCGACCGCATCTTTCTTGACGTAAATCTGGAGCTTCTTGCCGCCTTGTTGCAGGTGAGCGAATCCGGCCTTGCCCATGAGGCGAATGGCCATGATGCGACCGGCTACACGAACGTTGACGCGTGACTGTTCGAGTTCTTCGGCGGTCTTCGGGGTGTAGTCGGCCAGAATTTGCTCGAGCGTGTGGGTCAATTCGTATTTCGTGCGGTAGGTGGCCTGGCCCAAGGCTTCAATCTGTTTCAGTTTCTCGCGGCGCAGGTCGTAAATGTGATCGTCGAGTGCCAAGGGGGTCCTTTGGGTGCGTTCAGTGGAAGGGAAATTATAAACAATGCCATGGGACGATCTTGGGAGCTCTCGAGTCGCGGACGGAGTGCGCCGGATGTGCGTTGATTTTTTTTTCGTCGCTCGCGGCAAGATACTGATTCTTTTGCCATTAGGAGAATTGGATCGACCGTTGATCGGGCAAAATATTGGAACGAAGGGGGTTGGCCGTAAAATATTGCGGAATAAGGAGTTAGCGGCGCAGATTCGGCCTGCGGCTTTCTGGTGGGATTGGTTCTGATCTGGGCGCACAGCTCAATTGTGCGCCTTCTGTACGCTCGGTCAAGGTTGTCGGTCACACGGGGACGATTTATTTTGTGCGGAGCTGTGGAAAACCCGACGGGGGAGGGTTACGAAGGGTGAAGCTGCCGACGGAGGTTCAATTCACGATGGGCTTTCTTCGCGACGTCGAAGGTCAATGAGTGCTATGGGGATGTTTCAACAGTTATGCACGAGCCGCGATTGCGACAGAGGAGCGTGCCCGTTAAACTGCAGATGTCATGGGCATAGGCATCGTTCTCATGTTTTGGGCCGTTGCCGGAATCGTCGTCGCGGGTATCGGAGCAGCAGCACTGGGGTGCGCCGCTGCGATGCTCACCCGGGGCGTTACGAATGGTCGCCGCAAATTGATCCAAGGACACGAATCGAGTCGATGCCTACTTCCTGTTGGACACACAGATGGGAAAGCGAATCCAGTTCCAAAACTTTGACGCGCTGCGTCGCAAGGCGCTGGAACTCGGGATTGAACTTAACCTGCAGCCAATCAACGCCGTCTATTCTAAGTTTCGGTTTAGCTGGTTTGATGTACTCGCCGGGCTGCTGCTCTGCCTCCCACCAGTTATCGGTTTTGTATTGCTGATTCGCTGGATCGTGCGGTTACGGCAAACGCGACCGCCATCGTTTCATGGCGCGTGAGTACTGCCGAGACCAAACTGTTGAAATCAGCCGAACACTCAGAACCCTCGGCAGGGGGCGAGATGCGTGTAAGGGGGGATTTTTCGCCAACCGCAGGCCACTACAAGACACTCCCCCGAAAAAAGTCTTTTCGCGAATGATCGTTTTTGGGGTAACTTTGCGCTGTTACAGATAGAGGTATGCCGCTTCCGATTTCTTCAGCAGGAGGCAGGAAAGTTTTTTCCTGCAGGTGATCCCAATGACCACACCTCTAGAATACGCGAACCAATACAGGTCTCTCACCGTTGGGCTTAGCGAAGGACCCGTTACTATTTCCATCGATCAATACTTGAGCGGAAAGTGGACCAATGAGGCGGACCACCTGATCGACGCTTCGGTTGCGGATTTTCAGAAACAAAAGAAGAAAGACCCGAGTTTCCAATTGAGCGTCACCGTAAACGGTCAGCCTGCGGGCATCGACAACGAGAACCTTTTGCGGCGAATCTTGCACTATGCGTTCGAAGGCAAGGGGTCTCCGGAGGACTGCCAGGTTGGCGCGCAACTGGCGGTGCTACACGGCCGAACGACGAGAGCCGATCTGCAAAGTTACTGCAACAAGAACATGGGTCTGGACTGCAACGGATTCGTCGGGAATTATCTCTGGTATGTAACCGGCGCTGGAAGTTGGCCAGACAAGATGCCCGTAGACAACCAGGGCTCCAATGCCGAAATCGATGACATCCTGCTGAACGAAACGTCCCCGCTCAGCGATGTGGATCTCATTACTCCCAGCAAGACCTATATCTTCGGCCTGCTGGATCCTTCCAACCGCCATATCGTCGCACAAGACGGTGCAGAGCATGCCCACGTTGTCATCTCCGAACCGAACAAATTCACAAAGAACTCTTTCGTGTTCAACTCATTCGGCGGCTTCACGACAGGCAACCTGGACAGCCAGGGAAACTCCGTCTACAACCACACCGGCCTCATCTGTGTGGAGTCCACCTCGAAAAAGGGCTTGATCGACAGCTGGTATGCCATCGTCCCGGTAATGGGCAAGGGTGGAAAAAAGCAGTTGGAGTTGCCTCACCACCCCGGGTTCAAGGTCTTCAGCGTCTTCCGCGGATCCAAAGGCGAGTGGCTGACGTTCACGATCGGATCAATCTAGGTGAGCCCGCAGAGGGTCTGTACTCCTGTTCTGTGATGCGAATTTGAAAGTGGGCCAGTGGCGATCACCTCTGTTCAAATCAGGTCATTTCACAAGTGAGCCAAAGGTAAAAATATTTTCCTCACGGTTGAAGAGTGTAGACGGGATGTTATGCCAGTTAGCGTGCCTGGCTCGATTATTATGGTGCGATGGAATCGTTGCTCATTATTACGGGCACGATGGGGGCAGGTAAGACGAGTGTCATGGGTGAAGCATCAGACATCCTTGCGCTGCAGGGTATTGCCCATGCAGCGATCGACTTGGACGGGCTCGGTCTTGCCCATCTTCCGTCCGCCGCAGGCAACGATGGTGTGATGTACCGCAATCTTCGATCGGTCTGCGAAAACTATGCTTCCTTGGGCGTGAGGCGACTCCTGGTAGCGCGTGCAATTGAAGACCGAGCCGAACTAGAACTCTGTAGTGACGTTGTTTCAGCCTCAACTGTCGTCGTCTGCCGTCTTATCGCCGGCATGGAAACGATGGAACAACGCGTCAGGCTGCGGGAATCGGGAATTTCGCAGCGGGACTACGTTGCTCGCGTCGCGGAACTGAACACCATCCTTGACCGTGCGCAATTAGAGAATTTCACCGTCACAAACGAGAATCGCCCGTTGACCGATGTTGCGCACGAATTGCTCGTCAAGGCTGGATGGATTTCAAACTGACAGTTGCTAAGGGGCTGCGTAGGTTGTCCGGCTCGGGTGGTTGAAATCTTGATTTCATTTTTGGGGTCGCCACTCAGAGTGCTCGACGTTACGTGGTACCGCGCTCTGCGAAAATGTCGTGGATGGCGCTGATGAGGAGCAAGACTTTCTCCTTTGAGACGACCCTCCGACATCCACACATCAACGCTTCACTGGCAATCTCTGGGCTGTCCGTAAACATTATGATCGGGAGATCAGGCCTGATACGCGACAACTCGCGAGCGGCATCGAGTCCATTCATTACGGGCATTGAGAGATCGAGAAGGACCAAGTCAGGGCTGAGGCTCGCGACCTTGTCGATTGCCTCGCGCCCGTTACGGGCTTCGCCGCCAACAACCCAATCGGGAACACTTTCAAGTATGTACTTGACGGAGTTCAGCACGCGGGCGCTGTCATCTACAACCAGAATGCGCTTCGGCATAGTTTTGAGATTGCTCCATCGCTCCCCATGGCTGTCAATCCGGCAGATACGGTAGCAAGGGGTCAGGCCAAATACAGTAGGCAAGATTCTGCTACAGCTCGGCATCGCAGTCTTACAGGGTTAACCGGATTTTCCCCTGCGCCGGGTCATGCTGTCACGTCCGAATTGGCGAGTTGGTTGCACATTTCGTGAATGACCTCTTGCCTGATCTCATACTCCAAAATATCGGTATCGGTCGCGGCGCCGATGGTTCGTGATTCCAGGACTTCGATTTGCTTCCGCAAGAGTTGGCTGAGTTCTTTGCGGAGGGCTTCGGATTGATCCCTGTCCATGATGCCTCCGTTTTGCGGCGAAGCGGCATCTTGGAACTCAATCGCAAGTCTGGCAAGCATAGAGGGTTCGATTCAATACCCTACATCCCGTACTAACAGTGCCTGGTCGGGGTTACCTTGAATTCTGCGCTGGCGACCGCGCTTTCGATCGAGGGATTCGGTTTGCATGAATATCGGTACCATGGTACATTGGTACACATGACGGACGATCCCAAACTTTTGGTGGAGCGGGTGCAGACTGGAGTGCGGATAGAGAAACGCATTCTGAAGGTGCTTAAGGCGTTTGCCGAGTATCACGACATGACGCTGGGGGACGTGCTGGAAGGGATTGTGCTGCATGCGTTTGACGGGAAGACGCCGTTCAGTGCGGCGTCGCTGGAACGGATTCGCGAGTTGAAGAAGTTTTACGAGCTGGATCTTGACTCGAGCGCTAGTCATCGGTTGCAGGAGATCAAGGCAAAATCTCCGCGCAAGCGGGGTGCTGACAGATAAACCGATAAGAAGGTCGCCGACGAATATCGTCGAACAATTAACGAATAAGGAGATTTATGAGCCCCGCTCGAACCAAGACTGGGTTGACCGTGCTGCAGTGGGCGCTGGGCGTGGTGATCCTGATCGAAGCGGTGAGGTTCGTGTTGCCGAGCGCGGCGCACGACTTTGCGCGGACGCACATGCCCGGCTTCGTGCGGATGGTGCTGGGATTTGGCGAGATTCTGGGCTGCGTGCTGCTTTTTGATTCCGCAGACCGCGATTCGCGGGGCGTGGGTGCTGGTGGCTGTGTTCATCATGGCCATTCTGCTTCACCTGCTGCATGGGATGTATGGGATCGGGAATCTGGTGATCTATGCGGCAGCGGCCTTCGCTATCGCGATTGGCAAGGGGAAGTAGGGACTGCATGACTGGCGACGAATTCATCCAGCGGTTTGAATCTGACGCCCTGCCGGAAGAATCTTTTCATCATGCCGACCACGTGCGACTGGCATTTGCTTATCTGTCTCGATATTCGGCGCTCGAAGCCCTAGACAAGTTCTCAAGCGCCTTGAAGCGCTATGCGGCGGCCCGCGGCAAGCCCCAGCGTTATAACGAAACTATTACTTATGCGTATTTCTTTCTGATTCGCGAGCGGGTCGGGCGTTCCGGCGCTGGCGACTGGGACGAGTTTGCCCGGCGCAATGGCGACTTGCTGGTTTGGAAGGATGGAATTCTCGCACGGTACTATCAGGAAGCCACGCTGCAGTCCGATCTGGCGCGCGGACTGTTTCTCTTCCCTGACAAGTGCTGCTCGTCCCTCCTCTAGTCCTCCTGCTTCTGGTCGTCCCGCTTGTACTCGTTCTTCTTCTATTCGTCCCTAGGGTCAAGAAACGCTGACCTGCAGGGCCGAGATGAGATACGATCTCTTCCATCGCTGAACGGATCAACACTAGACCGATCATCACTGGACGAATCCCATGAATCATTTCAAGCGCACGGTTGTCATCCTCGCGGTCATGCTCGCGGTCATGCTCGCAGTCCTCGCCTCTCCAGTCGCACATGCGCAGGACATTCGCACTGGCGAGGCGCTGCTGCGCGCGATGCATGACCGCTATCAGAGCTCGTGGTACCACACGCTGACGTTCACGCAGAAGAGCACTACCTACAAACCGGACGGCACGAGCACGGCGGAGACCTGGTATGAAGCCGCGCTGCTGCCGGGAAAGTTGCGCATCGACATTGGTCCGGCGAGCGACGGTAAGGGTTATGTGCTGGTCGACGGGACGGCGACTATCTTGAAGGACAACAAGATTGCCGGCACACGGCCGCTGGTTAACATGCTGCTGGTGCTGGGGTTTGATGTGTACACGCAGGCACCGGAAACGACAATTAAGGTGGTGCAGGGCGAGGGCTACGATCTGTCGAAAGTGCGCGAGGATGTTTGGGAAGGGCATCCTGCTTATGTGGTTGGTGCGGATAAGGGTGACCTGAAGGCGAAGCAGTTCTGGATCGCGAAGGATACGCTGCTGTTTGTGCGGGTCATAGAACCGAGCCGCGGCGACCCGAACAAGCTTGACGACATTCGTTTTACCGACTACCGGCCGCTGGCGGGAACGTGGGTGGCTGCTCGCGTGGAAGTGCATTCTGACGACAAGTTGGTGTTTAGTGAGGACTACACCGACATCCAGGCCAACGTGAAACTTGATCCGGCCGTTTTCGATCCGCAGCAATTCGCCACCACTCATTGGGAGAAGTGATTATTGTTGTAGGGCATGCTTGCGGGAGCGGTGAAGCTTGAGTTCGTTGATGCTGCCGGCAGCGACATTGCGAGCAAAGTCTCTAGGGATGCGACGAGATGCATCTTGCGCCCTCGCGCAGTAGAATCATTCGTGATTTCTCAACTTCAGAACCCAGGAAGTGCCTCATGGTTCATTTCAAGGTGAACGGACACGCTCAGATTTTTGACGGCGATCCGGAAATGCCGCTGCTGTGGTACCTGCGCGACGTTCTGGGACTCACGGGAACAAAATTCGGCTGTGGCATGGCTTTGTGCGGCGCTTGCACAGTTCTGCAAAACGGGAAGGCGATTCGCTCCTGCTCCAAGCAGATGAGCACGGTTGAAGGGATCGAGATCACGACTATTGAGGGAATTTCGGCGCAAGGGCCGCACGCTGTGCAGAAAGCGTGGGGCGAGGTGAATGTGCCGCAGTGTGGCTACTGCCAGCCGGGACAAATCATGCAGGCAGTGTCACTGCTCGCCGCCAGGCCAAAGCCGACGGATGACGACATTGACGAGGTTATGGCGGGCAACATCTGCCGGTGCGGGACTTACCAGCGCATACGGTCCGCGATTAAGGAAGCGGCGAGGGAGACGGCATGATTACCGAGGAGATGGTTAGTGCAGAGAAGGCGGCTGCAGAGAAGATCTCGATCGTGAACGTTTCGCGCCGCGACTTTCTCCACGGCATGCTGGCGAGCAGCGCGTTTGTGCTGTGTGCTCGAACAGCTCCACTTCTCGCAAGGGCGGCGAGGAATGGAGCAGGCACTCTATCGGCGAGCGGGATCGCGTCGATCGAGGGCGCTGCGTTTCATCCCGGCATATTTGTCGGCATTCACACCGATGGCATGGTCTACATCGTGGCCCACCGATCGGAGATGGGGAACGGCGTGCGGACCAGCCTGCCGCGAATTCTTGCTGATGAACTGGACGCCGACTGGAGCCGAGTGACTGTGCTACAGGCCGACGGCGACGCGGCTTACGGTTCGCAGGACACCGACGGATCGCATTCCGTTCGCGAATTCTTTGACGTGTTACGCGAGGCCGGCGCGACCGCGCGGTTGATGCTGGTGCGGGCGGCGGCGCAAAAGTGGGGGATCCCGGAATCGCAGTGCGTGGCCGATCCGGTGCACACCGTTTCGGAGAAGGGATCCGGCCGCACATTCGGTTACGGAGAACTAGCCGCTCTGGCGGCGAAGCTTCCAGTGCCGAAGAAAGAAGAGTTGCAGTTCAAGTCGCCGCAGCAATGGCGGTACATCGGAAAGCCGGCGCCGGGCTACGACGTTACGGACGTCTGCTCGGGCAAGCCTCTATTCGGCATGGATGTGCGCGTTGACGGCATGCTCTATGCTGCCGTCGCGCATCCTCCCGTGCTTGGGGGAAAAGTTAAATCGGTGGATGATTCGGCTGCGTTGAAAGTGATCGGAGTGAAGAAGACGATTGCGATCGATCCTTTCAAGCCGCCGCACGCGTTTCAACCACTGGGCGGAGTGGCGGTGATCGCCGACAACACGTTTGCGGCATTCAAAGGACGCAAACAACTCAAGATTGAATGGGACAACGGCGCGAACGCCGGGTATAACTCCGCCGACTATAAGAAAGAACTGCAGCAAACTGCTCGGCAGCCGGGCAAAGTCGTGCATACGATTGGCGACCCGGACGCGGAATTCGCCAAGGGCGGGAAGATCGTCGAAGCGGAATATTTTGCTCCGCACCTGGCGCATGCTTCCATGGAACCTCCAGTGGCGGTCGCCGACGTGCGAGACGACAAGGTCACAGTGTGGTCTCCCACGCAGGATCCGCAGGGCGTGCAGGAAGAAGTGGCCAAAGCGCTCGGGCTCAAGAAAGAAAACGTGGTCTGCCACGTTACGTTTCTTGGAGGAGGGTTCGGCCGGAAGTCGAAGCCTGACTACGCGGTCGAAGCGGCCGTGCTCTCGAAGAAAACCGGCAAGCCGGTGAAAGTGATCTGGAGCCGCGAAGACGACATCAAGTTCGATTACTACCACTCTGTAGCCGCGATGTATTTGAAGGCTGCGATCGACGAGGCGGGCAAGCCGAAGGCGTGGCTGCAGCGTTCCGTGTTTCCGCCTATCGGCTCGACTTTCGACACCAGCGCCGTCTATGGCGGCGGAGGGGAAATGTCGATGGGATGGGACGTGGTTCCGTTTGACGTCGCCAACTTCCGGTCGGAAAACGGACAGGCCACGGCGCACGTCCGCATCGGGTGGCTGCGATCGGTCGCGAATATTTATCATGCGTTTGCGGTGCAGTCGTTTGCTAACGAACTGGCGTATGCGGCAAATCGCGATCCTTACGATTACCTGATGACGCTGATGGGCTCTCCGCGGACTCTGGATGTGGGGCAGCAAGGGTCTGCTGGAGTGACGGAAAAATATCCTTACGACATCGGGCGGTTGCGGCACGTCGCCGAAGTGGCTGCGGAGAAGGCGAACTGGGGGAAGAAGAAATCTGGCAAAGGGAGCGGCATGGGCATTGCCGTACATCGCAGCTTCTTCACTTATGTTGCTTCGGTCGTCGAGGTGGAAGTGGACGACCAGGGCACGATTCGCATTCCGCACGTTACCACGGTGGTGGACGCGGGGATCGTCGCCAATCCGGAGATGGTGCGGCAGCAGTTTGAGGGGGCGGCGGTGTTCGGAACCAGCATCGCGCGCACGGGGGAGATTACGGCAACCGGTGGTGCGGTCGACCAATCTAATTTTTACGATTATCAAGTTGCCCGCATGAACGATGCGCCGCGGCAAGTCGATGTGCATATTGTCGAGAGCACGGCCGCGCCCGCGGGAGTGGGAGAACCGGGTGTGCCGCCGTTTGTTCCGGCGCTGTGCAATGCCGTGTTTGCGGCGACCGGCAAGCGAGTCAGGGAGTTGCCGCTGACGCGTAACGGATTCGCGTGATTTCGGGATGAAAGAAGTGAACCGCCAAGGGCATGAAGGCTCGCGAAGGAAGCGGCGGCGGGGCGTTTTCAAATCTGTATTCAGGGAGCACGGTTTGATCGCGCGAGTAATTCGCGGTTTGTCGCGGAACAACAGGTTCCTCACCGGCCTTTCAGGCCAGTTCGGAATGACACATTCACTGAAGCTAACCCCACGACGGGGGAAATCCCTCGCTTGAACGGCGAAGAGATCCGCGCTAGGATGGCGGTGCTATTCGGAATAAAGTCATGCCCCAAAACTACGTTCCTATTTTTATCTTCATCGCCCTTGTGGGATCGCTTCTGCCGATCACCTTGCTGCTTGCCAAGCTGGTGCGGCCTTCGAATCCCAGCAAGACCAAGCTGATGCCCTACGAATGCGGGATTGACCCCATCGACAGCGCCCGCGGACGGTACACGGTTCGCTACTACATCATCGCCATTCTGTTCGTTGTGTTTGACGTGGAAACAATTTTTCTTTTTCCGTGGGCGGTGAAGTTTAAGGCTTTCGGCTTGTTCGGGTTGCTGGAGATGCTGATTTTCCTGGCGATTCTGATCGTCGGCTATATCTGGGTATGGAGAAAAGGCGCGCTGGAGTGGGTGTAGTGCGCAGAAGCTCCTTGCTGCGACGCTTTCGGCAGCGAGATGCGTCGGCGAGACACCCACGCGACACCCGGCAGGATGCCGGTGCTATGAAGATACAGACATGAACGCCAGCCCGATAGATCCGTCGCCTTCTGAAACTTTTTCTGCGAGCCGTTGGACGCAAGGTAATTTCTTCTTTCCCACTCGCCTGGTGATCAGCCCGCAGCGGGTCGCGCGGGTCAAGTCGCGTCTGTTCGGCAGCAACGAAGAAAGCATTGCGATGTCGAAGATTGCGTCGGTGCACATTTCTACCGGCGTGTTCTGGGCGGAGATCGTGATTGAATCGACTGGCGGGACCGACCCTATTACCAGCCACGGACATCGCAAGGCGGATGCGCAACGCATTCGCGACCTGATTGAGCAGTATCAGGCGCAGGCGCGTCTGTAAGGTGCGCTAATTGAGTCGACTGGTTCTTATCCGTCGTGGCGGGAACTCCCTGTAGAGATGGTCGTGATCCGAATCGTGAAAGAGGTCCTTCGACGGCGCTGTCGTTCGCTTCGCTCGCGCCAACTTGCTCAGGATGACAAACGGAGAGAGCGGTGATGCACCCGGAATTTTTCCGCAATCTCCAGGAGCGGGGCCTCGTTGACTTCGCCTTCTCAAGCTGATAAAAGTTAACGTTCTTTTCAATGCAGACTGAGCCGTAGGGTTGTGCCTGCACGACTATGCCGGACGACATCAAATCCCCCAGTTCGCCGCCGGAAGGCGAGCCGAAACCGGCGGCGGCAAAGCCCGTCGTTCCTGCTGCTCCCGCACAACCTGCTGCTGCCGCGCCTGCGGCCCCTGCTGTCAAGCCCGCTGCCGCTCCGCCGAAACCAGCGGCTCCCGTACCTACGCCATGGGACTCGCCCATGGTCGCGAAGTTAAAGCGGTCGTACGGATCGGGCATAGAAGCTCTGACTTATCTCGGCCAGAACTATATGGTGGTCGACCGCTCGACGATTCCCGAAATTCTGCAGATTCTGCGCAACGAGGAGGAGTTCGACTACTGCGTGGACTTGACAGCAGTGCACTATCCCACGCGCGAGAAGCAGTTTGAGGTGATTTGGGTGCTGTACTCGTTTCCACGGAATGAGCGGATTCGCGTGAAGACGCAAATCGCTGACGGCGCTAGCCTGCCGAGTTCCGTGCCGATCTGGGTGACTGCGAACTGGCTGGAGCGCGAGGTGTTCGACATGTTCGGCATCAAGTTCGATGGGCATCCGGATATGAAGAGGATTCTTTTGCCGGATGGGTGGAAGGGACATCCGCTGCGCAAGGATTATGGGATTCTGCAACAGGATAATGAGTGGGTGCAGATTAATTTGGGGATTGAGAGCGGGCAATGAATAAGGATAGATTGGCAATGGCTCTGGTGAGCTCGCGAAGAACGCGACCCTCAGGGGCTAAAGCCCAGTTCCTTTTTGAATCTCTACGGCACGACTGGAAGTCGTGCCCTTCCCGATTCGTGCCCTTCCCGATTCGTTCGACGGACCGAAATGACTGACCCGCGATGATCGACGCGAAATGATCGACGCGAAATGACCGACCCGAAATGACCGACCCGAACACACTCTCGCCGCTGGATCTGGAAACGCCGGATAAGACGTTTCTGGATGCGAATGAGCTCGTCATCAATATGGGACCGCAGCATCCCGCGACCCATGGTGTGCTGCGCGTGATTCTGCGGCTGGACGGCGAAAAAGTTCTGGGGCTCGAATGCGTCATCGGGTACCTGCACCGCGGCGTCGAGAAGATTGCCGAGAACCGCACGTATACGATGTTTAATCCCTACGTCGATCGCATGGATTACGTGGCTGCGGTCTCGAACGGGCTGGGATACTGCGAGACGGTCGAAAAACTTTTGAATGTCGAGGCTCCGCCGCGGGCGCAGTACATCCGCGTGATTCTGACTGAGTTGAACCGGATGGCCAGCCACCAGCTATGGCTGGGGACGCATGCGCTCGACATTGGGGCGATTACGCCGCTGTTTTACACCTTCCGTGATCGGGAGGAGATTCTCAAGATTTTCGAAAAGTACTGCGGAGCGCGGCTCACTACGCACGCGTTTCGCATTGGCGGCTTGCAATACGAGGCCTATGACGGATTCGAAAAAGAGGTAAAGAACTTCGTCAACTTCGTGAAGCCCAAAATCGACGAATACGAAGAACTGCTCACCACGAACCGCATCTGGCTGGAACGGACCAAGGGCGTCGGCGTCATCTCTGGGAAGGATTGCATTGCGCTGGGCGTGACTGGCCCGGTGCTGCGGGCGAGCGGTGTGAAGTGGGATATCCGCAAGGCTCTGCCTTACGCGAACTACAAGAATTTCGATTTCGACATTCCGGTCGGGCAGAACGGCGACACTTATGATCGGTACATTGTACGGATGGCCGAGTTCCGCCAGTCGCTACGCATTATTGAACAGGCGGTTGAAGGCATTCCTGCAGGTCCGGTCATGGCTAAGGTTCCGAAGGTGATGAAGCCGCCGGTGGGCGAGGTTTACCACTCGATCGAAGCACCCAAGGGTGAGTTGGGATACTTCATTGTGAGCGACGGGTCGACGCAGCCCTATCGCGTGCGAGTTCGGCCTCCGTCTTTTGTGAATCTGCAGGCGCTTGACGTGATGTGCCGCGGGCAGCTGGTTGCCGACGTGATTGCAGTCATCGGGACGCTGGACATCGTTCTCGGCGAGGTTGACCGCTGATGAACGAGCTCATGCAGTACATCCAGTCTTACCTTGGCAGCGACAGGACGCCCGGTGGTGCGGGAAATATTTTTTGGGCGACGGTATACATTCTGTTGGTTTTTGGCGGGCTCTCGGTGGCAGTGATCGCCATGAACTGGCTGGAGCGGAAAATTCTGGCGCACATGCAGGTGCGGTTGGGGCCGATGCGCGTGGGGCCGCACGGTTTGCTGCAACCGATTGCCGACGCGATCAAGCTGCTGCTGAAAGAAGACATTATTCCCGCGGAAGCGGACAAGGTTATTTTCTGGATCGCGCCGTTCATCGTGGTGCTGGCGGCGTTTACGGTTTTCGTTGTCGTGCCTTTCGGGCCTACGCACGCGATCACCGACATGAATATCGGCATCCTGTTCATGCTTGGGGTTTCGTCGCTCAGTGTGCTGGGTATTGTTACCGCGGGATGGGCATCGAACTCGCACTATCCGCTGATTGGGGCGCTGCGGTCGAGCGCGCAGATGGTTTCGTATGAAGTGGCCATGGGACTCGCGGTAGTCTCTGCGATCATGATGACCAGCCTGGGCAACCTTGCCACTGGCCTCTACGGTGCGGGTAACGTCGACTCACAGATATCGGGAACGCTTAGCATGATCGGGATCGTGCAGGCGCAGCAGGCACAGGGCGTTTGGTTCGTCTTCAAGTTCTTTCCGCTGGGGCTGATTGCGTTTGGCATGTTTGCCATCGCGATGGTGGCCGAGACCAATCGCGCGCCGTTTGATTTGCCCGAGGCGGAATCTGAGCTGACGGCCGGGTTTCACACCGAGTACAGCGGGTTTCGGTGGTCTTTATTCTTTCTGGCGGAATATTCGGCGATGATCGCGGTGTCGTCGATTGCCGTGACGCTGTGGCTGGGTGGGTGGTTGCGGCCGTTCCCGAGTGTGCATGGACCCAGCATCGCGATTCCGCATATTTGGCCACCGGCCGATCCGAGTGCTCCGACTGGCGCTTTGGATTTCGTGTTCGCGCTGTGCCCGGGAATTGCGTTTCTGCTTTTGGGTGCGATGTGTTTCTACAATGTGCAGCGGATGCCAAAGCATCCGCTGTTCAAGGTTCAGACGTTGGGACTGGCGGGATTTGGCGCGGTGCTCGCGCTGATCGGCTTGATTCTGTTTGTCCCTCCGGTGCGCGACCGGGTTGGGGACATTTTCTGGTTCTCGGCGAAAGTTACGGGGTTCATGTACCTCTATATCTGGTATCGTGGCACGTTCCCGCGATATCGGTTTGACCAGTTGATGAAAGTTGGATGGAAAATTCTGCTGCCGACCGGGCTGGCGCTTTTGATCCTGACTGCCCTCTTCGGCATGCGCGCTGATATCTCGACGCAATTTCTGGGAGGTTTGGGCCAATGAATCCCATGGCAGCGAATCCTCCGATAACGAATCCTCCGGTCGCGACGCCATTTTTCTTTTATCTTCTGGCTGCCACCATGATCATCGGCGGGATTCTGGTGATCACGCGTAAGAACGCCATCCATTCGGCAATGGCCCTGATCACTGCTCTGCTGGCGCAGGCCGGACTCTATCTGATGCTCTATGCTCCGTTCGTCGCTGGCGTGCAAATCATTCTTTATGCCGGCGGCATCATGGTTCTGTTTCTGTTCGTGATCATGCTGATCAATCTTGAACGGAACATGAAGGAGCGGCAGTTCAACAAGCAGTGGCTGGTTGGCATCGTGGCCGCTGCCGCGCTCGGAGGTCTGTTCATCACGGTTTATACGACCTCGACCAGAGGCAAGGAACTGTTTCCCGAAGGCCGCGTGGCTTACGCCGACGGGCAAAACACTCAGGCAATCGCGTCGCTGCTGTTCGATCGCGGGGCTGGACAATACATGTTCGCCTTCGAGATTGCTTCTTTGTTGCTGCTGGTGGCGATTATCGGGGCGGTGGTGATGGCGAAGAAGAGGATTTGAAGTTGGGGTGGAGTGGGTGCCGGTGGTTACGGCGGTAGCGGCGCCGGCGGGAAGCAGGTTCCTCGCTTCGCGCGGAATGACAAGGATTTGATGGATAGTCTGTTGCACATTACGACGCTGCACTACCTGGTGCTGGGTGCTGCTCTGTTCCTGCTGGGCGTGATTGGTGTGCTGACGCGGCGCAATGTGGTTATCGTGCTGATGTCGATCGAGTTGATCTTGAACGCTGTAAACCTGAATCTGGTCGCGTTCTCGCGGTACTGGCAGGGGATTCATGGTCCGGGAGCTTTGCACGGGCAGGTCTTTGCGATTTTTGTTATCACTGACGCTGCCGCTGAAGCCGCGGTTGGCCTTGGAATTTTGATCGCCTTCTTTCGTAATAAGGAGACGGTCAATGTGGACGAAGTGAATTTGTTGAAGTGGTGAACCGCTCTTGGCTATTAGCTTTTGGCTTTTGGCCTTTCAGGGTCAAGCCAAAGGCTAAGGGCCAAAGCCAAAGGCAAAATGTTTCTAACCCACATCTGGCTCATCCCGTTGTTGCCTGCCGCTGGCGCGGTCCTTATGTTTTTTTTCGGGCGGCGGCTGCAGAAGTCGACGGTGAGCGCGGTTTGCGTGGGCTCGGTCGCTCTAGCGTTTCTGTTGGCTTGCGGGGCGGTCTGGCAGTATACGAACTGGGCGGCGGTGAACGACCACAAGCCTTACGAGAAAATAATCTATACCTGGCTCGGCACCGACACCGGGCATTTGAACTATCTTTTGGCGGACGGCAAGACGCACGCGCCATTCCACGCTGACGCCGGGTTTCTGCTCGATCCACTCTCCGGCATCTGGCTGCTGTTTGTTACCGGCGTCGGCATGCTGATCCATATTTATTCGACCGGATACATGGCGCATGAGGGCGGGTATTACCGATTTTTTGGGTATCTCAATCTCTTCATGTTCTCGATGCTCACGCTGATTCTCGCCAACAACTATGTGTTGATGTTTGTTGGGTGGGAGGGCGTGGGACTGTGCTCGTATCTGCTGATCGGGTTCTATTTCCAGCGCAAGTCGGCCACGGATGCCGGCAACAAAGCGTTTATTGTGAATCGCATTGGCGATGCTGGATTCATTCTCGGCATGTTTTTTATCGCCTGGATATTCGGATCACTGCAGTTTTCCAAGGTTACCGAACTCGCCCGCAATGGGCATTTCTCTGCTGAGACACTCAGCTACATCACTGCGGCAACCCTTCTTCTTTTCGTCGGAGCTTGTGGCAAGTCGGCGCAGATTCCTCTATATATCTGGCTCCCGGATGCGATGGAGGGACCTACGCCGGTTTCCGCGCTGATCCACGCGGCGACCATGGTGACGGCTGGCGTCTACATGGTGGCTCGCTCGAATGCGCTGTTCATACTGGCGCCGACGTCGATGAAGACTGTCGCCATCGTTGGGGCGCTGACGGCCATCTTTGCCGCTTCGATTGGGCTGGTGCAGAACGACATCAAGCGTGTGCTGGCTTATTCGACCGTTTCGCAACTCGGATACATGTTTCTCGCGCTCGGGGTCGGGGCATTCTCCGCCGCCGTCTTCCACGTCTTCACCCATGCGTTTTTCAAAGCCTTGCTTTTCCTCGGAGCAGGCTCGGTGATCCACGCGATGTCTGGCCAGCAGGATATGCGGGACATGGGTGACCTGGGCAAGCGCATTCCCATCACGCACTGGACCATGGAGGTCGCGACGTTGGCGATCGCGGGTATCTTTCCGTTCGCAGGATTTTTCTCGAAGGACGCCATCTTGTGGGAGACCTGGTCGCGAGAAGGCGGCGCCTACCGCTTTCTCTGGTATGTCGGGTACGCCACCGCGCTGATGACCTCGTTCTACATGTTCCGACTGATGTACCTGACGTTCCATGGCCGTCCGCGCATGAGTCATGAGGTCGAGCACCACATCCACGAGTCGCCAAAGTCGATGACCATGCCACTGGTCGTGCTGGCGATTTGCGCATTTGGGGCGGGACTGCTTGGGTGGCCGCACAGTCTGGGAGGCTCGGACCACTTCACGAAATTCCTGGAACCGGTGTTTGCAGGGGAGCGGCAGACGCTGACCGAGGAAGGCAAGTCAGCGCAACTCGCAGCGGGCGAAAAAGAGGAGGAACACAATACCAGTACGGAGTGGCTATTGATGGGCCTCTCGCTCGCCGCAGCGTTCACGGGATGGGCGATGGCCTGGCGAAGTTATCGCCACGCCGATAAGGGCTACACCGAACCGATCGCGGTGGGTGCGCCACCGGTCTACAACGTTCTGCTTAACAAGTATTACGTGGACGAAGGTTACGATTACGTTTTCACCGGGCGGCGCAAAATCGGAAACGTGCGGCTCGGCGTGCTGGGGCTGGGCGAGGCTAGTTCATGGTTCGATTCGCATGTGATCGATGGCCTGGTCAATGGCGCTGGGTGGATCACGCGGCTCACGGCGACGTTCTCCAGTTGGTGGGACAAGTGGATTATTGACGGCATCGGCGTGAACGGGCCGGCGATTTTGGCGCGGATGCTTTCATACCCGGCAAGGCTTCTGGAATGGGGTTTGGTCCAGTGGTACGCCTTGGTAATGGTGGTCGGTCTAATCTATTTCGTTTGTTTCCAGCTTGGGTACTCTCGCCAATTCTGGACTGCAGTAGCGGCTTTGCTCTTGTTGACGGGGATTTATTTCTTGGCCAGGTATCTGCGAAGGCGATTTGCGACCTAGGTCTCTTGCAAAGTGAACTGATATATGCAATCTCACATACTCTCGATCATTCTTTTCACGCCGCTGCTGGGGGCGCTGGTTCTTCTGTTGGTTCCGAAGGAGAACAAGGACGCCGTCCGCTGGATCGCGAACATTTTCGCGCTGGCCGGGTTGCTGGTTTCGCTGCCGCTGGTGCCGTGGTTCTGGGCGCAGCGTTTCGAGCCTGGCTTCAAATTTATTGAGGGCGCGCCGGGGAACTGGATTCCTTCGATCGGCGCCAGCTATGTTCTGGGCATCGACGGCATTTCGTTTTTGCTCATCATGCTGACGACGCTGCTGGGATGGATCTCAATTCTTTCGTCGTGGACGGCGATTGAGAATCGCGTCAAGGAATATTACATCTGGTTTTTGGTGCTGCAGACGGGCATGCTGGGCGTTTTCATGGCGCTCGATTTCTTCCTCTTCTTTGTTTTCTGGGAAGCGATGCTGGTGCCGATGTATCTGCTGATTGGAATTTGGGGCGGGCCGCGCAAGCTCTACGCCGCGATCAAGTTTTTTCTTTACACGCTGGCTGGCTCCGTGCTGATGCTGCTGGGTATTTTGTTTCTCTACTTCCACCATCACGCGCTGACGGGAATGTATACGTTCAGCCTGACCGCTCTCTACGAAACTGCGCCTAAGATCTTCAACGAGGCGAACGGCCCAACCGTGGCCACGCTGCTGTTCCTGAGTTTCTTCTTTGCCTTTGCCATCAAGGTGCCGATGTTCCCCTTCCACACCTGGCTGCCCGATGCGCACGTGGAAGCGCCTACGGCGGGCTCGGTGATTCTGGCCGGCGTTTTGCTGAAGATGGGAACTTACGGGTTCATCCGCTTCTCACTTCCCTTCTTTCCGGGCGTGCTGTCGAACCCCGCGACGTTTCTGGGTATGACGGTTCGGGGCTGGATGATTTTTCTTTCCATTGTCGGCATCATTTACGGGGCGCTGGTTTCGCTGATGCAGAAAGATATGAAGAAGCTTGTGGCTTATTCTTCCGTCAGCCACCTAGGCTTCTGCACTCTGGGAATCTTCGCGCTGACGCCGCTGGGGTTGAGTGGATCGGTGCTGCAGCAGATCAATCACGGAATTTCGACCGGGGCGCTGTTCTTGATTGTCGGCATTCTTTACGAGCGGCGGCACACGCGCGAGATCGCGGAGTATGGCGGCATCTCAAACGTGATGCCGCTTTATGCAACCATCACGATGATCATGTTTTTGTCGTCGATGGGGCTGCCCCTGCTAAACGGGTTCGTGGGTGAGTTCACGATTCTACAGGGCACGTTCATGGAGAACTGGCGGTGGGGCGCGTGGGCTGTGCCGGGAGTTATTCTCGCGGCGGCTTATTTGCTGTGGCTTTATCAGCGCGTGTTCTTCGGGACGGTGACGAATCCGAAGAATGAGAAGCTGCAGGATCTGACGCCGCGGGAAGTTGCGACGTTTGTTCCGCTGCTCATCATGGCGTTCTGGATCGGGCTGTATCCCAAGCCGTTCTTCCAGATTCTTGAGCAGCCGGTGAACCATACGATGGCGATGGCGCGGCCGGACTATCCGCAGCCGGGAACGATGATGAATGCTTCAGCGAAAGCCGCAGAGTTGCCGCCGCAAATTCCAGTGATCCTTGACGACCGCGGAGCGATTCCGGCGCAGAGTCTGAAGCCCACGAAGGCAGCACCCAAGGGGAATAACTAGTGGTCTGGACTGATTATCTTCTGGCGCTGCCGATCACGCTGCTGGCGCTGTTCGCGCTAGGCATCCTGTTGATCGACCTGATGCTGCCCAAGGAGATGAAGTGGGCCAACGCTCTCACCGCGTTCGTCGGTGTTCTGTTTTCCGGCGCCGGAGTTTACAAGATTCAGATGTTTTTGGCCCGGTCGCCGGGTGTTCCCGGCATGCTGAACACGATGGTGATTGACCGCTTCGCTTTGTATTTTTTCTATTTATTTCTCGCGGGTACGGCCATTGCCATTCTCATGTCGGTGCGATACATGGAAACCGAGCATGAAAATCACGGCGAATATTATGCTTTGATGCTGCTCGCGGTTGCGGGCATGATGTGCATGGCGGCGGGCTTCGACATTGTTCTGATCTTTATTGGCCTCGAACTGATGGCCATTTCCACTTACGTGCTGGTCGGGTTCCTGCGGCGCGACCGGCGGTCGAATGAAGCTGCGCTGAAGTACTTGCTGCTGGGTGCATTCTCTTCCGGCATCTTCGCCTACGGATTGTCTTTGCTCTACGGGCTGACCGGGAGCACCAATCTCGCGGTCATACATCGGGTGCTGCTCAGGAGCGTGATCAACAGCGAATACAAGCCGATCGCGATCATAGCTTTGATCACCACGCTTACGGGGCTTCTGTTCAAAATCGCGGCCATTCCGTTTCACCAGTGGGCGCCGGATGCGTATGAAGGCGCGCCGACTTCTATCACTGGATTCATGTCAGTGGCGGTCAAGGCTGCCGGATGGGCCATGCTGCTGCGAATTCTGATTGGCAGCCCGTTTCAGATTTGCGGATTGATCTCGCTGCGCCCGGTCTGGGTTCCGTTGCTGGTCTTCGTTTCAATCGCGACCATGACTGGCGCAAATTTTGCTGCGCTTACGCAGACCAATACCAAGCGACTGCTGGCGTATTCCTCGATTGCGCACGTTGGCTATATGCTGCTCGGCCTGATCGCCGGCACGGCTACACAGCTGAACGCGGACGGCATTAAGGGCATTCTGATCTACCTGCTGGTTTATACGTTTATGAACCTGGGCGCGTTCGCGGTGATCACTTCGCTGCGGCACCGGAACGTGATTGGCGACGAACTCGACGACCTTAACGGGCTCTGTTCGCGGGCGCCGGTTGAAGCCGTGCTGATGTTGGTATTCATGTTGTCGCTGGCGGGGATTCCTCCGCTCGCTGGATTTTGGGGGAAATACTTCATCTTTCTCAGTCTGATCGAAACCGGCCACTACGTGCTGGCGTCGCTGGGAGTGCTCTATTCTGTGTTCGGACTCTATTACTACCTGAAGATCGCCAATGCCATGTTCATGGGCAAAGTGGAAAAGGGCGAAGAACGGTTACCGATCAGCGTGACCATGCGGGCCGCGCTGGGCCTGACTGGGCTGGCGACGCTTTATATCGGGATCCTGCCCAACCAGTTCATCGAACTGGTGAACTGGGCTTTGGGGATCGTGCAGAATCCTGCGGTGGCGAAACTGACGCACTGAACGAAGCGTTGGGCGAGCAAACTGCATAGGTCCTTCGCTTCGCTCAGGGTGACAGGAGCTGTGGAGCAGACGGGCGGCGGCGACAAGCGGGGCGGCTATCGCCAGACATGCAACTTCACGCGTAGAATCGATTGCGGCCGCATTCGAGTCATGGCATCTTCCTTCCCGCACGATAACCGAGACCCCGAGAAGAAACAGAATCCGTGGGTGCAAGTCGGGCGCTACAGCCAGCTTGCCCTCATGCTTCCGGCGGGGACGGTTGTAGGATGGCTCATCGGCTCGGCTCTGGACCGGTGGCTGCATACTTCGTGGATCAGCGTCGTCGGACTCTTCCTGGGAATTGCCGCGGGGATGATTGAACTGATTCGTACTGTCCTGCGCGACACGAAGTAAGATTACGGTCTGGGCGCAGGCACTTTCCCTTCGATACTCGACATGAACCCGGACGCCAATTCTGACGCTCATACGGCGTCTGCTGATGCTTTTTACGCGGGCGCTCTTGAGCGCATTCGCCGTTCTATGATCGGGCTCGCCCTGTTTGTTTCCGCGGCCGCGTGGTGGAAATTTGGAGTGCCTACGGCTCTCGGCTTTTTCTGTGGATGCGTGATCGCGTACCTGAACTTTCATTGGCTCAAGAGTGGTGTCAGCGGGCTCGCCGACCGCGTTACCGATTCGGGGAAAGCGCAGTCGGGAAAGGGACTCATCGCCCGCTTCCTGCTGCGCTATGTGTTGTTGGGAGCGGCCGCGTATGGTATATTAACCAGTTTTCCCGCCAGCCTTCGTGGACTGTTTGCGGGCTTGTTTTTGCCCGTGGGGGCCATTGCCTGCGAAGCAGTCTACGAATTGTATGCGGCGGTAAGTCGTGGCGTCTGATTCTTGTTTGATTTTGGCGAAATCCCCACTTCTCACGCACAAAACGCGCGAGAAATGGGGCACCCGGCGCGGATCGTGGTCGGTTTAAAGCTCGGGGCTCGAAGCTTAGGTCTTTTCTATGCCTGAACAACTCTGGTTTACCGAAATCCTGAACCGACTGTTCCACGGTCCGGTCGCGGCGTTTCTGCTGATGCTGGGCATCCATCCTAAGTACGTGAAAGCGCCTATCTCGAATTCTTTCGCCATGGAGTTGCTGGTTTTTGCGTTCTTGCTGATCTTGTTTCTGCTGGTGCGGTCGCGTCTTTCGGTGGAATCGCCGGGAGGGTTGCAGCATTCGTTTGAAGCGATCGAGGGGTTTGTGCTGGGGCAGAGCCGTGAGATCATCGGGCATCACAGCGAACCCTATACCTCTTTTTTCGCCATTGTCTTCATCTTCATCCTGGTGTGTAACCTGATTGGGCTGATCCCGGGCTTCGAGTCGCCCACCGGTGTTCCGATCGTTCCGCTGGGCTGCGCCATCTGCGCATTCTTCTACTATCACACGCAAGGCTTCAAACATGCCGGGCCGAAGTATCTTCTGCATTTTTTTGGTCCGCCCATGGAAGGCATGCCGCTGGTCGCGCGGGTTCTGCTGGCCGCGCTGATGCTTCCCATTGAACTGGTCAGCCACTTCGCCCGTCTGTTGTCGCTTACGGTGCGCCTATGGGCTAACATTTTCGCGGGCGATCTGATCACCTTGGTTTTCTTTTCCATGATTCCGATCGGCATTCCGATCATCTTCAGCGGCTTGCACATTGTTGTCGCTGTGTTGCAGGCATACGTATTCATGCTTCTGTCGATCATTTACGTTTCCGGCGCGGTCGCCGACGAGCACTAGGGTCGAGCACTAATTTCTGTTTTTGTAAGCCGCAAGCGTGAGGGCGTCTGCAAGGTATGGCGTCAACCACCCACTGGCGGCAATTTGATACGAGGAGAAACACGAATGCGTAAATTGAGTTATCTGTTCATGACGTTATCCGCCCTGTGCTTCGCCATGCCTGCCTTCGCGCAGGGAGGCGGAACCAGCGAAGGTAGTTGGGTCGCTATCACCGCCGGATTTTCCATGGCGATCGCGTCCGCGGTCTGCGGGCTCGCCCAAGGCAAGGCCGTCGCCTCTGCTACCGAGTCGCTGGCGCGCAACCCTGCCGCTCGGCCAGGCATTCAGTTCGCACTGATTCTGGGCCTGGTGCTGATTGAGTCGCTAGCGCTGTACACTCTGGCGATTATCTTCTTGAAGGTTAAGTAGGACGGGAAACGAGGGCGAGATGCCCTCGCCCTAGCCGGCGGGACGCCGGCGCTACAAAATCAAAGCCTCTGCTCAACGGCAGAGGCCTTTTGTTTTTTGAAAGCTAAGAGCTACGAACTAAGAGCCGTTTTATACCTTGCGATCGCCGCTCCACTCCTCGCCCTTGTTCTTGGATGCGTTCAGGGCGTCGACCAGCAGGCGGCGGAGACGGTAGCGGCTTTCCAGATCGGTGTTCACGATTTCGAATCCTACTTCGTTGACGCGCGCCCGGCGGAGCAGCACATGGGCCCGGATCTTGGAGCGCATTCCTAGTGGGATTTCTAAATCTGCTTCACTGCCGATGCGCAAGCTGTCTTCTTTCGTCCCCATGCCGCCGCCGAGGCTCAGTTCGCGGATCAGAATCTTTGACTTGCCCCACGAACTGCCGATAGTTCCGGTCACCGATTTCGCCAGCACCAGACGCTCGTAGCGGCGCTGCCGCACCCAGGGACAGGCCGGAGCCATGTCGAGGGGCGCGATGGCCAGTTCGGCCGGCTCGAGGCCGCTGTCGGAGAGAACCTGTGAACTGTAGCGTGGATCGGTCTTCGACAACGCTTGCGCCGCCGCGATCCGTAGCTCGCGGTGATGCACGAAGCCAAAGGTTTTCTTGGCTTCCAGAATTTCGCGTAGAGTTGCTACTGCCTCGGCATCTTTCAGGCGGCCCAGAGACTCAATGGCTTTCAGCTGGATGTAGGGCGAGCGCGAAGCGGATTCGCCGGGGCGCGCCATGGCGATCAGCGGCGGGGTTGCGGTGAGGTCTCCGCTCATTCCGATTTCGTCGACTGCCTCGGGTAGCACCAGAGGATCGAGAATCTCGGCCAGTTCGAGCAGGGTGCGGCCGCGATCGGGTGCGGCTCCGTAAGCAATCTGCCGCACCACGATGTCGTGATAGAAGCGGTTCCACTCCGGCATGCGCACGGGCAAAAGTTCCAGCAGCGTGCCGACGTCGAGGCGGCTGACCAGTCCCACCGCGCCCGAGGCTTGACGGGGCTGCCCGGTGCGCAGAAGCTCGCGCAGTTGCAACAGGATCGGCGGTCCCAACTGGCTTACCATTTCAACCATGCGGTCGCATTCATCGCGACGCATGCAGCGGAAAAACCGATCGGCAAGATGCTCCGCTCCCGCCTGGGTGG
>Ga0210389_10000466_pt1 | contig 37354 bp, 28 predicted proteins | sample IncBWH28OmetaG_FD_160127 | JGI IMG/M metagenome (GOLD analysis project Ga0210389, IMG submission 160127) | Forest soil microbial communities from Barre Woods Harvard Forest LTER site, Petersham, Massachusetts, United States - Inc-BW-H-28-O ... | reverse complement strand
GCTTCATTTCCGCCGCCGACTATCCGCTCAGGAGGCCGGCGCTTCCAGCCGGCTTTACGTGGCGGTCCTACCGCGCCCGGCCGCGGCGCAGGCCCGCGCCCGGGTGAGAACCGCATCGACCATGTCGCCGGTGACGCGGCCAGTGAAGGTATTTTGCTGGCTCGGGTGAAAGCAGCCGAGCACTAGCAGCCTTCCTTCGTCACCCGATTGCACTCCGTTACCCGACCGCACTTCGGCCTCGGCGCCGTGCCTGAACGCCGGACGTGGCCGCGGGGCCGGGTAGCCGGCCTGCGCGAGCACCGGCCAGAGCGCTTGCCAGGCAAACCCGCCGAGGCAGACGACCACCCGCAAGGCCGGCTCGATGAGCCGTATTTCAGCGGCAAGCCAGGGGGCGCACGCATCGCGCTCGACGGGAGTCGGCTTGTTCTCTGGCGGCGCACAGCGGACAGCGGCGGCCATCCGCACGCCGATGAGCCGCTGCCCGTCGCCGGCGGATGTGCTTGTCGGGAGTGTGGCGAGGCCGCACCGGTACAGCGCGGCGAACAGGAAGTCGCCGCTGCGGTCGCCGGTGAAGATCCGCCCGGTGCGGTTCCCGCCGTGAGCGGCGGGAGCCAAGCCGACGATAAGGATGGACGCCGCCGGGTCTCCCCAGCCGGGGATCGGACGGCCCCAGTACCGCTCATCGCGGAAGGACTTGCGCCGGGTGGCCGCCACCTCCTCCCGCCAACTGACGAGCCGGGGGCAGGCACGGCATACGGACTGCCTGGCGGTGAGCTCCGCCAGGTCAGCTGAACCGGCGGCGAGCGTGCGGACCTCGGCCGCGCTGCCCGCTGCGGGCGTCGCCGCCGTCGCCGGGTCGCCCGGCCATCCGGTGCCTGGGGCAACAGGCTCGCCTGGTGCTACGGGATCAGCGACCATGCGATGCCGTCGAGGATGTCGTGCTCGCTGACGAGCACGTCGGTGAAGCCGAACCTGGTCATGATCCGGTCGAGGATGAGCGCGCCCGCGCCGATCACGTCCACCCGGCCCGGGTGCATCACCGGGATGGCCGCCCGTTCCGCTCTCGTCATCGCGAGCAGGGCGTCGGCTGTCTCATGCACCCGTGCGGCGGAGATCAGCGAATGATGGGTGCGCACGGAGTCGTACTCGTCAAGGCCGAGCGCGATCGCGGCGACCGTCGTGACCGACCCGGCGAGGCCGACGAGCGTCTTCGCCTGCTCCACGGGCACGGCGGCGGCGGCCTGGCCGAGCCCCGCGTCGATGTCCTTGACGGTGGCCGCGATCTCCGCTGGCAGCGGGGGGTCACTATGCAGGTGCCGCTCGGTCAGCCGGACGCAGCCGATGTTCACTGAGCGGCCCAGGATCTGGCCGCGGGATACCTGGCGGCGGTCCGCCGACTCGTCGGGCCCGCCGAGGACGAACTCGGTGGAGCCACCGCCGATATCGGCGACCAGGTAGGGGGGCAGGCACTCGTCGGCGAGCGGGGTGCCGACCAGTTCTCTGGTAGCGCCCGTGAAGGAGAGCCAGGCCTCCTCGTCGCCGGTGATGACCTCGGGCGCGACGCCGAGGATCTCAAGTACCCGGTCGGTGAACTCCTGCGCGTTCGCCGCGTCCCTGGTGGCGCTGGTCGCGACCATCCTGATGGCCTCGGGTTTGGCGTCGGCGATCAGCCCCGCGTACTCCGTGAGCGCGGTCATGGTCCGGTCAAGGGCAGCCGCCGAGAGCCGCCCGGTCCGGTCCACGCCTTCGCCGAGCCGGACGATGCGCATCTGGCGGGTCACGTCCGACAGCGCAGTCGGGTGATCGCGACCAGAGTCACCTCGCCCCCGTTCTGACTGATCTGATGGTGAACTTGGCTGAATGTCTGCGATCAGCAGCCTGATGGAATTCGTGCCGCAGTCGATGGCGGCGACCCGCATGGTCACGTGGGCTCCTCGCAGCAGCTGGTGACGCAGGGACCGCGCGACCACCACTGGCCCACCGCGTCGAGTGCCTCGCGGCCGAGCGGGTTGGTGCCTGGCGCGGCGAGCTCGTGCGCGACGAGGGCGTGCAGGCACTTGACCCGGTCAGGCATGCCGCCCGCCGACTGGGTCCCGGCGGGCAGCGGCTCAAGTCCTTCCGCCGCCGCCACCGCGTCCCGGCGCGCGACGTAGTCACGGTGCGCGCTCGTGTACGCCGCCCGCAGTTCGCTATCGGCGGCGAGCCTGGCGGTCATCTCGCGCATCAGCCCGGCCGCCTCCATGCCGCTGATCGCCGCGGCGGCGCGGGGGCAGGTCAGGTAGTACAGCGTCGGGAACGGAGTGCCATCTGGCAGCCGGGGCGCCGTCTCCACGACGTCGGGCAGCCCGCACGGGCAGCGGTGCGCGATGGCCCGCAAGCCGCGCGGCGCGCGGCCAAGCTGCGCGGCGACAACCGCCGCTTCCTCCGGCTGGTTCATTTCGGAGTTGAGGCGTCGGCCTTCTGCACCGATTCCCAGAGCTTCGCGTACCAGGGGTCGGCCGCCGCCTGCGGCTTGGCGGCGGACGCCTTCGCCGGCTGGCCGGAGACGACCTCGTAGCACTGCTCCTGGGGGAAGCACATGTGCAGCTGGTCACGCCCCTCCTGCTCGATGTACCAGGTCTGCGACAGCTTGCCGTTCTCCGCTTGCAGGGCCTTGACCTGGGCGGACATGGTCTGCTGCTGGGCGAGCAGCTGGTCGATCTGCTGCCGCTGCGCGATGTACTCGCGAACCGGGTACGCCAGGCTGAGCGCGATGGCGCAGATCACCACGGCGAGCAGCGCGGCCCGCCCTGTCAGCTTGGTGGACCGCGCGACCGCCGCCAGGGCGGCGGCCTGCGCGGGTGACGGCTGAGCCGTTGAGGGCTGGGCCTGCGTCGGCATGATCAGGCAGTATCTCTCAGGCCGGGCTGAACCTCGGGAACGCGGACGCGCCGGCGTAGGTGGCCGCGTCGGCGAGGTGCTCCTCGATGCGCAGCAGCTGGTTGTACTTGGCGACCCGCTCGCCGCGGGCCGGGGCACCGGTCTTGAGCTGCCCGGCGTTGGTGGCGACGGCGAGGTCGGCGATGAACGTGTCGTCGGTCTCGCCGGAGCGGTGGCTGATCATGCAGGCGAACCCGGCGCGATGCGCAAGGCTGACCGCGTCGAAGGTCTCGCTCACGGTGCCGATCTGGTTCACCTTGACGAGCAGGGCGTTGGCCGACTTCTCCGCGATGCCGCGGCGCAGCCGCACGGGGTTGGTGACGAACAGGTCGTCGCCGACCACCTGGACCCGGTCGCCGACGAGGCCGGTGAACTCCTGCCAGCCGGCCCAGTCTTCCTCCGACAGCGGGTCCTCGACGGACACAATCGGGTAGCCGGCCAGCCAGTCGGCGTAGATGGCGGCCATCTCCGCCGACGTCTGCGGCTTGCCGTCGAAGTGGTACGCGCCATCGTGGTAGAACTCGGTCGCCGCCGCGTCGATCGCGAGCGCGATGTCCCTTCCCGGGGTGTAGCCGGCCTTGCCGATGGCCTCGACGATCAGGTCAAGGGCAGCCCGGTTGTGGTCCAGGTTCGGGGCGAAACCGCCCTCGTCGCCCACGCCGGTGGACAGTCCGTGCTGCTTGAGCACCGACTTGAGCGCGTGGTAGGTCTCGGCGCCCCAGCGCACTGCCTCGGTGAAGGTCGGCGCGCCGATCGGGGCGATCATGAACTCCTGGATGTCCACGTTGGAGTCCGCGTGCGCGCCGCCGTTGAGTATGTTCATCATCGGCACAGGGAGCACGTGCGCGTTCGGGCCGCCCAGGTAGCGGAAAAGCTGCAGGCCGGCGGAGTCCGCCGCCGCCCGCGCCACGGCCATCGACACGCCGATGATCGCGTTCGCCCCGAGCCGCGACTTGTCCGGCGTCCGGTCAAGGTCGATCAGCGCCTGGTCGACGAGCCGCTGGTCGTCGGCCTCGTGGCCGAGCAGCTCGTCCTGGATCTCTTCGGTCACGGCGTCGACGGCCTTGGTGACACCCTTGCCGCCGTACTCGGCGCCGCCGTCTCTTAGCTCCACCGCCTCGAAGGCGCCGGTCGAGGCACCGCTCGGCACGCCAGCCCGGCCAAGTGAGCCGTCATCGAGTACGACCTCGACTTCAAGCGTTGGGTTGCCCCTCGAGTCCAGGATCTGCCTGGCATGCACCGCTTCAATGGACGCCACGTCGGCTCCTCGCCTGTCATACGGTCGTTAGGTTCCGGTATGGAGCCTAACGGAGTGACCTGTGCGCGACGCACGGGGCACGCCGACTTCTGCCGAGACCGGTAAGTGTGACCTTCGTGGTCGGGCTCCCGAATACCGCGACCGGCAAGATCCGGAAGTAGCTCCTGCGCGGCGGTGCCTGCACCACCTCTTGCTGGCGTAGCGGCCCTCATCAAGGTGAGGGTGGCCCTCGGCCGCCTAACTTGCGTTACTTGTCCAAGTGGACGGCTCTCACGGCAGGATCATGGCGACGAGCGGGCCTTCAGTTCGACTCTCGTGAGGCGAGGTAGCGGTAAGAATGCAGCTCGGATACAAGGTACGGGCCTCATACACGATGCTGGCTCACCCCCGTGAGGGAATTGAACGCGTTCGCGGCCGTATCGACAGGCGCAGGGATAGGCGCGAGCTCATGGCTCTCGGGTGTCCGCCGAGCGAGCACTACGCGGCAGTGGGGGACTGCGCGCAGGACCTGCACAAGGCAATCGACGCGCCATGGCCGTGTCAGGAATCGCAGCGGTTCGGCGAGGTATGGGAGGCTACGGTTTCCGGCCTGGTAGCGGCGGGGCTGCGCGTCGGCCTGGCCTCTTACCGCGGATGGAATGACGGCGACCGGGCGCAAGCCGAGGCCATCTGGTGCCTCGTGTCGCATACGCGCCCGGCGACAGTAGTGGAGACTGGGGTCGCCCATGGCCTTACCAGCCGGATCATCCTTGAATGCCTCCATCGCAACGGGAACGGTCACCTGTGGAGTGTCGATCTCCCGGCCGTAGACCCGGCGCTGCATCACGAGATCGGCATTGCCGTCCCCGAGGACTTGCGATCCCGCTGGACGTATGTGGCGGGGACGAGCAAGCGGCGGCTGCCTGGACTGGTCCGCGGGCTCGAGCGGGTCGACCTCTTCGTTCACGACAGCCTGCACACCGCGCGCAACACATGCTTCGAACTCGACACCGTATGGCCGGCGCTGCCGCCGGGCGGGGTGGCGGTGGTAGACGACATTGACCACAGCCTGGGATTCAGTCGCTTCACCGAACGGGTGGCTCCGGCGGCCTGGATTGCGGCCAAGCATGTCGCCGGAGGCGGCCTCTGGGGGATCGCCGTCAAGACAGGGTCGCGGGACCAGTCGCGGCCTGGTGCCCAAGACTCCCGGCCGCCTGGCGTAGTAGACGTGACGCGGGAACGCAGGCATCAGCGGATCGAAGACGGCGTCGTCAGTGAGATCGCCCGCATGATCAAGGCCCTAGCGCCCGATAGCAGCCGCCTCCTGCAGATCCAGCCGGCGCGCGGCGGTCAGACCCTGCTGTTCCGTGACCAGCTTGCCGCCCCCGGCCGTCCCGCTATCTACGACGGTGAAGACGCCCGCGATCCGGCCGTGAGGGTCGCGACGGACTTCCATCATGTCGATGTCGAGGCTGGGGCATTCCCCGCTGCCGATGGCGACTTCGACTTGGTGGTCTGGAACCGCGAGCTGGTCACGGTGAAGAATCTGGGTCCTGCTTTGCGGGAGGCGCTGCGGGTGCTGCGGCCCGGGGGCGTCCTGGTGGTGGCCGTCCCCAACCTCGCCGCCCTGCACAACCGCCTGCTGTTGCTGGCGGGCCGCCAGCCGACGACGCTTCACATCGGCAACGGTAACCACGTTCGCGGCTTCACTATCCACTCGATGACGGAGTTTCTCACCCGCGACCTCGGGCTCGAACTTCTGCAGGTCACTGGGGTGGGGCTCGCCCCGGTGAGCGCGGTCGTCATGCCCGCCCCATTGCGGGGCATCAGCCACACCGTCGTCTGGGCACTCCGTAAGCAGACTCAACCAGACTTTGCCACTACGGATCCGCCCTCCGCGTAACCAACCCGCCCGTCGTCCGACGCGGGGCCGTCAATGATCCAGCCGTCGCCCTGACCGCGAATCGTCGAAGCCGCCCGCCTCCGCCACCAGGTAGCGACCTCCTTCGGCAACGCGTGCCAGACGGTGTCGTCACCGGCAAACGTGTCGAGCAGCGTCTCGTACCCCTTAGCGAGCCGCTCGTCACGGGCGTAATCAGGGTGAGTAAGGACGAGAACCATGCCGCCGCGCTCGCGGATGTGCTCCGCCTTCCGCAGCCATAGGCTTGCGTCCGCGTGCTGCAGGATGGTGAACAGGGTGTGATCCTGCGGAAGGGTGATGGGGAGTTCCACGGTATCGCGGTTGAAAAACGGGAGATAAGTGCAGCAGCCGCCCGGTTGCGGCTCGTACGGGTCGGTGTCGGAGTAGGACGAGTCGTAGTCGAATCCGAGCCGGTGCATCAGTTCCCAGCCCCGGTGCGTCGCCGGGGACCGGAATCCGACAGCATCCCATCGCTTGGCGTTCTCCCACATGACCGGTAGCCGCTCGTCCAGGAACCGCTCTTCCAGGTCCCTGCCATCGTGCACGAGCCCGTGTACTCCGGCTTCGCAGCCGTCGTCCTGCAGCGAGCGGGCCACTTGGTCGTCAACCTGGTAGCGGGCGCCGACGAAGTTCCACGACGACCGGTAGCCGCGGGCGCGCTCTGGCACGCGCAGCAGGTCCATCGCGCGGTAGCCGACGGCGGTCTCCACGTCGTGGGTCAGCACCAGAGCCCACGACCGGCCGGACGGCCACAAGCCGATAAACGGCACCGGTTCCCCCGCCAGGTCAGCGACCGTCGCGAACAGCCAGGCGTAGAAGTCGTGCAGGCTGTCCTCGATCGGCCATGCCGGGAAGGGCGAAGCCGCCTGCACGCGGGTGAACAGGCGCCGCATCTTCAGCTGGACCGGCCGGGGCAGGGCCGGACGGACCAGGTAATAGCTGCGCAGCGCGGCAGCGTGGCAGAAGGCCTTGACGGCGGAACGCCCGATGTCCCGGTATCCCTCCGACCAGAACAGGCGCATCACCTCGCCGGGATCGAACGGCAGGAACACGTTCCCTTCCGCGTCCCGCCAGATGGCCGCCACCTGGCTGCCGTCAGCGTCTCGAATGGGTTCGGCCTGGTGCCAGCGCTGCCCCGGCCCCGGGAGCATGGCCCGGACTGCGGTGTCCGGCGTCACATGCCCGAAGAAGGTGAACGTAGCAAGCCCGTAGCGGCCCGGCCGCCCGGCCGCGCTCTGCGCCGCAGGCCCGGTGTCAGCACCGATCCACATCAGGGAGCGCGGAGCGCGGCCGGGACGTGCCACCGCGGTCAGCGTCCGCACGAAGGCTGCCGCGCCCGCGTGGCCACTGCCCTGCGAGGGCGGCCGCACCTCGTAGGGGGTGCGGAAGTAGTCGAAGAAGGCGAACGAGTGGGAGGCTTCGAACACGGCCCCTCCTCGGGGTGCGGTAGAGATCACAGGCCGCGCTTAACCGCGAGGTACGGAAGGAGCGCGATCTCGTAAAGGCCTGGTAGCGGGTCACTGGCAGAGAACACCGCCTCGGTCCGCACGCCACGGAGGGAGCGCAGGTACTCCCCAGGACGCAGGCGGCCCGCCCGGATATCTCGCAGCGCATTGGGGACATCGGTGCTGAGCCGGATCCAGCGGACACCGGGCTTGGCGTGTGCCTCCTCCACCGGCGCGCCGACCTGGTCGCGGAACAGCAGGTAAGGAAAGTCCACTCCGGCTGCCCCGCCAAGCGAGTGGTAACCCCATGTCCTGGCGTTGACATCGAGGAGCTTGCAGACACCGTCGCGGGGGTCGCGCTTGTATTCAAGCTCCGCCAGCCCGTAGTAGTCGATGGCGGTCAGGAAACGGCAGGAAGGTTCCGCGATCTCCGGCAGCGAGATCGTCTCGACGTACGTGCTCGCACGGCCGAAGTCGGACGGATGCTGACGCCGCCGCCGTACCGTCATGCTCGCGACCGGGCGGCCCTCGCGGAAGAACGCGCAGTAGGCGTACTGCTGCTCACCGCCTCCTTGGATCATCTCCTGGACGATGATCTCGCTGGCCGGCATGATCTGCGCGGCCCGGCGGTAGGCAGTCAGCAACTCCGCGGCGGTGTTCGCGCGCCACGCCTTGGCGTGCGTGGCGTAGAAGAAGTGCTCCTTGATCGCGGGTTTGAGAACGACCGGGTCACCGACCTCGATCGCGGCGAGGTCCTCCTCCGACCGCGGGAACCATGTCCGGGGCACCGGGACGGACAAGCGCTCGGCCAGGCGGTATACCTCCCGCTTGTCCCAGGCATGCTGGATCGAAGTCAGTCCGGGAGTGGGTACACGGAACTCCTGCCTGAGCGCGTCCCGGTTCGCCGCGATGCCAGCGACGTTCTCCTCCCGGGTCGGGTACAGCACCCACCCGGACAGGCCAAGCTTGCCGCGGGCCTGTGCCAGCGCGTCCAGGAGTGCCCGCTCGGTGCGCAGGCTGGGGACGCGGATGGCATTCCGGACGAATCGCGACGCGCGCGCGATGGAGATCTCATCATCGATGACGCACACCGGGACACCGCGTCGTCCGAGACTGCGGGCGATGCCAAGGCCCTGGTAGTCACCGCCTAGCACCACCGCGCCCACATCGCGCTCAGGCAGGCCCTGGTCATCCCGGCGGGAGTCCACCGACGGGCCAGGGATCACGGCGTCCCTCCGGCCGCAGCCGAAATGGCCGTCGGCTCGGACGCTCCGCTGACCTTGCTCCGGCCGGCGATGGTCCGCGCGAGTGCCTGGCCGGTGTACCAGCCGCCGGACACGAAACGCATGATCGGCCCGAAACTCCACGCGGCGGGGGCGCCGAGGAAGTGCAGCCCTGGCACGGACGATTCCATCCCTGGACCGAGCAGCGGGTACCCTCCGGCTCGCTCGATCCGGGCGGTGAGCGCGTCGGTCAAGAACGGGTAGCGCGTGATGTCCACCCGGTAGCCGGTGCCGAAGAGCAGGTGGTCGACGGTTTGGGTGCCACCGTCGGCGAAAGTGACAGCGACCTTCCCGTCCTTCGGGGTCGCGGAAACCACGCTACGGCCCATCTTGATCGGTACCTCGGCCAGCCTCGGCCGCAGCCAGGCGGCACCAGCCGGGCGGATAGCACGGTAAGCGAGCCGGTCCTGAACTCCCCGCGGCAGCCGCCGGAACAGGTCGGGCACCGCCACCAAGCGGGATAGCCCCATCGGGCCCACGTCGGTGGGCGCGTACACCCAGTGGGCCTGCCGACCGAGCATCCGCTGGTACTTGCCGCCATGCAGCCAGTTCATGTGGTCCTGCCGGACGGCCACTTCGGCACGGGCGCCGTTCTCGTGAAGCAGTGCTGCGGACTCCAGCGCGCTCTGGCCGCCGCCCACGACCAGCACCCGCTGTCCGCTGAAGCGGCTGAGATCCCGGTGATCGCCGGTGTGCGAAGCCAGTTCGGACGGGAGTTCGTCCGCGACCGCCGGACGGTTGGCGAACAACCCGATGCCGGCCGCCACCGCGACCCGGCGGGCGGTGATCTCGGCACCGTCGTCGAGGGTCAGCCGGAATCCGTCAGAACCTGCTTCCACCTTCTGCACCAAGCGCCGGTCGACGTCCGGCGCGACCTGCTGCTGCACCCATGTGCCGTAGTCGACGAAGCGGTCCAGCGGCACCGGCCGGCCGAAGCGGGCACCCGTTGCGGCGCAGAACGAGTCCAGGGTCAAGTCGCCCGTGGGTTCGCCGATGCAGGTAGCCGTCCAGTTGGAGCGCAGCACGAGGAAGGCGGGCATGTTCTGCCAGAACGACATCGGTTGGCCGATGACGTGGACATCTACCCCCGCCCTGCGCAGGTGCATGGCAGCGGCGAGCCCGTACGGCCCGGCGCCGACGATAGCGACGTTGGTGTCAGTCATGATCGGCGGCTCCTCGCGGATATCGCACAGGCGAATGAAGAGCATTACGGATACTCCCCAGGCACAGAAGTATTCTTCCTGCTTGAAGAGACCGGCGCCGTCCCTTCCTGACGTAGCCGACCTCATCAAACTGAGGATGTCCGTCACATGACATAATCAATTCCTGTGCTCCGAGTACGTTTATCAATAATGAGCACTTATTCGCCACCACGGCGACGATCGTGCGCCCCGCTACCAAACGGTCGCCCACCTCGACGGCGAGCCTGATGTCTTTTTCCAGCGGGAGGAGCAGGTCAACTTGCGAACCGAACCGGATGGCCCCGACCCGCTGGCCCAGCCGCAGTTCTTCGCCTTCTGACACGAACACCGCGATCCTACGGACGAGCCGTGAGGCGATTTGCACCATTGCGATCTGCAGGTCCTCGGTACCCATGACCGTCGTCACGCGTTCGTTGGAAGCGACCATCTCTGGCTTCCTGAGCGATCCGAAAGTGCCGTGCACCCGCTTGACGAGACGCACGCGGCCGCCGATGGGCGCGCGATTGACGTGGACATCCGCCAGGTTCATCGCGATGCCGATGGCCAGCGCGCCGTTTTCGCACAGCGCGGTTCCCTGCAATTCCCGCAGCAGGCTAGCGTGCCCCTTCTTGTCGGCCACAGGAACCTCGCCAGGCGGTATGGTCTTCAGGTAAATAACGAGGCCATCCGCGGGGCTGATGATGACATCGGTGCGGTCAGGAGCGGACCGCTCCGGGTCCCTGTAGAAGACGGCAAGCACCCACCCAGCCGCTGCGAGGACCGTTATCCCCCACATCGCGATCGTCCCGGTCACCGTGCTGAAGTGCGCCACCGGGTCAAGCGCGCTGAGCACCAAGGCGGCCAGCATCGATTGGGCCAGGATGAAAACTTCGGCACGAAGGACACCGAGCTGCCATTTCCACGCCAGCGCGAGCGTGGTCATTACGGCGAGCACAGTCCCCGCGATAACGTGCGTGTGCATGCGCTACGGCCTGCTAGGCTTTTCCACGACTTCCACCAGGGTCTCTTTCTGAGCGGACCAGCTGAGCTTATCCAGCTTTATCCGGCATTTGGCCGCCCGCTCGGTCGCGGCGGCGGGGTCATTGAGCAGTTTCCGGATTGCCCGGGCCAGATCCTCCGTATCCTCCGGCTCGAAGAAAAGTACTTCGTCGTCATCAAAGTAGTAGCGCATTGTGGTAGTCCTGGCGCAGATCACCGGAAGCCCTAGTGCCGCGTACTCGGCTACCTTCATGGAAAAGACTAGCGACCCGAAGACGTCTTCTCGCTGAGCCGATATACCTGCGACCGCGTCATCCACCAGTGCGGGGATCTCATGATTGGGAACGAAGCCCGTGTACTCTATTCTGTCGGCTACGCCTTCCGCCTGCGCCAGTTGAAACAGCGAATCGATCGCGGGACCTTCCCCGACGATCTGGAGTCGCAGCAGCGGGAATTCGGCGGCCAGAATTGATATCGCCCGCACCACTAGGTCGAGGCCGAATCGATGAGCGATGGTACCGCTGTAGACGAGCCGCTGGGTGCCTCCCGCGCGAGACGATTCTTCTCGCCAGCCGAAAACCGCGGGATCTGGGACGTTCATGACCACAGCTACCGGCAACCGCGTGATTAGGCTCAGTCGGCGCCGCATCGACTCGTTGACTGTGATAACCGCAGCGGCAAACGACAGGCTGACCCGTTCTTCCGCGTTCGTCAGGTACCGCAGCCACCGCGGAAGTTCACGCCCGCGGATACAGGCGAGCAGCTCGGCCGCGGGATCGTGGACATCGAGGATGATTCTGGCACCCGTCAGCTTGGGTATGAGCCCCGCGAACACGAGGAAGTTCGGCAGGTTGTGGACGTAGACGACGCGATATCTCCGCCGTACATGGAAGATGCTGAGCAGGATGAATGACCAGGCAAAAAAGCCGCTGTATTCGAATGCATACCTGGTGGCCGCCGTCCGCTGCTTTCTCATGCGAAGGCGGTAGACGCGGAGATGCTCACTGTCGGCCGCGGGCCTCATCCCGTCGGAGGCGGCGGCGAAGACGTCAACGCGATGGCCGCGCTCCACCAGCGCGTCCACGGCTCGTTTGACACGAGGGTCCAATTCATAAGGCGTGTAGGCGATCATTGCAACTCGCACGCTATATCACCTCGGTGATCTCATTCGTCGCCACTACCTGGCCGCCTTCCTCACTCATTGGCCACATCGGCTGTCTGGGGATGCACAAGTCAGTATTTATTAAGCGAATCGATCCGCGCCAGCAATGCTGACCACGAAGACAGAGGTGACCCGGCCGTCACGGACGTGGGAGTTAGCCTTGCGTCAAGAATTTCCGAAAAAGCGGGCAGCCTTCCAGTAGGAAATGAGAGGAAGTCGGGGTCACGATGTACCGACGCGCCCGGTAGCGGATCGCCGCCGTACCAGAAACTCCCAGAGGTAGCCCACGAACCGCCTGGGGCGGAAAAGTAGCCGCCGTACTTTATCACACTGGTCATCACGTTAACGCCGTTGCCTGGAATCTGAAACCCTCCTTGGGTAGCAAAGAAAGTGTCATGACTTAGATTCCAGCCGTGCACGGGGTTATCGGTGATGATGTCAGCTCTGGCGGTGTCCAGGAAGAGAGAATTTTCAATGGTTACATCGTCGAACGTCGTGCCCGTTCCTCCGTCAGAGGGATACACGCCCTGATTGACACCGGGTCCGACCACGTCATAATTGAAAGTCAGGGAACTCATCGTGGTGCCAGGCGCGAAGATCTGCACCCCATCCGCATGGGTACAGCCCGGATCGTGGCCCGAGGCCTGGAGATCGTTGAATGGCTCGCCTTGATACCGGGGATTCTCCCGCAAGGCACCCACCCACGAGTTTTCCACCACTGACCCAGACTCGTCGTAGCCAGCCGCGTCAGAGTGGAACTCATCCTGACCGTTGTCATGAACCAGCAGCCGGTCGTAAACGTTGTCTTTGCCACCCATGAGCACACCGTTGCCGTCTGAGGAGTACCCCCATGAATGGGGGATCGCATACCCGTTATCGAAGATTTCCATATTGATCAAGGTGTCATGGCCGCCATTTCCCATCACGACCCCGTTTTCGGCTCCTCGTACTACAATTCCACTGCGCGTCATGCCGTTTATAGTTACGCCAGTATGGCCATTCAGGTCGATGCCAGGACTCATGCGAGTCGTGGCCGCATACTGCCTCTGGCCGCAATAAGGCAACGGGGTATCGCGCCCTCCGTCGATCACCACGGTTCCGGTGTGCCCGGCAGCACTGGACCGCTCGATGGTGATGTCGTCCTGCTCAATGGTGAAGGGACTGTACTGCTGTCCGCAAGTAACCCCTGGATTCGGTTTCGAGGGCTCAAAGCCATAAGCAGACGTACTACACGTCGAAGTGCCGCCATCGAGAACGATTCGCGACCCCGGTCGTATCACCGACCAGTCGATAGAAGATGTATCGCGCCAAGCAGTCGCCCAGCTAAGACCGTTCTTCCCGCTTCCCGAAGGAGAAACATAATACAACTTATGGCTAATTGTATTGTTAGTTTCATGTGTAGTGGCGCAAGATGCCACGGCAGCCAGGAGCGTAATCATCACAGATAGCCGGGCGACTGGTCTCATCTTGCTGCTTCCTAAACCGCGCTTGCCAGCTTGGACGGAACCCGCACGACCTGGAGTACGCCAAGCGAGGATTGACACTCTCCAGCCTCCTAACACCATTTTCGGGCGACTCGTAGCTATTCCCCTTCCTCGGGTTCATCCCCTGACCGGCGGTCGCCCTCGGCACCCAGACCAGTATCCGGCCGCCCGCGCCGACTCGCCCCGGCAGCGGTGTGCGGCGTTCCGCCATGCCCGTTCGGCCCTCTCGACGGCACGAGGCTGCCCAGTATCGCTGGCACCTGCGGTGAAGAGGCGACCCATTCCCCCTCACGGCTGACATTTGACGGCGTGCTCCTCTTCCACAGAGCAGTCGGCACCGCGTTGAGAACTCCGACGATGGTTCCCAGCCCGACCGCCCGGATTTGCTCTGCTACTGAACTGGCATCGCCGCGGCGCGTGCGTCGGACATCGGCCACCACCACCACGAGATCGCTCACGCACGCCAGCCTGAGCGCGTCAGAAACCTCTAGCACAGGCGCGCTGTCGACGACGATGACGTCGGCTACGGCTTTCATCCACGCGAACCCCCGGCCTAGGCTGGAAACATTCAACGTGTCCGACGTCAGGCCGACCGCCTCGCCCGCGGTCACCAGCCTCAGTCCAGGCACGTCGGTAGGAACAGCCACCTCCTCAAGCAACGCCCGTCCCGCGAGCAGATCGCCTAGACCAGGCCTGTGCCTGGTGCCGAAGACCCTGCTCAGCGACGGATGCCGCAGGTCGGCATCGACCAGGATTACCTTGTCGCCCGCGAAAGCCAAGGCTGCGGCGAGGTTGGCCGCCACGCTCGTGCGACCCTCCCAACCCCGCGCGCTAGCCACCAGCAGAACCACTCCGCCTTCCGTCGAGGCGATAAGCGGCTCAAGCCGGGCACGAAGGTAACGGTAGGCCTCGGCGACCGGAGAATGCGGGCTGCGGGTAAATACGGACGCCGACGGTCCGCGGCGGCGGCCAACGTGGAGCACCTCGGCAGCGACCGGAGCATCCAGGCACCGCTCCAAGTCGTCACGGTCACGTACCCGGTCGTCAAAATGATCACGGGCGATCACGGCGCCGAGGCCGACGAGCAGCCCAAGGAGCGCGCCTACGGGCAGGAGTATCTTTTTGCCCAGGCCCGCTGGCGCGAGTGGCAGCGAGGCGGGCGTCACCAAAGTGGCGTGCAGCGGGTCTTGAGCCTGGTCGCTTGCGGAACCCGACGCAAGGTCGCGGAAGTTGATATAGGCAGCGGCAGCGGCAGCGGCGCAGTGCTGGGCCGCCGCGGGCGTCGGCATCGTGCAGCTGATCGACATCACATTGGCTGCACCTGAGACCTTCGCCGCCAAGTGCGATTGCAGGCTGCTTGCGCTGCTTCCGATGACACGGGCGGTGCTCGTCACAACGACGCCAGAGGTAGCAACCTGCGTCTCCGTGGTCATGTTCGGGGCAACCGGTGTCGTATTGGTGCCGACATGCGACTCAACGTCGACCTGAGCGGTGGAACTGTAGGCGATAGGGCGCGTTGCGTATATCAGCGAGGCCCCGACGATGCCGACGATGGTGGCGAGCAGTAGCCATAGGGCATGCCTGCGGATCACTGTCATTTCCGTTCATCCGCCAATCTGGTCGGGTCTTTACGTGTCATGCCGCCACCCCCGCGGGGGTGGCGGCGGGGAGGGTCGCGGACGTGGCCCGGTCACCGTTGGCGACCTTTGCTCTCCCACTCGGGAGAGGGCGAACCAGGGCCAGCATCATGAAGAACAGGTCGCCTGAGCCGCGGTAGGTCAGATGCGGGTCGAGGATCATGAGAACTGCCTGCGCGCACAGTGCGGTAACCACCGCGGTGCCCGCGATCCCGGCCGCGTCGGCACGTCGCGTGTAGGCCCAGCTCTTCCGCATGGCAGCGCATACCAAGGCGATGTAACTCCCGAGCAACGGGAGTCCGCCGCCCCAGAGGAGCCATGTATAGCCGCTCTCGATCCAGACGAAGGAAAACCGCTTGCTCCCCAACGGAATGCGGGCCGCGGGCCGCACCCCTAGGATCCAGTTGTGGTCGGCAAACAAGGTGGGCCAGAAGTAGGTGCGAAGGTTGTACAGCCGGTCGGTCCAGCTAACCGGAAGGCCCGTGGCTGAATTGAAGCCGTCGAGACGGGTCTGGATCACTGGCCAGAGCAACGCTCCGCCGACAAGCGCGACCGGAAGCGTATAGGCCGCGATACGGCCCGATTTCGTGACTACCATGAGCGCGACGAGCGCCACGAAAAGACCAATGAACGTTGAGAATTCTGCCGCGGCCACCACGCCGAGCCCGTAGAGAGCCGCCAGGCCACCCAGCCACAGTCGCCGCGGATGACCGCGCACGATCATCGCGACCGCGATACCCAGGTTGAGGATCGCCAGGTCCGCTACCGCGGCGGGCAGCCCGAGCAGGGAACCACCGCGGCCGGTCGTCAACGATGTGTCCAGGCCAGTCGGCGTGTAGTACTTCGCCAGGAATCCCGTGACGGCGTGCAGGCCCAGGGATTGCAGGACACCGATAGCGCATACGACGGCCGCGGCCAGCAGTGACAGCTTCAGGCAGCGCATTGTTTGTTCGCGCGTTGTGATGACCGTACGCACGATGACGTACTCAGCGAGCAATTTCCACAGCACTATGCTGTACAAGAAGTCATCGGTAGTGATCGTGCGTTGCCGGACAGTCATCACAATCAGCGGCAGCACCGAGCTCGCGACGGCGAGCGCTATAAGGCTCACGTCGACGCTGTTGAACCGCGGCAACCTGACCTCGCCGGAGCGCACTCTGATCAGCCACCGCAAGCCGATGATCACGGCCAGCAAGGCCATGAGGGTCTCGTTAGGCCGCAGCGCGGAAACGACCACGGCATCGTTGAATCCCACGATGAGCGGCGTCAGGAAGATCAGCAGGTAGGCGGCGACGGCGGGCCGTGCCATGACCCATGCGGCGATGCCGATCGCGATCACCGCGAGCACCGAGTACTTGATTTTCACGCCGGCCAGTGCGCCCACGGCGAGGGGGCCGATCAGCAGGGCGGCGTCGAGCCGCCAGCGCCGCACGGCAGGAGAAATCCTCCGCATGGGACCCGCCGCGGCGAGCGCGCCGAAGGACCAGTCGGGCGGCTGCGACCCGCCATGGTGCCAGTCTGCGGGGAGGCGGCTTGTCAACGGCTGGAGCCGCCTCAGCAGCGCCGCGGTCACCCACTGCATTTGCGGGGCACCCAGCACCGCCTGCGCGGTGAAGTAGATGCCGGCACCACCCAGGCTGACCAGGAGCATCGCGCCAACCCGGCCCCCCGCACTACTTCTCAGGTGACCGACAAGGAAGTTTCCCGCCAGCCACACCGGCCCCGCCATGATGGCCGCGCAGGCGACCGTGCGCAGGAACGATCCCAAAGCCCGTTCCTCGCCCTGCGGCAGTCCTCGCCGCAGGCGGAGAACGAGGTAGATCGACGCCGCGACGCTGCCCGCGGAATAGGCAAGCCCGAGCCCCGTGAGAAGGGCTGGGCCACGCATGGGCGCGACGACGGCGATCCCCGCCGCGCACACGACCGCGTGGATGATCATCCCGCGCAGCGGATAGGTGGTGTCCTTCCGCGCGTAGCAGGCATACGTCGTGACAAGGAACACCGTTTCGCCGGTGATGGCCGGCGCCAGGCCGAGGAGCGAGGCTGCGAGCAACTCGCGGCCGCCGCCGGCGGCGAAGCGCCCGAACCCTATCGTGTCAGCGAGCGGCAGAGCCAGGACCGCGTAAGCCGTCGCCGCCGGGACCACCAGGAAGGTTGCGAAGGCCAGCCCCCGCATGTAGGTGTCGCGGAACAGTCCGGCCTGGCCCGGCGCGGTCATCCTCGATAGCCGGGGTGCCAGCGACAGCGCGACCGGCGTCGCGCCAACGGCGATCGGCAGGAAGAAAAAGTTCGTCGCCAGCTGGAACGCCACGACTCCCCCAGCCGCCCTGTCGGCGACGACCAGCAACGCGCCAAGCTGCAAAGCCGCCAGCCCGGCCTGCACCACCGCCGGCAGCGCCCGCCGGATGGTCGCACGCACTTGCGGGTCACGCCACCCGGCGTTGGGCACGAGGACGATTCCCACCCGGCGCGCGCCCCACCACTGCACGCTCGCGTGCAGCAGAACCGCGCCGGTGGTACCTAGTCCGAGGAGCAGCAGCAGCGAGGTCGGCACGTGCGGGCTCGTCGCCGCCTGCGAGTACAGGACAGCCACTACGCCGAGAACGACGATCGTGCCCAGGTTCTCCAGAGCTGGAGCCGCGGCTGCCAGCGCAAAGCGCCGGTGAGCATTCATCACTGCGGTCGCGGTCCCCACAATGGCATAAAGCGGCACCTGGGGCAGCAGGAGCAAGACGAGCACGGCACCGGTGTGCTCTTGACTCTGGGCGGCTGCCGCGTTCGAGGCGCCAATCGATCCGAACCGGAGCAGCCACGGGGTGATTAGCGCCACGACCGGGACAATCGCCGTCATTCCGAGGAGTGCTACCCCGAGGAGGCCGCCCGCGGTCCGGGCGGCCGCATGCCTGTCCCCGGAGTCGATGTGGTGCACTAGGGCCGGAATCAGGAGCGAGGAGAACAACGACCCCGCTAGCAGCCCGTAAAAGATGAGATTGGGCAAGGAGTTAGTGAACTGGTAGGTGTTGGCGAAGTAGGTGACACCAAGCACCGCGGCGATCGTGATACCACGCAAGACGCCCGTGACGCGGCTGACAACCGTCCAGGTGGCGACGGACAACGAGTCACCCACCGCACCTTCCGGCGTGGCCAGTTCTGACTTGCTGTCAACCGCTTCAGGCATATCGCGTGCGGTCATCTCGCGACATAGACACCGGCCCGAACCCTCTGATCACATTCGTACATCGCGCCCTCGTGGTTGGTCTCGCGTCTCCGGCCCTTCTGGAGCTCTGCCTCTTAGAGCCTCACCTACTTACGCCAGGATGGGCACCCCCGCGAGAGCGACCTGGCCTACGTCGCATTGGGACGGGGACCCCCGGCCTCGTTCTCACCGTGGAAGTCACGGGCAGTCCATGACCTGGCACGCGTTTTTTACGATCACTGAAGCGGGTGCGCCGCCGGACTGTCCCGCGGCGGACAGCCAGTCGAGGAACTGGCCGAAAACCGTGTCCTGGACTGACCCGTACTTGGACATGCAGTCCTTGAAGTCGGCGGCCTTCGCGTCGCATACATCGTGGAAGGTGATGACCAGCCAACCACCACCGTTGGCCGCCGCCGCGCTCACGTAGGACTGCAGGTCGGCGAGTTTCTCATCGGCGGCGCCGTCCACCGCGATTGTGCGTAGTGCGTAAGGGTCCCGCGGAGGGATCGTCTCCGCATACGGGGGGGATGGCGTGATATTCCCCTGAGAGATACCGCCGCCTTGGCGCGCGTTGTTGAACCCGCACTGCTGAACCATGCTCCGCACGGCCGAGTTGTAAATCCCGTCTGGATACGCGAAAGACTGCGGGTCGGGAATGCCGTGACTGATCAAGTCCTGCCGTGAGCCGCATATTTCATGTTTCAGCTGGGCCGTCGTCAGTTTGGTGAGATTATTCGGGTGGGTAATCGTGTGCGAGCCGATGTCATTGCCCTGCGCCATCAGAGTATCCAGCTGGCTCCAAGTCATGCAGCACTTGAAGCCATCATCATCGTTCGATGTAATGACGTAATAAGTCCCCGTGAATTTATGAGCCAGCATCAGCGGCGAGGCATACAGCCACTGGTCCTCATACGCGTCGTCGAAGGTGAACGTGACCACCGTCTTCCCGACGGTCTGCTGCGCGTTCACCTGCCCGGTAATGACCAGTATCGCCTTGGTCTGCACCGCTTCCGCGTTCCCGGCGCTGTCCCATGAGCGGTACTTGACAATGGTGGTGGCGGTCAGCGGAATCTGCCTCGTGTAGGTCGGGCTGGACTGGGTGGGCGTGCTGCCGTCGAGCGAGTAATGCGTGCTGGCCACCCCGGAGCCACGGTCAGTGGGCGAGAGGGCGACGTTGACCGGGTTGCCATAGGTGGATGTCTGGCAAGGCGAGCCGTTGCAGGAGATCGCGGTGCTTGGCGCGACGGTGTCGGCCTCTTTGGCGGTTGCCCCCATTGTCTGGAACACCGTTCCGGCGGGTGCACTACCCGAGTGGCCGGCGTTTTGCACCCAGGAGATGAAGGCCTGCAGGTCGCGGAGGTCAACCCACCCCGCTGAAGAGGTGCAGCTGCTGTAGTTCGCCTTGTCCAGGGCAGCGGAGCACACTCGCTGGATCGCGACGGGAATCCAACCGCCGCCGTGGGCGGCGGCGCCGGACACCAGCGCCTCCAGATTGGCCAGCGTCACCTGCCCGCTTGGCGCGTAGGCGCGCAGCGCGAGCCAGTTGCTCGGCGGCAGCGTCTCCGCATGCACGGCGCCGTTCGGTGACAGGCTGGCGGCCGTGCGAGCGCTGGCGTAGCCGCAGTTCTGCACCTCTGCCGCGATGGCAGGGTTGGCGGCACCGCCGGGATAGGCGAACGTGACCGGTGTTATCCCGTGCGAGATGATGCTCTGGCGGTTGTCACAGATCTCACTGACCTGATGCCGCGCGGTGAAGCTTATCAGCTCGGCACCGTCAACCGTTTCGCCGCCGATCTCGTCACCGAAGGCAGCGAGTGAGCTTATCTGGGACCAGGACAATTTACCGGCTGTGCCTATAGTGCCGCTGTTGATATAGAACGTCGCCTCAACGCCGGCGGGCTGCAAAGCATGCTGGAACCCGAGGGAATACTGGCCGGCGAGATCATCATCGAAGTTGAGTGAGACCACGGTTGGAGTGGCTGACGACGCTGCAGTGGCTGACGATTTTGCGTGGGCGAATATTGGAATCAAGGCGACTACGAGGATGGCAGAGAGCACCGCGGGTATCCATACACGCGAATACCGGGTCCAGTCACGCGGGCGCATGCGGGTGTTCCTGTCGGCCCCCCCTTGGTGCATTGCAGACCTCTCCCCTGCAGGGCACGGACCCTACTGTCGCCCCAGCGTTAGGCCTCAATCTTGAGCTGCCGGCCCCTGGGCGCCTAATCCCCATTCGACGTAGCGGCCCCACGCCAGATAGATACCGTCTGGCCGAACAACTGGACGGCGACCGGCCATCAGGCACGGTCGGCCCTTCCGCCGCGGGTCGGCCGCGGTGAAAGCCGGTCGGTGGTAGACAGCCCGCGTTCCTGCCACTCATCCGCCCGGCGACTGTTGGATTCCCGCATGAGGTCGATGAACGGTGAACGTCGCACCTGCTCGAGGAGATTGAGGTTCGGCATGACGCAGTGCCCGCCTATGTAGCCTGGCTGGAAGCCGACCGGCGGGAAAAAGTCGATCTCCTCAAGGAAGGCGGTCGTCTCCCAGTAATCCGCTCCGACGGAGTCGGCGAAACGGTCCATCTCCTGTGCCCAGGCGACCAGCATCCCGAAGTAGGTGGTCTCCAGCAGCTTCGCGAGTTCGAGCGCCTCAGGGGACGCCATGCGTTGCGTGGTCATGCCCGCGGCAGCGAAATGGGCCTCCACTAGCGCGACGGCCTGCTCCGATGAGCCGGCGACGAACTTACGGTAGCTCAGCAGTTCCTCGGCCATCCGGGCATGCTTACCGCGTACCGGGCTGTAGACGGCGGCTACCCCCGTCTTCTCCTGAATTTCGGTGGTCGTCCCTGGCACCACGGTGCTGTTAACCACGACGACCTTGGGCTCATAAAGCGAGACGTAGCGAGCCGTGGATGCGACGAAATCGGGAGAGTAGGGGAAGCAGATGTGAAGAACCTCGACGCCGTCGAACGGGCGATCCTCCATATCCCGCCCCGCGGCGTCGTGAGCACCGCGCAAGATCTCCAGCAATGGCTGTCCGATCTCTCCGAGGCCGACAACCAGGACCGCTGCCGTCGATGATCCGGGAGAACTGCTCGAATTAAGCATGATTCGCTATCCATCCCCTTCTTCTTCTGCCGTGCGACTTGGGGCGCGCGACCAAATCCTGGCGCGTCAACTCGCGCCGCCGCGGAAGAGAGCCGGCACCGTCTGGGCCAAGATGCTGAGGTTAACCAGCACGGTGGGGTGCCTGGCATATTCAACGTCGAGTTCTAGGGCTGTGCGCATGGAGAGCCGGCTACGGCCGCTGACCTGCCACAGCCCGGTCATGCCAGGCTTGACTGTAAAACGCGGGCGGTATGGTTCCGCGAGCAGTTCCGCTTCCCACGGGAGCATGGGCCGTGGTCCCACGAGTGACATGTCCCCGCGCAGTACGTTGATCAGTTGCGGCAGTTCGTCCAGGCTGGTGCGTCGGAGCCACGCGCCGAGCGATGTGACGCGTGGATCGCCCACCAGTTTGTACAGCGCACCATTCGGCGCCGCAGCCTCGTGCTCTCCGGAGAGCATGCTGGTGACGTAGGCGCGGTGCGCCTTGTCGTCATTATCCACGTGCATGGTGCGCAGCTTGAGCATGATAAAGGGCCGCATGTCGCGGCCGACCCGTTCCTGCCGGAAGAGCACCGGGCCAGCGGATGTCGACCGCACCAGGCCCCACAAGAGCAGTAGCAAGGGGCTCGCGACGATAAGCAGCATCGAAGCGAGAGCGATGTCCAGTGCCCTTTTCACAGCCTCCTGTCCGAGGCGGGGCACAGTTACTTGCTTCCTCGCTGCGATGTCAGTCACGGCAAGGTCCTCATTTTCGCGTCGCCATCGGCCAGGTGGTATGAGCTGGCGGACATCATGTCCATGACGACCCGCCCGTCGATACCGGGCAGTTCCGCCACTGTACGGCGCGGCACCGCGGGATTGCCGAAGGCCACAACCCCCGCTGGAATATCACGCGTGACAACGGATCCGGCTCCGATGAGCGCGCCCGCGCCAATGCGCACGAATGGCAGAATGGTGACATTGACGCCAATTTGTGCTCCGACGCCAATCTTGGGACCAGCCATCAGCTCCGCCGAGCGGTGATTACCCGGGTAGAGGTCATTGGCTATCGTCACCCCGGGCGCGAGAAATACGTCGTCTTCGAATTCGCTATACTGCGCGACATAACAGTTGCAGTGGATTTTTACTCGGTTGCCAATGCGGCAGCCGTAATCGATGACGCTGTTGCTCCAGACCGAGACGTCGTCGCCGATCTCACAGCCTTCCCTGATGACGACGCCATGTCCGGTCTGCAGGCGCTGGCCGATCGTTGAGCCGTCATAGAGTACGGTTCCCGACCGAAGCCTGGCCCCTGCCCCAAGGACCAGGGGCCCCGCCCCGGTGCGCGACACCGGGTAGCCAACGAGCACTCCCTGGTCGGCCGCCAATGCCTCGTGCTCGTCCGTATTCGCGCGCTCATTGGACATCGGCAGTCTCCACTCTGCTAGCTGGGGTCCGCAGGGCCTGGTAAAGCGATTCGCACACGTAGTCGACCTGGCGGTCGGTCATGTGCGGGAACATCGGCAGCGACAGGATTTCGCCGGCTGCTTGTTCGGCTACCGGCAGTGGTTGCGCCGCGAACGGCCGCAGCGGGGGTTGCATGTGACACGGCACTGGGTAATGCACACCCGTCTGGATGCCGCGCTTGGCTAGTTCCGCGCGGACGCTGTCCCGTCCGGCTACACGCACGACGAAGAGGTGATTGACGTGCCGCGCGAGGGGCGCGGTGGCCGTCAGTCGCAGTTCCGTGCCGCTGAACTCAACGCTGCCAAGCAGCTCGTGGTATCGCGACGCCAGCGCGATCCTGCGCTCGGTCCACGCGTCGAGGCGGGCTAGCTTGCCGGAGAGCAAGATTGCCTGCAGGGCATCCAGGCGGCTGTTCGTGCCGATACGGTCGTGGTCGTAGTGTGAGTGACCGTGGGACCGCCCGTGGTTGGCCAGTGATCGTATGTCATCGGCCAGTTCCGGCAGTGAGGTGACGACGGCGCCCGCGTCACCGAACGCCCCCAGGTTTTTCGCTGGGTAGAAGCTGAAGCACGCCGCTACGCCAAACGACCCCGCGCGACGGCCGGCCCATTCCGCGCCGTGCGCCTGCGCGGCGTCTTCGATCACGGCTATACCCGCCTGCTCGGCCGTGGCGACGAGGTCTGTCATATTAGGCGTCTGGCCGTACAGGTGCACGACGATGACCGCCCGGGTCCGTGGCGTGATCGCTTCGGTGAGAGTGCGCGACGTCATGAGGAGCGTGTCATCGCCGACGTCGGCGAAGCGCGGAGTGGCACCGGCCCGCACCACCGCGGCGGCGGTGGCGATGAACGTGTTCGTCGGAACGACCACCTCATCTCCTGCGCCGATGCCGAGCGCGATCAGGCTAAGCTCCAGAGCGTCGGTTCCGCTCGCGAGGCCGACGGCATGGTCCGCGCCGCAGTAGGCGGCCCACTCATCCTCGAAGGCCGTGACTGGCGAGCCGCCTATGTACGCGCCGTCGAGCAGGCACGCCACGTACTCCTGCTCGATCTCTGGCCAGACCTCACCCGCCATGGCCCTCAGGTCAACGAACGGCACGGAGGTCAAGTCGCGGGCTACCGCGCTTTCCAGGTTCATCGGCGCGCCCGCTACGTCAGTCAACGGAAGTCCTGGCGAAGGCCTTGTCGAGCCCGGCCGACCAGCCGGTCCGCTGTCGGGTCACCTCGGCCAGCGCCACGGGACGCTGCTCGCGTAGTGAGATCTGGGCAGCTTCCAGGGTCTGGACGACGGCCAGGCCGCTGCTCCCATCCACAGATGGGGACGAGTCATTGACAATGCAGTCGATAAAGTGCTGATCCTGGACCGCGAGGGGCTCAGCGAAGGGGACGAATGGCGACACCATCTCACCTAGGTGGTAGGCGATTCCAGAAAGCGGCTCGTCGCTGTTCTCCGGCGGGCTCGCTGATTTGTCATAGACGCGGATCCGCTCTTCGTCCGCCATATCGTCGTACACGACCATCTTCTTGGAGCCCACCGCCGTTATCCGGCGCACCTTGCGGGGATCCAGCCAGCTCACGTGAATATTCGACCGTACGCCGAGGTCACCGTAATCAAGCCTTATGTAAGCGACGTCTTCGAGTTCCGGATGGACATGGCGTGAGGCCCAGACCGTGACGGTTGTCGGTCGTGAACCGAGCACGAAATTCGAGATCGATATGTCGTGCGGGGCCAGGTCGAAAATGACATTCACGTCCGGCTGATAAAGCCCGAGATTCAGGCGGGCGCAGTCGAGGTAGAAGAGCCTTCCCAGGTGACCTCCGCGCACCAGGTCACGGAGCTTGTGCACGGCCGCGTTGTGCTCGAAGGTATGGCCGGGCATGAGCACTACGCCAGCGGCCGCCGCGGCGTCGACGAGCATTCGCGCCTCGTCCGCGGTGGTCGCCATGGGCTTTTCGATTAGCACGTGCTTGCCTGCCGCGATAGCCCTCAGTGCAAGCGGCGCATGGCTGGTCGGCGGCGTGGCGATGACGAGCGCATCAACATGCGGCAGGGCATCGTCGATGTCCGCGTATGCCGTGACGCCGTGCTCAGACTCGCGACGGCCGTCACCTATCTGAGCAAACCGCTGGTCGACGCCGATGACAGTGGTTACCCCGGTCGTGGAACGAAGCACCCGAAGATGCCTCGAGCCCCAGTACCCCACTCCAACGACGCCGACCCTGATTCCCTCGGCTCGCTCCCGCACATCCCACCCCCGGCTGCCGCGATTCCGCGGCCTCGATCCCATAGGAGCTTTCACCTGCTGTCCGCAGCCTCGCTTATTGCCGGAGGGAACGGCACCCCCGCATGAGCGGGCGGAACTACGTCAGATTAGGGTGTGACGGACGTGCCGTAACGGCATGCGTCGTTCGCCGGGCGGCATGCTGCTTTGCCGCACAGGCTGGAGAGTTTACGAAGTCCGCGATGACGTGCGGAGTACGCGTCACGGCTGGTCGGGATTAACCGTCAATCTTGGCTTGCGTGGTCCCATGGCCCTTTCCGCATCCTGCGAAACGGGTCGCCACGGCTCGCGAGTGTCCGGTAGCGACTCCAGCCGTGGTCGCGCTAGTGCGACGACCTCGAGCGTGGAGTGGACTCCGAACTTCGACATGAGGCTCTGCAGGTGGGTGCGGACCGTGTTCGCGGACAACTGCAGTTGTTTCGCGACCTCATTCCGGCCGGCGCCCTCGACCAACAGAGACAAGACCTCCCGCTCACGCGGCGTGAGCGCCGCGAGCAGGTCATCGCTGTCGCGGCGATGGTCTTGATCCTCCATCAGCAGTTGTAGCACTACGCCCAGATCCCCGGGAGGCAGCCAGGTCTCGCCTCCGACAACGCCGCGGATGACACCAAGAAGATAATTGATCGACTCGTCTTTCCTAACCCACGCCGCCGCCCCGGCGCGCACCGCGGCCACAATTCGGTCGGGCTCGGAAGCCACGCTGAGCATGACGATGCGCGGCGGGTCAGGACGCCGCATCATCTCCGCGCAGAAGGCAATGGCCGCCTGCTCCGGCAGGTCGGCGTCGAGCAGGATGACGTCGGCTGATCGCCCGACCAGCACGCTAGAGGCGAACTCCGCGGAATGAGCCTTCGCCAGTACCGCCAGGTCAGGTTCGGTCTGCAGCCGGGTCGCCAAGGCGTCGCGGAACGCGAGATGCTGGTCAACGATGAGCACGCGAATCATCGAAGACAGTGGTGGTACAGCCTGGATCACATCATTGCCTCCGCACTAGGCTCTCTCCGCCTACAGCGATCCGCGGTGGGGCCGGATGACCGGCTTACCCGCGAGGCAAGGCATCCGCGGTCATCGCCTGATCGAGGAGCAGACCGTCTCGACTCGCGAGGGCGGCGAGCTGCAGCCGGCTGTGTGCACCGAGTTTCGTCAGCACGTTCTTCACGTAAGTGCGCACAGTGTCGACCGTGATGTTCATCGCGCACGACATCTGCCTGGTGCTTTGCCCGCCAGCGATCCGGGCGAGGATCTCCCTCTCCCTGGGTGACAGCTCACCAAGCCTGTTCGTGTCGCGGGCCGGGACCTGCAGCGGGCCTGGATCAAGCACGTTCTGGCCAGCCTCGATCGCATCCAGCGTCTTAGCGATCTGGGCGACGCTCTGGCCCTGGTGGGTAATGCCCGCCGCGCCGCTTCTTATCAGCTGAGACAGCGTCTCGGGGGTGGTGGCCTCCGCCAGCACCAGCACTTTCGTGCCGGGATAGCGCTGCAGGATCGCACGAACGGTGTCGGGGCCATTCAATTGGGAACCAGCCTGCAAGCCGAGCAGGTAGACATCTGGTACGCAGTCACCGACCGCATCGCGGGTATCGCTGGCGGTCGTGGTAACCGCCAGCACGTCATATCCGCGCGCATCGAGCGCAGCCGCCAGCGCTTCCGCCAACATCAGCTGCTGATCACAGATGAGTATCTTCATTTCTGGCTCCCGCTGGCCGCGAGTCGCACGAGCAGCGCGATCGTCACAGGCTCAGGGCTTAGTTCCACTGCCTTCTCCCGCTCTCAATTGAGACCCTGCTCCCAGCCGAGCGCAGGGACAGTGCCAGGGGCCGTATCGCCGCGGAGAAGTCAGCGACCGTGATCTGTCGAATATAGGATCGTATTGAGGAACTCGGCCGGCCGACCGGACAGTCGGAATGATCGCTTACAGTGACGAATGAGGAAGAGTTTGACACACCACATCCACCCCTCGATGTGTGTCACGGCGGCGGGCCGCCGTGAGGTCGCTTCCCGCCGGCACGGTGCGTGCCTGCTTTGCCCTCCTTTAGGTGACGCGATGCCAGGCCCACCGGTTTACCGCGCTTACGGAGATGCCGTCACATGTCCTCTGAACTGGGGAGATAACAAATACTGAGCGGAACGGCAACTTTGAGTGGCCTCGATCTAAAAAGAGCTCGAACTGGTGTTTGATTGAACTGTTATAGTGTGACAGTTACAATTTCGTTCACTGAGGGTTATGCTTCCAGTCAGCCGACCGACGCCTCTCGTTCATCTACCGAGTCGGCGAAGCGGCGCGGAGTTCAAGTTCGGGGTCGAGGGCGCATCACGGACTCACGGCGGACTTCGCTGTAATCGCAAGACTTCTTTGAAATCCCAAAAGGTATATGTTGCAACTTGCGTAACACATTGATTACACTTGGTATCTGAGTTGCTTGCAGGGGAACGGGGAGAAACTCGCAGGGGATCGGGGAGAAAAGAGCGCACCAACGGCTGTCGTGTGCACCGGAACCGGCCCGTGCGCGTCTGTCATTTAGACGCGGAATCTACCCGCACCGGGGGAGGGAGAACGTCATGAGTGACCAGCCGCCGGATCGGCCCCGCCGTCAGTTGGAGGACGGGCCGACCGCGAGCCGGCCGCGGAAGCGGAACCGTGCCGTTCTCATCACAGCCGGCACCCTCACCGTGGCCGTAGCCGTCGCTATTGGTGTCGACGCAGCGAGCGGCCAGAGTAACCGCGCGTCGCTGTCGAGCGAGGTCAAGGCACCGGCCAACACGCTGGTAACCCCGTCCTCGGCGGCGGCCAAGGCTTCGACTTCGGCCCCGGCTTCGACTTCGGCCAGGTCCTCGGCCGCGTCCAAGGCTTCGGCCCCGGCTTCGACTTCGGCCAGGTCCTCGGCCGCGGCTTCGGCCCCGACGACGGCCCCCTGGTCGTCGGCCAGCTGCCCAAGCCAGTTGGTGTCCTGGCGCGGTACCGGAGCCAGCGGTCAGCTCCAGGTCGTGGTCACGGACCTCACAATCGTGTCGCAGGCGGCGGCGTCGCTGAACGCGGACCTGGCATCGGGCGCCGCCCCGGCGGCGGACGTGACTGCCCTGCGCGCGGCGACTACTTCGCTCAACTCGGCCGCCCAGGCGGCCAGGAAAAACATGATCCCTGGCTGCGTATCGGCGCCGTACCGGGCGGAGGTCGCTGGTCTCACGGATCTGGGCGGCGCGGTCGCCGGCTTCGACAATGCCATCGGCGCGACCGGCAGCAGCGACTACGCGACCGCTCAGCGTGGCATGCAAACAGCGGCCACGTCCGTTCAGTCCGGCTCGGCGGAGATGGCGGCGGCTATCACGGGCCTAAATCGATACGCCACGAAGTGACCAGGCAAAGACACGTGGTCAATCGTCACTTGTTCTTTTCCGCGAAGACGGCCTGCAGGGCGGGCGACTGGCTGAGCGCGGTATCTCCCCGCTGTGAGCCCCAGCTGTAGGCGTAGTCGAATTGCGGATGCGGGACAACTGCTGCCCAGAGGGTGAGCATCTGGCGCTCCTGGGCCGCTGTCGGCAGGACCCAGTGGCCGTTAGCGTCATCGGGGTAGTCACCGCCGCCGAACGTCTGGTACACGGGCACGATGGAGGACGCTGGCCAGCCGATCCCCTCAGCTAGCCGCACGTACTGGGCGATCTCCGCGTAGTCGGGCTGGTGGAGCTCCGATCGCACCGGGTAAGGATCGAGGCCGATCAGGTCCAGCCCGGAGTCCCGCGGCGTGTACGTGCCTGCGAACGTCGGCTTGGCCGCGGGCCCGAGGTTTTCCAGAATGGCAAACGTCTTCGCGCCGGGAACGTGCGCGTGAATCCAGTTGTCCTCGGCGAGCAGGTTTTGCGCCGGGCAAGTCGATGGGGTGGGCTCGTCCATGACGTAGAAGCCGAACAGCTTGGGGTCACCGGCGAAGACGTCCACGGCCGACTTGAAGGCGGCGGTCGCGCCGTCGCAGTCCCCGAGCCACACCAGCCCGCGCACTCCGGCAGGCAAGCTGTCCAATTCGGTTTTAGCGGAGCTTTTGGCGGAGCTGTCGACGTCCGCCAGGTTGAAACCGGCAGCCGCAGGCAGGTACTGGCCGAACTGGCTGAAGTTGCCGTTCGACGCGTAATGCAGGCTGGTGACCGGCCAGGGGACGGGGTCGGTCGTGTGCGTGCCGGTGGCGCTGCAGCTCGCGACCGCGAGGATGAACGCCAGTCCGACGAGTGCCAAGTGGACGGAAGGTTTGACCTTGATCATCCGGATTGCCTGGTTTCGGGGTCGGCCTGGTCACCACCGGCAAGTAGCGGCTGCGGAGGGGCCGGATGCGGGCCACCGGCTGGTACAGGCCCGGCCCTCTCCGGCACGGTCTCCGGGCCACCGACGGTAGCGGCATGCTGTCATAGATGAGCAGCATGCCACCGCCGCCCGTGATGCGGTAGGCCTTCGCGGCAAGCGGTGCCGCCGTTTGGTCACGCTCCATTCAGTTCTCCTGCCGTCAGGCCTGGTGGAACACCGCGGCCACGGCATACCAGTCGGTAGCGGACGAGAAGGTGGCGCGGCCGTCCTGGGCTCCCGCGGCGCTCACCAGGATGTCCTCGAGGTCGGCCGATCCCGAGCCGGCCTGGCTGCGCATGGTGAAGGCCTGGCCCTGAGAGGATCCAGCCGTCACGGTCCCGGCCGAGCCGCCGGTCAGGATGGCGCCGACGACGAGTTCGCCCGCGCCGACCGAGGCAGTCGGTCCTGAGTCGACCGTGTTGCTGTTGCCCTTGGCGACCGCCACCTGGTCAAGCGCACCCGTCGTGGCCACGCCCGAGTAGTCGGCCGCGGCGGCCTCCAGGTAGGTCGCGTTGGTCGCGGTGATCGTGATCGTCAGGCCGGCCGGGGCCGCCGCCGCGTTCTGCCGGTAGAACATCGCGATATCACCGCTGCTGCTGCCGAACGTGGTCGCGGCACTGCTGCGGGTCCAGGCTCCGTTGACGTTGTCCGACACCGAGACCTGCCCGGACGAGTTGTACTGGCCGAACCAGCCGGCGAGCAGGTCACCCGCGCTGACCGGGCTGGTGAGCGTGATCGTGGCGCTCGTCACCGTAGTGCCGGTGGACACCGCGCCGCCCTGCACCCAGTGCGCGCTTGGCGGCGGTGCCCCCGGGGTGGTCACCTGGATCGCCGAGGACTGTGCGGAGTGATTGCCCGCGGTGTCGAAGGCGTCCACCGTGTAGGAGTACGTCGTGGACGGCTGGACGGTCGAGTCGGTGAACGTGGTCGTGCTGGCGTTCGTGGTGCCGACCGACGTGCCGTTACGGTAGACCGTGTAGCCCGCCAGCGTCCCGGTCGAGTCGGTCGAGGCGTTCCAGCTCAGGCCGACCGAGCTGGCCGTGTCCGAGGTGTTGGTCAGGCCGGCCGGGACGCTTGGCGGCGACGTGTTGCCTGACCCGAACGTGTGGAACGTGGCCACAACCGCGTACCAGTCGGTAGCCGTGGCCAGCGTGGCGCGCCCGTCCTGCGCCCCCGCGGCGCTGGAAAGGATGTCCTCCTGGTTGGCCGACTGGCCGCTGCTCTGCGTCAGCATGGTGAAGTTCTGGCCCTGCGAGGATCCGGCCGTCGTCGTGCCGGGCGAGCCGCCGGTGATGATCCCGCCGACGACCAGTTCGCCCGCCCCGACCGAGGCGGTGGGCCCGGAGTCGACCGCGGTGCTGTTGCCCTTGGCCACCGCGAGCTGGTCGAGGGCGCCGGCCGTAGCCACGCCGCTGTAGTCGCCGACCGCGCCTTCCAGGTACGTCGCGGTCGAGGCCGAGATCGTGATGGTCAGGCCATTCGGGGCCGCGGCGGAGTTCTGGAGGTAGTACAGCGCGATGTCACCGCTGCCGCTGCCGAACGTGGTCGAGGCGGTGCTGCGGGTCCAGGCGCCGTTGACGCTGTCGGAGACTTTCACCTGCCCGGACGAGTTGTACTCGCCGAACCAGCCGACGAGCAGGTCACCCGCGTGCACCGGAGCGGACAAGGTGACGGTGGTGCTGGTCCCCACAGTGGCGGTCGACACTGAGGCGCCCTGGACGGCCGTGACGCCGCCAGGCGCGGGCGTGGTTGCCTGCACCGCCGAGGACTGCGCCGAGTGGTTGCTGCCGCTGAAGGCGTCGACCGTGTACGTATACGTCGTGGACGGCGATACCGTGCCGTCCGTGTACGTGGTGGCGGCGGGGCCGCCGGTGGTACCGACGGACGTGCCGTTGCGGTACACGGTGTAACCGGTGGGGCTGCCGGTGGACGCGTTCCACGACAGCGACACCGAGCTGGACGTCGTTCCGGTCACCTGGAGCCCCGTTGGCACCGAGGGCGTTCCCGAGCCGGTCTGCACCAGTTCGTAGGCGCCGATGTCGCAGCCGGTGCCCTGCGGCCTGGTTGTACCGCGCTGGTCGGTGGTGCCGGTGCAGCCGGGTGTGCTCGCCGGGATGGCGTCGACGGCCGGGCTGCCAGAAGGCAGCGCCATCGTCTGGGTCGGGCCGCCGTTGCTCGCCAGCGGGCCAAGCTGCGGGTTGGTGCTGCTCTTGGAGTTGTTGGCCGTGGAGAAGCCGCACGTCGATCCGGTGTCGATGTTGTAGCCGGTATCGGTGACCGGCTGCCCGCCGCCGCAGTTGGGGCCGCCCTGGCCGTTGGCCACGACGCTCATGCCGATCTTGAGCGTGAAGCCGGTGTAGTTCAGGATGTTCGCGCCGTACGGGGAACTGTTGCCGGAGATCGTCGACTGGGTCACCGTGGTGGGGCCGAAGTTGATGATGGCGCCGCCGCCGTTGCTGCCGCCCGTGTTGCCGTTGAACGTGCTGTCGCTGATGTTGAGCGTGGTGTCATTGTCGATCGCGCCGCCGCCCGGCCCGGTGTTCCCGGTGAACGTGCTACCGGTCACCGTCATCGTGCCGGCCGCGTTAAGCAGGGCGCCGCCGCCGTAGATGGTCGCGGTGTTGTTGGCGAAGGTGTCGTTGGTGACCGTGGCCGTCTTCTGGTTGAAGACACCGCCGCCTTCCTGCGCCGAATTACCGGTGAACGTGCTGGTCGACAGGTTCAGCGTGCCGCTGTTGTTGATGCCGCCGCCCGACGTGCCGGTCGACGACGGCGCGGAGTTGCCAGTGAACGTGCTGCCGGTGACGGTCAGCGTGCCGTGGTTGATAATGCCCCCGCCGCCCTGCGTGGCGTTGTTGGCCAGGCCGTTTTTGATCGTCGTCGAGTTCAGCGTGAGGCTGCCCGCGGACGCGACGTCGAAGATGCGGAACGTCGGCGTGCCGGTAGCGCTCGACCGGGCGATGGTGGCCCCGCTGCCCTGGATCGTCACCTTCCCCGTGATCACCGGCAGGCCGACCCCGCCGCCGTCGGTGGTGTTGTTAATTGCGGTCAGCGTGTAGGTGCAGCCGCTGGTGAGGGTGACCGTGCCGTTCGTGGAGTTGGCGACGCTGATCGCCGAGATGAGTGCCGCTGGGGTGCAGAGCACCTGAGCCAGCGCGGGCGACGAGAACGCCACTGTACCCGTGACGGCGCCGATGAGCACTGCGGCCGCGGCGGTCAGGCGGCGCATCCGCGCAGCTACGCCACGATCGGTCGATGTCCGGACCATGTGTTCCTCACCGATTCCCCGAACCGTCTCGTCGGCCTTGTCAACGAATGACGGTTATGTTGTCTGACGCTGGTCAGGACACCCGCGGGTCGGTATCCGGATCCAATAAGCAGGATTGATCTATTGTGACGATCCATAGGAGCTCGCCAACCTGGAAATGACGTAGATACTTCTACGCTAATTGCACTAGGAAAAACTGGTGTAAAAGGTGCCAAGCCGGTCGCAAGAGGACGAAGTGGCATGGCTAACTCAGCGTCCAGGCGGCCATCAGGTGACCTCTCTGAGGACGAGGAGGGGCTCGGCGGCCAGCCGGCCGACGTGGCTCCCCCAGTAGGCGGCACGCTCCCTGAGCGCCCGGTTTGAGCGCGGATGCGGGTAATCCCGTAGCTCGGTTTCGTAGCATTCCATGGCGGCGATCTTGGTCCCCAGCGTGTCCGTCACATCCACGAACTGGTTGGGCCGGAACTCCGTCCCCGGCATTGGCCACGCCCACTCGGTCGAGGACGGCGTCTCGAAGACAGCGAACTTCTGCAGCTGCGGGCGGGCGTACGGGCGGCAAGCCGTCCACGCGCACCTGGACACAAGCCGGTGGTCGGCGTTCACGTCCTCGGGGAAATGCGTGTAGACCGTGCCAGGTTCGATCTCGTCGAGCACGCCCTCGAGCCGTTGGGTCAGCTCGATCAGCGGAACCGTATCAAGCCGCTGGTCAGGCAGCGACAGAAACTGCAGCGAGGTGAAGCCGATGACCTCGGCGGCCCGACGAGCCTGTTTTTCCAACGTGGACACCAGCTCGTCGGGGTAACGGCTGCCCGCGCCGTCCGCGACGATGATCGCGTGCACCTCGTCGCCGTCCCGCACGTGCCTGGCGAGCGTGCCTCCCGCCCCGAGCAGCTCGTCATCGGGGTGTGCCGCGATGACCACGACGCGCGTCCTGTCCATCCGTCACACCGCCCGGTCCTCGGCCGGCCTCGGTCCAAGGCCGAGCGCCCACGCCGCTGTTTCCGCGGGAACCGGTTCGAACTCGTCGCCCGGCCGCAAGCCGTTCCTGCTGGCCCATTCTGAGGCGGGTCCTGGTGCGTCGCCTGCGTCCGACACGCTCGTCACCACGATGGCGCCGTCCGCGGTGGCGACCCGCAGGCCGTCTTCGTCGTAGCCGAGTACTTCCCCTGGCGTCCGCCGGGGGCAGGCACCATCGACCGACGAGGCCCACAGCATCAGCTTCCGCCCCGCGATGAAGGTGAAGGCGCCGGGGTACGGCGCGGTGAGGGCGCGGATCCAGTCATGGACAGAGCGCGCCGGGCGGTTCCAGTCGGTGATGCCCATCTCCGGCGTGCGTTTCGGCAGCGGCGGGCCGTCACCCGGCCCCTGCGGCCGCCTGGGGGCGGTGCCGTCGAGCAGCTTGGGCAGCTGACGGCGGAGCATCTCGGCCCCGGCCTCCCCTACCCGTGCGTAGACGGTCGCGCACGTGTCGTCGGGCCCTATCGGCACAGTCTGCTGGTCGGCGATGTCGCCCGTGTCGGTACCGGCGTCCAGGTACATCATCGTGTTGCCGGTAACGGTCTCTCCGCGCAGGATGGCCCAGTTGACCGGGGCGCGGCCCCGGTAGCGCGGCAGCAGCGAGGCGTGGAACCCGATCACGCCGCGCGGCGGCACGCTGAGCAGTTCGGCCGACAGCAGCCTGGTCCACCCGGTCACGACCATCAGGTCCGGCCGCAGCTGTTCGACGTGCCGCACGGATTCCACGGAGTTGATGTTGGCGCAACGGCGCACCGTGATGCCGTGCGCTCGGGCCAGCGGCTCCAGGTCCACGAAGCCGGACGTGCTGGCCGACCGCTCGGCCGGGAGGGTAACGACCTCGGCTATCTCCGCTCCACTGTCGAGCAGGGCGCCGAGCGCGGGGACCGCCTCGTGCACGGCGCCGACGAAGATCACGCGCCCGCCGGTCATCGGGCCGCCCCAAGCAGCGAGGCCACATCGGTGGCGCCGGCGGCCTGTCGTAGCGGCGGCGCGCCGATGACCTCGTCGATGAGCCGGGTCAGCGCGTAGTGGTTGGCCGCCTCAGAGATCTTGACTCCGGAAAGACCGGGGGCCATGAGCACGAACGGCACCTGCTCGGTGGTCTCGCCTTCATCGAAGACCACGACGACGGCCAGCCGCCCCGATCGCCAGTCGGGGCCCGACATAAGCGCTGGAATCCAGTCTCTGAGCCACGTGTCCGCCTGCGCGGGTGTGCCGTCGTGCCCGTCATGCAGCAGGTTGGGCGTGAGGAGGCCGATGTTGGGCAGGGCGCCTGCGCGTACGTCGCCCGCCAGCGCGCCGTCGGCCGGGGTACCGGCCGGGACGTCATGGGCCCGGCAGCTCGCGGCTTCGCTCGGGAAATACGCCCACGGGTTGTGGTTCACGTCGTATTCGCCGACGAAACCGGTGTCACATTGCTGCGGCATGGATTCCTGGTACGCCTTCGCCGACTTGCCGCGGGCAAGCGCCTGTCCGAAAACTGTTGGTCCCGGGTAGGTACAGCCGGGAGCGGGCGCGCAATCCTGCGGGTTATTGAAGGCCGATCCGGCGAAGATGGCCAGGTAGTTGGGCAAACTCGGATGCGCCACGTCACTCCAATCGCTCGCGTACGCATAGCGCTGAGCCAGGCTCCAGAGGTACGGCATGCCGCTGGGGAAGATCTGCTGGATGCTGTGATTCTCTTCCATGATCACCAGGATTTTGCTCAGCTGACCGAGGCTCCCGGCCGGGCTTGAGGCAGAACTGGCCGCGGACTTGGGCGCCGGCGCGGTCGTCGCCGGCGCGGTCGTCGCGGGCGCCGACGTCGTAGGCGCGGGCGCGGCGGTCGCCGGGCCGGAGGAGCAGCCAGCCACCAGGGCGCCGCCGACCAGCATCGTGGTCGCCAGGACGGCGCGCAGCTGGTAAGCGCCGGTCAGCGACGTGCGACCGGAGAACATCCCCCCCTGGTTGCTCATGCCGCCGAGTCTCACAGGCGCCGCCGGTCGGCGCCTCCGTCAATCGACGTAGAAGGAAGCTCGCACCTGGACGAGGAAACCGTACTTGCCCACCCATAGCGTGAGTCTCGTCGCACGCAAACGAGGGGTGAACTGTGGTGGAAGCCAGCGAGACGGGTAGGCGTATTTTCTGGCGGCATCGGTGGTTGCTGCTGGTCTTGATAATCCTGCCCGCGATCGGGGTGGTGGCGCTGCGGGAAGGCCAGCCGGTGACCTACGCGGCTACTTCTGTCGTCCAGGGCCAGGGCACGACACCCGACACGACCACCCAGGTGTCGGCCATCCAGAGCAGGGTGGCGGCGGTGGCGACCGATCCCGCCATGGTTCAGCAGGCGCTCCGCCAGGCCAAGATCAGCCGGAACGCGTCTCAGGTCGCCAAGCACGACATCTCGGTGGCCCCGGCGGGCAGTTCCGCCATCATGGGCATCACCGTCACCGACAAGAGCCCCCAGGTGGCCCAGGCCCTTTCCGCCACCCTGGCCACGGGCGTGGTCGACCAGCTGAATCAGCTGGGCGTCAAGGGCAACCCCGAGCTCCTTTCGCTCGCCAAGACCCACTCGCAGCTGGTGACCAAGCGTGACCAGCTGCAAAAAGCACTAGCCGGGGTCAGCGCCGCCGACGCATCCACCAGCGTGCCGGTTCAGACCCTGCTGTCGCAGCTGTCCGCGGTCGAGCAGGAGCTAGCCAACAACGAATCCGAGCAGCAGCAGGTGCTGGCCACCCTGACCACCGAGACGGGCGCGTCGGTGGTCAGCGTGCCGACGGCCGCGGCCGCGGCATCCAGGCACGCCGTGGTCTACGGGGCGCTCGCCGGGCTGCTTGGCCTGATCGTCGGCCTGCTGTTCGCCACGCTTCGTGAGGTGCTGCGGCCGACCGTGGCCCAGCCGGGCGCCGGTGCCAGGGAACTTGGTGCAGTGCTGTTCGGCACCGCAGAAGAACGCGGCGGCCAGATCGTCGCACTTGGCCGGGACCTGCCCGAGCGGCTCAACCTGGCCGCGCACCGGGCCGGCGTCTCGACCGTGGTGCTCACCGGGCCTGGATCGCCCGGCCGGCTGTCGTCGCTGGCCGCCAGGTTGCGCGGCGAGATGCCCTCGACGGAACCAGCCGACGGTCTGTCGCTTGGCGCCGACCGCGGCGACGGCACGAGCCAGAACGGCGATGCCCGGCGACCGGCGTTCGTCAGCAGCGACCACCGTACGGTCGGCCTGGCCACCGCCGACTGGCCGGTCGGCGTCACGGCAGCACAGTCTCCTGAGGCGCAGCGAACGGTCGTCACATTGAACGACATCCGGCTCGGCGCGCCGCCGCCCGACGCCGCACTGGTGGTCGTCCTGCCCAAATACGCGCCGCACGGCGCTCTGGACCAGGCCGCAGACCTAGGCGTCACCGCGGACTGGCCGATCCTCGGCGTCATCGGGATCCGCCGCAGGAGCTGGCTGGCGACTTT
>Ga0210389_10000464_pt1 | contig 37424 bp, 30 predicted proteins | sample IncBWH28OmetaG_FD_160127 | JGI IMG/M metagenome (GOLD analysis project Ga0210389, IMG submission 160127) | Forest soil microbial communities from Barre Woods Harvard Forest LTER site, Petersham, Massachusetts, United States - Inc-BW-H-28-O ... | reverse complement strand
AACAGGAAGTGTCCGATTTCCAAAATTGGACAAAAATGACGAAACCCGGCGCGGGCGACGACTTTTACCGCGTGAACGGCGCGGGTGAGAACCTGGTTTTCACAGCCGCCGATTTCGAGGACTTCCTCCAGCCGCGGCCCGACCTGCTCCCGGTAATGGAGAGCGAACTGAAAGGGGTCATTCGGCATCTGGTGGAAAATCGCTGGCCGTTTCGTCTGCATTCGACCTACAACGAAACAATCGAGCGGGCGCTGAATGTCTACGAAGAGGTGAACCGGGAGATTCCGTTCGACGGCCTGCATTGGTTTTTCGATCATTGCGAAACGATCTCTGACCGCAATATCGAACGTGTGAAAGCTTTGGGCGGAGGCATTGCCATCCAGAATCGCATGGCCTTCCAGGGCGAGTATTTCGTCGAACGGTACGGTGCGCAGCAGGCGAAACGCACGCCGCCCATCCGGCGCATGCTTGAAATGGGCGTTCCCGTCGGAGCCGGCACAGACGCTACGCGAGTCTCGAGCTACAACCCGTTCCTCTCACTTTATTGGCTCATTACAGGGAAGACGATCGGAGGTCTAAGCCTGTACCCCTCCGAGAATCGCTTCGATCGAGAGGAAGCTTTGAAGCTCTACACGCTCGGGAGCAGTTGGTTCTCGACGGAAAACGGCAAGAAGGGGGCGCTCGCGCCGGGACAACTTGCGGATTTCGCGGTTCTTTCGGCGGACTACTTTTCCATCCCGGAAGAGGAGATCAAACAACTTGAATCGGTCCTCACAGTCGTTGGCGGGAAGGTCGTTTACGCCACTGCTGAATTCTCCAAACTCGCACCGCCAGCCCTGCCCGTGAGTCCGGACTGGTCTCCCGTCAAACAGTATGGCGGATATGCCAAGCCTTCGGACCAGGCACTCGGAGCTTCCCACTCCGCTGTCTGCACCCATCTGCCGAACCATTCCCAGCAGGAAAAGAGCTGGCACCTGCCTGTTTTGGGCGACCTGGGGCTCTGGGAACTGGGTTGCGATTGCTTTGCTTTTTGAAAAAAGGCAGCCGAACTCTTAACAGAGAGAAAAAGAGAGAATGGGAATATCAAATATCGCCGACAAAGTTGTAGTAATTACAGGGGCCAGCAGCGGTGTTGGCGAAAGCACGGCTCGCCTTCTCGCAGAGAATGGCGCGAAAGTTGCGCTCGGAGCGAGGCGAAAAGATCGGATCGACGCCCTCGTCGGGGACATTAACGCCAAGGGAGGCAGCGCTCTCGGTTTCAAGACTGATGTGACCAAGCGCGGAGATGTCGAGGGTCTGGTTAAAGGCGCAGTTGAGAGGTACGGCCGAATCGACGCGATCGTGAACAATTCCGGGATCATGCCCATCGCACCAATGGCGGCGCTCAAGGTCGAAGAATGGGATCGAATGATCGATGTGAACATCAAGGGCCTCTTATATGGGGTGGCCGCAGTGCTTCCGATCATGCAAAAGCAAAAGCGGGGCCACATCATCAACATCTCTTCTGTTGCGGGATTCAAAGTCTTCGCACCGGGCGGCACCGTCTACAGCGCGACGAAATTCGCCGTGCGGGCGCTGACTGAGGGCCTGCGCATGGAGCTCAAGGCCGACAACATTCGTTGCACGGTGATCTCTCCTGCCGCGATTGCAACGGAACTACCCGAAAGCAGCTCGGAGGAAACCACCAGAAAGAATTTGCGCGAGTTCTACAAGATCGCTATTCCGGCGGAGTCGATTGCCCGCGCGATAGCCTACGCCATCGAGCAACCAGCCGACGTAGAAATCAGCGAGGCCGTCATCCGGCCCACGGCTCTGGACTTTTAGCACCGAGACAAACGATGCGGCCTCTACTGCGCGTCACGTTGTGCAGATCCTTGGAGCCTTCCGGCATGACCTTTGCAGGAGGAATGCGATGAAAGTGTTGTTTCTATCCTTTGTAGTTGGACTGGGTGTGGGGATTTTGTACGGTCTGATCCGCGTGAAGAGTCCGGCGCCGCCCATTGTCGCCTTGCTCGGTCTTTTGGGAATGGTGATAGGCGAACAGTTCGGGGTTTGGGTCCAGACGAAAAAGCTGGACGTTTCGCGTGCCGCATCGGTTTGCCTTGTCGGTGAGCGCTACGACCGGCCAAATCGGTCGGAAGCGCCTTAGCTTCCACTCGCGAGAATTTGCAACTCCGGGAGAAACGAATGGATCTGAAAAAGATAGTCGCAAGAACTTCTGTTGCAATCCTCTTGACGATTGCGTTCACGAGCGACTCGCAGCACTTCAGCACGTCCGCCCAAACGGCGCGACCAGCCGAAACCAAGGCCATTGCTGTCGCCCCGCAGTACGACACGACGCACGTCTATGTAAGTCCCCAAGACTTTGACCGTTTCGTCGCCAGCTTGATCGCCACATTCGGCGGCACAGCGACCAAGCAGGGGGTCTTCACAGTAACCCCGACGCCGAGCAGCACAATGTCACAATTGGTGCTGACCCCTGTTGGGTCCATATCCGTGTTTGGTTTCAAGACGCCCATCCCCTATCCGTTTGGCCTGGAGCGCACGGGCTATCTGGTCACGGACATGGATGTGGCTGTGCGTGCGGCTCGCGCTACCGGTGCGGATGTCCTGGTCGCTCCCTTCAACGACCCGATTGGGCGAGACGCGGTCATCCAGTGGCCAGGCGGCGTCAATACGCAACTCTATTGGCATACCACCGCGCCGTCTTACGCGTCGATCCAGACTGTTCCTGAAAATCGCGTCTATGTATCTACTGATAAAGCCGACGAGTTCGTTCGCAGCTTTCTTGCGTTCTCGCACGGCAGAGTAGCCTCCGACGATTCGCATGCTCCGGGGGTAGAAATCGGGCGATCGGGAGAAACGTACCGCCGGGTAAGAGTTGAATCGCAATTTGGGAAGCTCACCGCCTTCATCACAGACGGGCATCTTCCGTATCCCTACGGCCGGGAAATGACCGGATATGAAGTGGCGAATCTGGCGGACACCCTTGCCAAGGCTAAGGCGGCAGGCGTCGAGGTTATCGTACCTCCGTACAAAAATGAGGAACGCGATGCGGCTGTCGTGCAGTTTCCGGGAGGATATATCGCCGAGATTCATTCCGTCGCAAAGAAATAGAACGGCAAGCCAAGGCCGGACAATACTGGCCGGAGAAATCGCCTCATACAGGGTGGAACGAAGAAATAGATGCGAACCTTCGCGATCTTGATGGTCATGTTCTTTGCGAGCCCATTGTTCCTGCGGGGCCAATCGATTCCGCCTGCCGAATCCCCGCCCCCCGAACGGATTTATCACCTGCTTCGGCAGGACGACGATTGGAGCTTTCTTGCCGATCCGGCCCAGCGGCAGGAATTTTGGGATCCCATCAAATACATTCGCCTGCGGCCGGATCGGAATGATTGGTTCCTGTCGATGGGCGGCGAAGCTCGCGAGGTTTGGGAGCAGATCGGAAACGACAACTGGGGCCAACAGCCATTTATGAATGGCTATTTTAATGAACGGTACATGCTTCATTTTGATCTGCATTACGGAAAACATGTGCGGACGTTCGTGGAATTGAAGAGCGGAATCAATTCTTATCGGATCGGCGGTCCACGGCCGATCGACGAAAAGAAGCTCGACTTTCAAGCAGGTTTTCTGGAGCTCGGCACTTCGTCGGGTTCAAATTCGATCAGTCTGCGCGCCGGCCGGCAGGAGTTGGAGTACGGTTCGGGGCGATTAATCGACATTCGCGAAGGCCCTAATGTCCGGCTCAGCTTCGACGGCTTTATGGTCAAAAGCAGGCTCGACGCGTGGCAAGTGGACGGATTTGCCGTGCGTCCGGACCTAGACAAACCAGGCTTCTTTGACAACGCGCCGAATCACGCCGTTGGTTTTTGGGGCGTGTACGCTTCGCGCCCGTTGCCCCGCAAGAATTCTCTAGAGGCGTATTACCTGGGCCTGGATCGTAAGGAAGCAAGTTTTCAGCGTGGCACGGCGCAAGAGGTACGCCACACCTTGGGAGCGAGATTTTCCCGCCCTATTGCCAGCGAAAAGGCCGGCTGGGATTTCGACTATGAAGCGCTTTGGCAGTTCGGCACGTTCGGCTCGGGGAACATTGAGGCCTGGACTGTCGCCTCGGAAACAGGCTATCGCATCCCAACAATCCCCCTGAAACCGCGCTTTAGCGCCAAGGCGGATATTTCGAGCGGCGACAACCCAAATTCCAGGACTTTGGGAACGTTCAATCCGTTGTTTCCAAAAGGCAATTACTTTGGCGTTCTGGCCACCACGGGCCCTGGACCGATTAACTTCATAGACGTTCACCCGCGCGTGGAAACCTCGCTTCCCCACGGCGTGAGCATTTCCTTCGATTGGATCGTTCAGTGGCGGGAAAACGTCAACGATGGTGTATACGCCGTACCAGGCTTCCTCATTCGCGCTGCCGATGGTAGCCGTGCGCGATTCGTTGGACACAGGCCCGGCGGAGAAGTCCGGTGGCAGGCGAATCGCCATCTGTGGTTCCAGGCGGATTATGGAATTTTCTTCGCCGGCAGCTTTCTGAAGGAGACGCAACCCGGCCGCAACCTGAACTATTTGGCCCTTTGGGCAGGCTACAAATTTTAGGAGGAGTCTGAACGGTCTTGGGTATGCGCTAGGTGATTCATCCAGGATGATAGTTTCAAAGGATTAACCGGAGCGAAACGATCTTGCCAGTCAGCACAATCATTGCGAATGCTCCCACTTCCCTGCCGGAAGAAAAAAAGGAGCAATTTCGCTCTGCGTTTTTCCATGTCGCTCCCTCAATGTTTTTGGGAGCGCTCGATCAAACCATTATCGCAACTGCTCTGCCCGCGATTGCGGGTTCACTTGGCGGACTTTCCTACCTCGCGTGGGTGGTTACCGCGTATCTCCTCGCCGCGACAGTGGCGGCCCCGCTATACGGCCGCATGGGGGACGCCTTCGGGCGCAAACGCATGCTGCTCTGGGCGCTCGGCCTGTTTGTTGCGGGCTCCGGTGCGTGTGCAATTGCCCCTAACCTTGCCGTGCTAATCGGCGCTCGTGCATTGCAGGGGTTTGGCGGTGGCGGCCTTATGACTCTGGCGCAAGCGCTCATCGGAGAAGTCGTTTCTCCAAAAGAGAGAGGGAGGTTTCAAGGATGGTTCGGAGCCAATTTTGCCCTTGCCAGCACCCTCGGTCCGGTAGTTGGCGGCGTTCTCTCGCAACATCTCGGTTGGCGCAGCATCTTCTGGATCAATATCCCGCTGGGACTGGGTGCCGCAGCCGCTGCCTTGCGCGTTAAAACGTCTGCCGGGACGGGGATATGCCGATTGGACTATACCGGAACAACCGTCTTCTTTTCATCGACCGCAGCACTTCTACTCGCCCTGAGTATCGGCGGTCATGAGGTTTCGTGGGCATCCCCGGTTCTGCTCGCGCTCGCGAGCCTGGGAGCTGCCGGATTTGTCCTTCTTCGAAAAGTCGAGCAGAAAAGCCCTGATCCGCTCATCCCTCCGGAATTGATTGGAGAGCCCGTTATCTGGCGTGCTTCACTGACAGTTCTTCTTTTCGCGGCAGTTCTTTTCGGCTTGATCGTTCAACTGCCCGTTTTTTTTCAAATGGCGCTGCGAACAAGCGCGACGATCTCCGGGCTACTGCTTATCCCGCTCACGCTGGCGCAAGTGGCTGTTTCCACCGCAACGGGTCTGCGAATCTCATCGACCGGTCATCCTCGCACCTCGATGGCCGCGGGGCTGTCCATTGTTGCCGCCGCTTTTTTGGTCCTCGCGGCTGGAATCAAGCTTGGACCGCTGTTCATTGTGCTGCTGACTTTTCTGATCGGCGCCGGCCTTGGATCAACCATGCCGGCCGCACAGACGATGATCCAATGGGCAGCCGGCGATAAACGCCTTGGTGTGGGCACGGCGCTGGTGTCGTTCAGCCGGTCAATCGGAGGCGTGATGGGCGCCGCTCTTGCCTCCGCAGTTTTGCTAGGAGCGCTGCAGGTCCTGGATCCGAATGCCCGGAACATCCTTAACCGGGAATTTGCTTCGATTGGCTTGAGCCACGAAGCTTCTCAGATATCGCCGGCATTGATCGCGGCATACCGTTGGGTCTTCCTTGCACTGGGAGGCCTGTCTGCGTGCGCTGCAGGAGTCGCCTGGTCTATACCAGACCTGGACTTGGGGGCCAGTCCGGCAAAGGAGTTGGTAACCCACTTGTGAATTCGGTTCGCGAGTACACCTCGCAAGAGGAGAAAAAGGAGAATGCAATGCCACTTCAAAATAACTATCTATCGGACTATCACAACCTAAAGCTGACACGCGATGAGAAAGGTGTGCTGGTTGCGGAATTCCACACCAACGGCGGACCGTTCCTCATGACCGCCGCATCTCACACGGAGTTTGTCGATGCCTTCTACCGGATTGCGCAGGATCGAGCGAACAAGATCGTAATTCTGACGGGGGCGGGCGGGCAGTTCATTACTGATGTCGATTGGTCCTCTTTCGGCGATGTCACCGATCCCGGCGTGTGGAGTCAGGTTCATGACGAAGGCGTTCAGGTTTTGGAAAACATAGCCAACATACGGGTGCCGGTCATCGCGGCTATTGAAGGGCGCGCCCATGTGCACTCAGACTACGCGCTACTTGCCAGCGTCATTGTGGCGGGGGAAAGCGCGACCTTCGAGGATGTGGCCCATTTCTCCGCGGGCGTTGCGCCCGGCGACGGAATCTTTACCACATGGAGTTATCGCGCTGGCCCAGGGCGAGCAGAGGCCTTCCTGCTAAATCCACAGCCGCTCCCGGCGCGTACCGCGCACGAGTGGGGAGTGGTTGCCGAAGTTGTGCCGAGCGGTAAGGCGCTCAGCCGGGCGCGCGAACTTGCCGAGTTGTACCTGAAAGCTCCGGAAGTGACGCGCCGCAACACGCGTATCCACTTTATTCAACCGTTGAAGGAGCGCATTGTGCGGGAAGTCGGCTATGGATTGTCGCTGGAAGGAGCGTCGTCGGCCGATCTCGTTAAATCGATGAAGGCGAAGAGCGAACCTGCCGCTAGCAAAGGAAAATCCGCATAAAGAGCACGAAAAGAACACAAAGACTATTCGTTTCGACAGCATTCCATTAAGGGTAGCATTGGCTACTGGAGGGAGATTTTCTGCCTCGCACGCTGGCTCGCTGAAGTACATAAGGACCCGGCGCCTGTCTTAGTCAACTCCCGATCTAGGCGGTGGTCTCAATGGGTCGACGCAACACTCAGGTCGAACCCGACTCGCATTGTTCACAGCAGAGCCGTAAGTGGACACCTACGCGCATGGTGGGAATATGGTGAACCGGGGAGGACTCGAACCTCCAACCCGTTGTTGCATCCGGAAATGCTATGTAGTTGGCTTTTCAAGCATTTCTTTGCGTCCTGTATCACGGTTTAGCTCGGTGTTTGGCACGGTTTTGTTCCCAAACTTGTTCCCAGATTTTGAAATCGTACGGCTCGTCTACGGATTTCGCGGCAGAGCAATGCGGAACTACGCCGATCGAAGCGATCACACCTCAGGTGGCCCGCGTCGTATGACCCATCCTGCGGATTTGGGGGACAGAGCAGCCCGATATTCTCTCTACCGAACTCTGCTTGGAGCTGGTTCCTGGCCGGCAGGTTTCCATTCTAATGGGCAGCGGCGAAGGACTCCCGCACCACAGCCGCATCGCCGCGTTCGCGAGCAAGATACTGGTCGTAAATCCAGCGGTACGTTTTTTCCAAGCCGCTCCTCAGGGCAGTATCCGGCTGCCAGTCGAGCAACTGTTGAATGCGCTTGTTGTCCGAGTTCCGTCCGTTCACGCCCTTTGGCGAACTCAAATCGTACCGGCGCTTCAGTTTGATCCCGGCAATCTCTTCCACAATATCTACGAGTTGATTGACGGTCACCGCTTCACTCGAGCCCAAATTGATCGGCTCCAGAATTTCCGAGTTCATGATGAGATCAATTCCCTTTAAGCAATCGTCTATGTACATGAAGCTCCGCGTCTGCACGCCGCTGCCCCAAATCTCAATCTCGTGCGTGCCGCTGAGTTTCGCTTCGATCACCTTCCTGCAAATCGCCGCCGGTGCTTTTTCACGCCCGCCATACCAGGTTCCCCACGGCCCGTACACATTGTGAAACCGCACAACTCGTGTTCTCAGTCCGTAGTCTTCCCGGAAATGTCGGCACATTCGCTCCGAAAAAAGTTTTTCCCAGCCATATCCGTCTTCCGCCATCGCCGGGTAAGCGTCTTCCTCCTTCAGTGAAGGCGCTTCAAACGTCCGCTGCTTGTCCGCGTTATACACACACGCCGACGACGAGTAAAAATATCGCTCCACACCGTGCTTCAACGCCGCCTGCAGCATGTGCGTATTGATCAGCACCGACAGCATGCACAGCGCCTTATTGTTCTCGATGAAACCCATCCCGCCCATATTCGCCGCCAGGTTATAAATCTCCCACGCGCCTTCTGCCGCAATCTCGCAATTCCCTTTGAAGTTCAGGTCCAGCGTGAGATTTTCCACATCCTCGAATTTCTGGTACCACTCCGTCACTGGCTTCCTATCAACGGCACGAATTTTCTCGTGGCCGCGCACTCGCAGCGTCGCCACCAGGTTCCCTCCGATAAATCCCCCCGCTCCCGTCACCACGATCCGCTTTCCGCTCTTCTCGTTCACTGTTTCCCCCGGCCAAACTAAAATTTCTTCAGTCCCAATTGCTCCAGCATCACCAGCCAGGCAAACTCCGACCCCTTCACCAAATATCTCCGCCACAATCTCCGCGGCTCATTGACTAGCCGGAAGAACCACTCCATCCCGTTTTCCCGCATCCACCGCGGAGCCTGCGCCACCCTCCCCGTATGAAAATCAAACGCCGCTCCTACTCCCAGGATCACCGGCACGCCCAATGCCCCCTTCATCCTCGCCATCCACTTCTCTTGCTTCGGCGTACTTAACCCCACCCACACTACATCCGCCCTCGACGCGCGTATCTTCTCGCAAACTTCCCGCTCCTCTTCCGCCGTCAGCGCGCGAAACGGCGGGCAGCAGGTCCCCGCAATCTCCATCCCCTCAAACCGCCTCGCAAACCTTTTCGCCAGCTCCTCGGCTACTCCTTCCGCTCCTCCATAAAAATAGTGCCGATACCCTTTACTCGCCGTCTCCTCGCAAAACGCCTCCATCAACTCCGGCCCGTACACCCGCCGCCCCAACGCAAATCCCTTCCGCCGACCCAGCACCACCAGCGGATACCCGTCCGGCACCACGAGCGACGCCCCCTCCAATATCCTCCCAAACTCCTCGTCGTGCTGTGTCTCCATTACCCCATGCATCCCAGTCACCGCGATGTAGTGGCCCCCTTCCCGCCTCGCAATCCAGTCCTCTATCCGCCACACCACGTCGCCAATCTGCACCGCATCCACCCGCACCCCAAGGACTCGAAACGATTTCGTTTCGGGCGGTGGCACTTTCGTTTTTCCAAAAGGTACCGTCGTCGCCATTTATGTTTCCAGCGCAGATAATCACTGACGTATTGCGATTATTTCGAAGCGGACAGGCGTACAAATGTGGATTGAACCACAGCGTAAATCGCCCTTCATTCGCTCATTTTGATTCGGTGGCGTCGGCCGATATCTGGTTTCCAGACTTATGCCTGTTTGATCTGCCTGCGGGTCCGCTTCGGTGTCAGGTTGTCGCCGCACGGAAGTGGGGACGGAGCGTCACTGAAGAATGCATCGGACGTCGTCAGTCCTAGTTGGCAGAAACTGCCTACGCCAACAGCAGCTCGAATATCTCGGGCTATCCACCAAAGAGTTTCCCGACCCCGATCACCAGAGCAAGGGTGAAGGCGGCAATGACAACTTCTCCAATCGCGCCGACTACAAATGGCCGGAGCCCCTGTTTGCGCATCTCCTTGAAATTCGTGCGTAAACCGACACCGGCAAAGGTGAGAAGAAACGCCCAGCGGGAAAGATTGGCCAGTGTGCCGACCTGATCTTTATTGAAGAAGTGATAGGTGGCGAGCAGGGAAATCAGCAGGAAGCCCAGGACGAACTTTGGGAATTTCTGCCAGAGGAACGCGGCCTTATTCCCCACCGCCTGGGCCTGTCCTTTGCCGGCCCAGTAGATGGCGTAAGCAAGAACCACAAAACCGATCATAGCGTTGCGCGTAGATTTGACGAGCACGGCGAGTTTGCCAGCGGTGTCGGAGTACAAAGAGCCCGCGGCAGCGGCTTCCGCGGTATTGTCAACGCCGAGGCCTGCCCACAGCCCGTAAGCCTTGTCGCTCAGATGCAAGAAGTGCCCGATAACAGGGAAGGTGAAGAGTGCAAAGGCTCCGAGCGCGAGAATCGCGGCGATGGAAAAGGAGGAATCCTCGTCATCGGCATCGATTGCACCTTTCGTGGCGATGATGGCGCTTACGCCGCAAACCGCGGAGCCCACCGCCAGGAGCGACGTCAACTTGGGCTTTAGCTTGAAGGCGCGACCAAGGTAAGACATGAAGGCGATCGAACCGGTGATTTCGACCGCCACAAGCACCAGGCTGACGCCGCCGAGCTTAAGAATATCGCCAAGCTGAAACCGGGAGCCGAGCAACACGATGCCCGCCTTCAGCCAAAATTCGTAGGTCGCGACACCGGTGCGAAAAATCTCTGGCACACCCACGATGTTTGAAATCAGCAAGCCTAAAAGGATGGCCCACAAGACGTATTCAATGTTCGGAAATGTCCAGTGATGTGCCTTGGCGTACGTGCCGACATTTTGTTCCAGCAGCTTACCTGCGTATCCGACGGCGGCGAGCAGCAACACGCCTGGAATCACACGCAGAAACCGAAATACGGGCTGGACCGGCTGGACCTGGGGAACTGTGATTGCGCTCGCCATGATTCGTAGTCTCCCTCCTCAGAAAGTTTTCACCACGGGACGTGCTTGAATACGCCGGTGCGAACGAGCAGTGCGATCAGCAGCGCCAGCAGCACGGCCCATGAGTCGAGCGACAATCTCCAACGATTCCCGGGTCCCCCTGTGTTTGTTTCCTCGCTCATTGATTTCACTCCTCCTTTAGTGAACCGTCCTATGTGGCAACGGCGGTGGCCGATCGCGTCGCCAGCCCGCGGGCCTTCAGGACTCTCTCGTACATCTGCATCATCAGTTGATAATTGCGTTCGGGCGTATACTTCGCCTGGTATTCCGCTCGGGCGTTGCGCCCCATTTCCCTCGTTTCTTGCGGATGGCCCCACACCCACTCGACTTTGCCGGCCAGATCCTCGGCGTCGTTGGGGGCAAAGTGCAACCCCGTCAGGCTATCCTTGACGATTTCTGCCATCGCTCCCAGCCGCGAGGCAACTACCGGCACGCCGGCGGCGAAGGCCTCAACGATGGCCAATGGAAAATTCTCGTAGCACGCGGATGGAAAAATCAGGAATGCGGCCGCGCGCATCAGCGATTGGACTTCCGTGCGTGACATTTCGCCCAGGTAATCGACATTTCCTCCCACGGATCGGCGCGCCACTTCCCCTCCCAGGGGGCCGCCGCCCACCACTTTCAGGCGAATCGGCGTGCCTTTCAGGCGATCCCATGCCGAAAGCAGGGTCGCAATTCCCTTCTCTGGCGTGAGCCGGCCGGCGAACAGGGCAAAGCCGCCATTTCTTTCGCCAGGATCGCGCGAATTGCCTGGATCGTTGGCGAAGCTGGGAATAATGTCGATTTTTTCCGCAGGCAATCCACCTTCAACTAGCTTGTCTCGGCTGAAATTCGTGCGCGCAATGTACCCGTCAACGACTTTTTCCCACGTTCCCATGAGCCGATGCGTGGCAAGCATCGTTGCCACCACCGCCGACCCCACCACACTATCTCTATAGCAGCCATGCAAAACGCCGGGCCACGGGACAAGTTTGCCGACGCAATCTTCACAAACGCGGCCCTTGCGCAACAAAAGTGCGCTGGGACACAGGAGACGAAAATTGGAGATCTTCTGAATGACGGGTACGCCGGCTTCCCGGCAGGCGTAATGAATCGAAGGTGAGAGCAAGGGGAAAAAATTGAAAATATGAACCAGGTCCGGCTTGCACGCTCGAATCTTCTCCGCAAATCTCTTTCTTGCACCGGGCGAGTAGACCGTCCCCAGTGCCGCTTGCAACTGCGCGGGAACTCCCACAATCTCGGCGTTATCTGCCTCGAACAGTTCAACGGTATGCCCGCGGCTTTCGAGGAGTTCCATCTCCACTTTGGCGGCCAAGTCTTCTCCGCCCAGGTGCTGGTAACGGTTATGGGCGCACAGGATTTTCATACGCGTCAAAGGTCACTTTGCCTGAGGGGGTGCATCCGAGCGCCAGATGGCGATGACGGACTTCGTGATCCCAAGAAACCGCTCTCGGACGATTTCCGCGTCGGGAAAGAGCTGCTGCATCTTCTGAGCATCAAGTAGTCGGATTTCCTGGCACACCTTAACGCATCGCTGGCGGGGCGGCTTCGTAAGCCAACCCCACGGGGTCATCCACCGGACGATGGTGGGCCTGATTCGCTCCGGGACAAACTGTACGAATGGTGCGAGGTAGTGCGGTTCGATAGGAAACCATTTGTTCGGTGTTTGGACAAAAAATCCGCTTCGTGCCAGGCGGCGGACCTCGTCCGCAAAGGCTCTTTGTCGCTGCTCTGTGCTCAGGTGCTCAATCAGCGAATTGGAAAAGACGATGTCAAAACTCCTGTCGGGGAATGGGCAGCTGAGGGCATCGGCTACTACGCAAAGGTGATCCCCTTGCATGCATTTAGGATCAACGTTTACAATCGTTACCCGCGCGTTTCCATTGCAGTGTCCCCAGGTCTCAGCCGCCCCCCCAAGATCCACGATGCCCGTTTGAGCCGACATGGCAAATGACCTCTTGAATAGCTCCATTCTGCGACTTCTAAACCTCTGACCGAGCAGCGCATACGCCCTGTGGATGTTCATCGCGCCACCGGTACCGAGGCTGCATAAGGTGCAGCCTCCAAACGAATGAGCTTCGAGTTCGGAACACACGGTAAAGTCGCACGCAGTTCCCCCATGTGCCGCAGAATAGATTCAAGCTGCGGCCACTGTTGCTGCTCTTCGATCTCCCATGAATGTCCCCACAGGTGGAAGACACCTCCATGCTGGGCTACGGCCTGCAGCATCGAGCGAGCGGTTTCCGTCCAATTTCGCGATTGGGCGTAAAGGAAAAAGTTCCCCAGATTTCCCAGGGCAAGCCGTTTGGCGCAATTCTTCAGATACACAGTCCGTGTATGCGGTGTCGTTTGAAGCGTGGTTGGAATCATATAGATGTCTGCCCGGCGCACGGGGAATCGAGTAGATAGCAATTCAACGGTTCGCGCGCAGCGAAAACCGGCCCCGCGGACCATATCCAGGTGACACCGGCGGAAACGGCCCTTTGGAAAGCAGAAGGAATCGCAAGACCTTCCTGTAAGCTCTTCCAATTGTTTCTTTGAGCCGCGGATCTGATTTTCAGCCGTCTCCACGGATACTTCCGTGAGGATCACGTGATTTAAAGTGTGGGCGCCAATTTCGAACGTCTCGCTCAGTTGGCGAATTTCACACGCGGTCATCACCGGGCGGGAATTCTGCAAGGGAATGTAGAATGTTCCGGTCAAGCCGTACTTCGCCAGTAGACCGGCAATCCGCTGATCTAAGGGATGCCCGTCGTCCCAACTCGTCGTGGTTACGGCCTGATGTCTCAGTAGTGGTGCCTCAAAGGCTTCTTTGCCTCGCTATTGTTCCGGCGAGAGCGATGGACCGCCGGGAAGCTACTAGCTCCCAGTTTGCGTGAAAAAGAATAAGTGTCTTGTCGAAGGCAGCAAGACCCGGGCAATTCGACTAGTCACGCCGTTTTCTTCGAACTCCTGGTGGAAAGGGTGATATCGAAAATTTGTGATGCCCGAAGAACTCAGCAGCGCTTCTGCTTCCCGGTGAGAATAACTGCGGTTATTGCCAAAGTTCTGTGGTAAAAGCCCCAACCGCCGCAGCGGGTTATGCCACCAATTATGAAAGTCGACCACCCCCACGCCCCCGGGCCTCAATGACTTGTGAATCGCTCCAAGCAACATTCGCTCATGCCCTTCGCCGCGCTCCAAGGAATCCATGCAGATCGCACAGTCAAGCTGGCCATCAAAGGGGGGCCTCAGATAATCGATTCGAAGAAACACAATGTTGTTCATTCCCAGCTTCTCCGACCTTTGCGACGCATAGAACAGTGAATCGGCTGATAGATCGCAGTGAAGCACCAGCGGAAACGCGCGCGCGTAGCTAAGGGTGTAGTAGCCAGCGCCTGCGGAAAAGTCACAAAAGGTATGTAGGGCGCTCCCCTTTTCCTCCAGAATTCTCAGCACATGCCGCACTTCCCGCTCTCGTAGGCGTGCCCATCGTGGGGGCACAACCTCAGTCGCACCCCAGGCCAGAGCCTCACCGCTCTGCTCCAACGGACCGTGAAACACGTCCAGGTAATCGCGAGCGAATTCGGGATTCGTCCCGCCTGGAATCGATTGCGGCGACCGTGGCCGCAGGTCGACGATTCGTCCTGATACGATGGGGTAGCGGCCAGAGCAAGATCGACAAAAGTACTCCGAACCGCGAAAGTCGAGCCCCTCCCGGTCCTCAGGGCAGCAGATAATTTCGCAAAGCTCTTCCCAGAGCCTTACCATGTGTGGGTATGTGTCCGAGCCTCGCAGGGATCCGCTCCGGGACAACTTGAGTTTGAGAGAAAGCCATTTCTGTTTCCGGCCACATGAAAACTATGATGCGGCAACGTGTGCCTCTTCTTTTTGATACGGATCTGACATGAGAGGAAAGACTGTCCGAGTTTGGTAGAACATCACTATAAGTTCACGCTGCAGGGATACGCGAGCGCGGCTTCACTAGCTTTCGCGCCGACGGATCTACGTATTCCAGTTGGACATCGATGCCTCTTTCGTTGAAAAACTCATCCACCGCCTTCTTGCAGCCCTGCCACTCGCCGTAGTCATCAATTTGTACGATCCCGCCCTCGGAAACCTTATCCCATAGATTCTCGAGGCAAACTTTCGTGCTCTCGTACCAATCGCCGTCAATATGCAGGAGAGCGATTGCTCCTGTCTCGGCCACGGGCAGAGTCTCCTGAAACAATCCCTTTATGAGCCGATAATTGCGCAATCCCAGGCGCTGGAACAAACCATCGACCTCTTCCAGCCCGCCGCGACATTTGCCCGTGAACTGAACTGCCCTTTCATAGTCAGGATTCTCGCGAGTGGGCTGGGGAAGCCCATTAAACGTATCAAACAAATAAATCTGGCGACTCGGATCAGTTTCGTTCAAGGCAGTGGCAATCGTCGCCCCACTGCCGCCCCTGGCTACTCCGCATTCCACGGCACTGCCCTTTATGCCCTGTCTTACAACGTGACACGCTGCTTTATACAGTGAGCGCAACGATTCGTAACGAAGAAGTGTGTGTTCCCGGACCAGCGGGTAAACCCGTTTGGCGAAGTGGTCTGGCCACACCATGGCTTTTGCGCGCTGCGTGAAACGCGGTATATCTCTCAACTTGTGGCTACGCATCTGTCCTCTGCCTCCCGTTAAACCGTAATTTTGACTACGACCTCAGACTTCCTTCAACGCGATCGTCCCCTCGCGCCGCGTCCATTCCCAGGCTACTTTCTGCAGAAACTTTTGGAGGACGATCCCCGGCGCCATCACGAGGCCTTACAAAATCAATGGCTGCGTGAAAGTACTTCGCCCCGTATTGAGGGACAAAGGGCAGGATCCGCTCCCGGCACGAGCCCCTCATTTCATGGAGCTCTTCGAGGCGGGCCGTCATCGCTCTATCAAGTGCCGCGTACATTTCCTCGGGATGGTCCGGACGAAATGTCCATCCGTGAACTCCTTCCGTAACGAGCTCTTCCACAGCCTGACTGTAACGACTGCCCAAAACAGGAAGCCCCGCGGCCATCGCCTCATTTACGACAACGCCCCATTCATCGGCAAGGGTGGGAAAGGCAAAGATACCTCCCTGCCAGTAAACCTCGGGCAACTTTTCGTACGCTACGTTGCCCAAAAAACGCAGTTGAAGCTCGGGGGGAGAGGGAAACTTTTCCAGCTCAGTCCGTAGAGGCCCATCACCCGCAATCCAAAACTCACAACGGTTCCCAGGATGGTTCCTCAGCCAACACGACAATATTGTCAAAAAGGGCATAAGCCCCTTCAGATCGATAAGCCGCCCTACGTAAAGCAATCGGCGAGCCACGCTTGGGTCTCGCTCCAATGGCAACTCGAGATGCGGGGCGATCATTCCGCAGTACGGAAGGGGGAAGATCCGTTCCGGGGGTACTCCGAGGCTTTGCAGATAGCGCATTCCACTCGCGCCGTCGACCAGTACCGCATCGGCCGCACGGAGCAACACCTTTCGCTGTAGGACTCTCCACGCAGGCAGCCCCTTCTCCGTGTGCTCAGAGAGTGCGTTCCACACAATCAGTCGGCTCTTCGGAAACAGTTTCCGATAGATCGCGGCTTGTAAAGTACGGAAACCGAGTTGCAATGAGATCACTACTTCAGGTCGCTCGCGAATTAAGAGCGGCAGGGTGTCATAAGGGATTCGGCGCCAGAATTCCAGGGTAAATCCTCCCGCATAGCGTTTGTGCGTGGGATACGTCCAGGATTTCTGAACCGTGACCGGAAGATCCCCCCATTTTGGTTTCCAGTTTCGGCCTCCTTCCACCGCCGTGCTCACGAAGATCCGCAACCCACCTACAAGATTTCGTAGATGCTCAAAGACGGAGAGGTAATAGGGGGGAATAGTATTGGTAAGAAGACAGACTTTCGGGCCCTCGTTCACGTTTTCCTCTAGAAAAAGATTTGATTCGACTATAGGCAACCCAACTCAATCGGCGCTGATGGTCGCCGCTCGACCACGCTCGATTTCTTCGCCTCCCTGCTGAGAATGGGCGACGACGCGATCGATGATTTCGTTCAGGGAAGTGTGAGGCCGGAAGCCGGTCAACGCTTGCAGCTTATCCACGCAAGGCACGCGCCGCATCATGTCTTCAAAGCCTGATTCGTAGGCCTGGTCATACGGAATGTACTCAATCGGGGAAGTGCTTGCCGCGCGGTCCTTCACTCGATGGGCCAAGTCTTCGATGGTGATTTCCTCGGTGTTGCCGATGTTTATCACTTCTCCGACAGCGCGCTCTGAATCCATCAGACGAATGAGGCCTTCGACAGTATCCCGCACATCGCAGAAGCAACGGGATTGCTTTCCAGTGCCATAGATGGTTATGGCAGAGTTTTCCAGAGCCGACTTGACGAAATTGGGGAGCACCATTCCGTAGCGGCCGGTCTGCCGAGGACCCACTGTATTAAACAAGCGCACCACGATGACGGGAAGTTTCTTTTCTTTCCAGTAAGCGAGCGCAAGAAATTCGTCAAGAGCCTTGGAGGCCGCATAGCTCCAGCGGCCTTTGGAGGTTGGCCCAAGGACGAGATCGGAATCCTCGCGAAAAGGAATGTGGGTGCTCTTGCCGTAAACCTCCGACGTAGAAGCGGTGAGGACGAGCTTCTTTTTCTTGCACGCGGCTTCGAGGATCGCCTGAGTGCCGTTGACGTTCGTCTCGATGGTCCTTACGGGGCATTCGACGACGAGTTTGACACCCACCGCGGCAGCCAAGTGGGCAATCACATCCGCATCGTCGACAAGTTCCGCGAGCAGTTGACGATTCTCTATGTTGTCCAGGTGATATTGGAGGCGCGGCGAGGACTTGAGATGGCGGATATTCTCGATGCTGCCGGTTGAGAGATTATCGAGCAGAACAACGTGATTGCCGCGCTCGAGGAGCCGCCCCGCGAGGTGAGAACCGATGAAGCCGGCACCGCCAGTGATCAAATAACGCAGAAAGCCTCCTGAATCGGAATTTCCGATTTCAACCGCCATAGACAGCGGATGACTTCTACACCCTTGTCACCGAGTTTCAAGCCGGAAATCCGGGTTCAAATCTCGGCTGCATTTGTGCGTTCAGCAACTGCCTTTTGGGCATTGACTTTCCTTCCAATCGGCACAACTGAACTACCACGGCAACGAAGGTTAACCAAAAGATATGATTGGCCAACAAGAATGTGGTGTCCGCCAAATTGTAGATAATGAGGAATAATAGAAAGTAAAGTGGCCAGCTCCTGTCAGGCGTTGCGCCCTCGCGCGAACGCGCAAAGGCCTTTCGGAGTGCCCCCAACAGGCAAATCGCGAACAGCGTTAGGCCCAACAAGCCGCAACTTGTCCAAATCTCCAAGTATCCATTGTGAGAACTGGAAAAAGCCCCTTCTCCTAATTCCTGCCAGACTTCCGCCGATGGCCCGTCGTATCCGAGCCAAAAGGCTCCGTAGCCGTAGCCGAGCCACGTTCTTTCTTGAAGCATTGGCCACAACAGTGACCATACCTCCATCCGACCGGTCATGGTTTCGTCCCGCCCAAGAACGCCAAGAATGTCCTGTAAGCGGAGATATGCCTGCGCGACGACCAAAGATGCCAAAGAAGAAACCACGGCGTAACGCATCCATATGCGCTTTACTCGCGGCCGGATAGCCGCGTCGTAAAACATTACCGAAACGAGAAACGCACACGTTATTTTGGAGCCCGCAGAATCCGCAAGAAAAACCAATGCCAGGGACAAGCAGCAGAGAACCCACAAAAACCACCTCGCATAGCGCGAAGTCCGCGCGAGCAGGGAGAAGACGAGGAACCCGAGCGCCATGTTGCTTCCAAGAGTGTTCTTGTGTGCGAACACGCCGATCCAGTCGCCTTCAAATACCCCAGTGCCAATACCATACGTAGGAACAAGCCAGCCCGCCAGGAAACTAAGTACACCCGCAATCCCAAGAGACCACCCAAGTAGGCGCAACAATGCTACTGAGTCGTACCGAACCCCCAAGTACACCCCAACCACCGTAGTTCCAACCAAAGCTCCCGCTCGTAGCGTCGTGATCCACGGCACATCTGACCACAGTACAGACGCCACCGGAAGCAACGTCAATCCGAAAAGCCATGGGATCTGACGCACAATTTGCAGATTCCAATTGCATCGTGTGACCAGAAAATAAGCCCCCACAAGATAAATAAAGACAGAGATCGAATTCGTAACAAGAAACCCCGTACTTATCCCCACTGCAACTTCGTTGGAACCCTTAAGAAATACCGCAAATGCGCTGGACGAATAAAGCAAGACGCAAACTGCGAAGACGTTCTCTTCGACCGTTGGATAGTTCAGCTCACTTAGAGTCCGCGGCAATCCTCTTACACGGTGGTGTAGCACTTCGACCAAGTGATTGGGCATTTTCCTATCGGCCACCCTTAACTCCAAGTTCTGTTCTCGATGCAGCGCTGAAAGGACAGGAAGTTTGCCAGCGCCGCCACTAGAGAACTCAAAACCATGCTGCTTACTGCTCCCCCAAGCCCCCACCACCTTATGAAGCAGGCCGCAGACAAGACCCCGACGGATGCCGCCAGTGCATTTGCAAAGAGGTCAAAATGTGGTTTCTGAACAGCACGCAAGGCCATCGAATAACCCGCGGAAAATCCAGTGCAGACGGGGATCAACGCAAGCACCGCCATTAGCCAGGCGGAGGCAGCATATTTGCCGCCGAAGAGCACATTTTCTGTACGCCCGGCAAGAAGCGCCAACAATGCTGCGAAGCACAGTGCTCCGAAGACAAGGGTAAGGCTTACCATCGTCGCCTTGCGCCGCAATTTTTCTACTGCTCCCTTCCCGAAATCGTAGGAGAAGGCGGGAAGTACCAGCAGGCCGGCCGCCGTCGTCAGTTGCATCATCACCAATGAAGGGAACTGCATAGCTCGAAGAATTCCTGCGGCGCCGAGACCGAGCAGTCCCGCAACAAGGAATGTCTGTGCCTGGGTGGACACGGAAAAGAGAACTGTGCTGCCCACCATCCAGCGCCCGTACGTCCAGTTCTCCTCCAGGGCCCCGCGCCACGAAATCCCTAGCTCTGGTTTTAGCCCGCTCTTCAGCAAACCGAGCCGCCAAAGCAGCACGCCTCCAGCAAGAACGCTTCCGCTCGCCATCAAAAGGTACGCCGTGAACGATCCGAGCCATCCGAAGTGCCTAAGCAGAAATAGCCCCGCGATAATAACTGCCAGGTAAATCGTGCTCCCCGCCACGGCAATCGAAGGACGCTGGACCACATAGCACATTCTCCGCGCCAACCACAGCAGCAGAAGAAACGGCAGTGCCAATCCAGCGCCCGCAACTGCGCCGCTAAGAGGCCTATCGGGAGACAGGCGCCACAGCAGTAGCCCAGTTAGTAGCGCTATCCCAGCCAACGCGCCAACCAAAATTGCATGAATGATGAACTGCGCGCGGAAATACGCAGGGAGCCTCTCCGCATGGCGCGACGGTCCGAATACAGTTAGGGGTTCAAGCAGCAAGACGTTGTGAAAACCCGCGATGAACAAGAACCCGGCAAACGCAACTGCGAATGCCCCATAGACCTCAGCCGGCATCCACCTCGCCAGCAACAGGTTCACCCCGAATCCCGCTCCGGAAGTAAGCCCTTGATCGGTGAGGGCTAAGCTGCCCTTGGTGCCCCAGTCCAGCAGCCATGTTGCCCGGGGCCCGAATCGTTTCGTGCGTGGAATTTCCGCTACGAGTGGCGGCGGAGCTGCAATCGTCGCAACAGGATCTGCGGAACTCAATGCTGGAGTGTCGTCGGCATGCATACTATTTATTCCGGACGGCCGGCGGCAGCTTCCAGAGACATTGCTTGCTCCCCGGGCCACTCCGCAAACCAGTTCATCGTCAATTGCAAGCCTCGTCTCAAGTTCACTTCCGGTTCCCAGGCAAGGGTGCGGCGGATTTTCTCGATGGCGGAATAATTTTGACGGATATCGGCTTGGCGCGCGGGCCCGTGAGTTACGGCGGCATCCGAATGGCTCGCCTGCTTCACCAACTCGGCCAACTGGCTGATGGTTGTCTCTACGCCCGTGGCGACCTGAAAAACCTCGCCGCAAACATCACTCTCGAACGCCAGCACAATCGCGCGGCAAAGATCTCCGACATAGATGAAATCACGCGTCTGCCCGCCATCACCGTCGACGACTACATTGCCTCCAGCCGAGATATCCTTTAAGAATTTTGCGACCACGCTTCCCTTATGCCGGGAGAAAGGCCCGTAGACGTTGCCGAAGCGCAGCACGACCGTTCCCAGCCCCCAGGAACCGTGGTACGCAAGGCAATAGGCTTCACCAGCCAGTTTGCTGGCACCATATGGCGCAATCGGCAGCGGCGCCTTATCCTCGGTGGCAGGCGGGGTTTGACGCCCGAGCGGGGCGTTTGACGAAGCAAAAATCATCCGCGGACCGCTACTGTGCTCCCCGCCGGCCTGCTCCTGCGCCCGCGCCTTTTCCACCCGGCACGCTTCCAGGATGTTGAGCGTGCCACTAACGTTGACCTCGCAATCCTTTCTCGGGTCGCGCAATGAGCCCGGCACACCGGTTTGCGCAGCGAGATGAATGACGCCGTCTTTGCCGCCAACGGCCCGCTCCACTGTCGTACGGTCAAGGATATCGCCCGGAATAAGTTCCACGGGCAACCCCTCGAGGAATTCGCGGCGCCCTGCCGAGAGATTGTCCAGCACGCTGACTTCGTAGCCGCGTTCCAGGAGCAGGCGCACGAGGTTCGCACCGATGAACCCCGCACCACCCGTTACGAGGAGACGCTTGCGATCCCCCCCGCCGTTGTTGCCGACTCGCTCTGTGTCACGCTGGCTGGTCATACTTTTATGCCCCAGCCCACATCAGCTTCATCTCTGCCGCTTCGTTCTCTTTGCCGTCCCACTTAACGCGCGGAAGAATGATGCCTCGCTTGATGCGCGATTCTTGCGCTTTGACGCGATGGAGAACGCTATCGATGAGTACGTCGGAGAGGAAATGGGGTTCCAGGCCAAGCGCCAGCAGTTTGGTGTGCGTCGGATTGTAATAGTGTTCGTCAAGTTCGACGCGCGGATTGGGCAGGGATTCGACCGTGGCGGAAATTCCCAATTGCTTCGCCTGCTGCACCACGAGTTCGGCAAGCTGTATCACACTGAACGTCTCCGTGAATTGGTTGAACACTCGATATTCCGCAGCTTTGGCCGGATTCACGATTGCCAACTCCACGCACCGAAGTGTGTCGCGGATGTTCAGGAAGCCGCGTTTCTGACCACCCTTTCCATACACGCTCATGGGAATGCCGGCGACGGCCTGCACGCAGAACCGGTTGAGCGCTGTGCCGAAGACCTCGTCATAATGGAAGCTGGTTTCAAGGCGCCGATCGAGTCCCGTTTCGTCAGTCTCGATGCCGTAAACGACGCCCTGGTGCAGATCCGTGGCCGCGAGTTTCCATACCTTGCAGGCGAAGCGTATGTTGTGGCTGTCGTGCACCTTCGAAAGGTGATAGAAGGAGCCTGGTTGACAGGGAAACGGAAGGGTATCATGCCTTCCCTTGTGCTCAATCTCGATGAATCCTTCTTCAATATCGATGTTCGGCGTCCCATACTCGCCCATCGTGCCAAGCTTGACCAAATGGCATTCGGGGACAACCGCTCTTATCGCCCAGAGGACGTTCAGCGTCCCAGTCACATTGTTCACTTGCGTGAACACCGCGCGATTGTGGTCGATCATCGAATAGGGAGCGGATGGCTGCTCGCCGTAGTGCACGATGGCATCCGGCTGGAATTTGCTCAAAACAGCCTCGACGACGCCATAGTTCCGGAGATCGCCAACGAACAGTTCCATTGCCTCGCCGCTGATCTCACGCCATGCCGCCACGCGATCATGCAGCGTACAGATAGGGAGCAGCGGTTCGACATTGAGTTCGGTCTCCCACCGGCGCTTTGCGAAATTGTCCATCACGGCGACCTTATGTCCGCGACGTGACAAGTGCATTGCTGTGGGCCAGCCTAGATACCCGTCAGCTCCCAAAATTAGAATGTTCATTACTCCTCCTGGTCCTGCAAGTTTGTTTAATCGCCGTACGGAAAAGCCAAATTTGTGGTCTAGCCGCGGGTCCGCTCGTTGATCGGGGGAATCGGTAGAAAGTTGCGTTTTTCGCGGAGTGTCTAGATCAGCGGCTCGAGACTGTCCGAGTTGACTTGCACAAGGATCGAGCGCTGGATCAGATGAATCGAAAGAACGACGCGCAAGTTGCGCTCGCGGCGCACGAGAATGCCTTCGTGTCCCGCGAGCGGACCGGCAGTGATGCGGACGCGTCGGCCTATGGTCAGAAACGGATGCGGCTCGACGCCCACGCCTTGGGCAAGCGCACACCGGAGGCTTTCGACTTCTTCATCATCCAATGCCGTGGGCGTGCCATTGAATCCGACAAGGTGCACGACACCCGGTATTCGCAGTACGTCCAGGCGGTTCAGGAGAGGAATACGCACAAACACATACCCCGGAAGCAGTGGCATCCTGACGCGCTTGGACCGATCTTTCCACTGACGAACAGATTCATATAACGGTAGGTAATGTTCCACCGCGCGCTCATCAAGCTGAAGCGCCACTTGTTTTTCGTGCTGCGCGCGCGTGTACGCCGCATACCATCGCGGCTCGGTATAGTCAGTGGGCAAATTCCACTGCTCCACCGGAGCACCGGCATGGGTTGATTGCGAGATCACCTTTTGCTCCTTCCATTTCTTTGACAGCTTCGCCCCGTCAGTTACAAGGGGATTTCTGACCTAACCCATTGTTTTTCAAATATTTACAACCATTTCTACTGCCATGACCCGGATTGTTCCTAGTCCTTCACATCTGGCGGAGCATCCGGTGAAGTCAGTCCCATTTCGTTCCTAATATCCTCGTCAAACGTCGGGTCACTCTTCCCACCCATGTAGCGCTCGCCAAACATCGCAAGCGGGTTCAGCCGCAATCTCCCGGAGAGGCTGAGACGTCACCGCCGCAGCGCCTTTCCGCGATTTGCTTCCGCGTTCGCCCACAATTCAAATCCCCTCCGCCCGCAAAACCGCCGGCAGCGTCTTTGCCAGGATTTCCGCATCCAGCCCGAGACTCCAGTTTTCGATATATTCCAGGTCCAATTTCATATTGGTCTCGAACGACGGATCACGTCGCGCGGTCACCTGCCACAGTCCGGTCATACCCGGCTTCACGTCCAGCCGCCGCAAGTGCTCCAGCGTGTATTGTTCGTAATCGTCCACCGGATGCGGCCGTGGCCCCACCAAGCTCATCTCTCCCTTCAGCACATTCACCAGTTGAGGCAATTCATCAAGGCTGAATTTCCTTAGCCACCGTCCGCAGCGCGTCACCCGTGGATCGTCTTCCATCTTGAAGAACGGTCCGTTGCGTTCATTCTCTTTTCGCAGCTGCTCTTTTTCCTTGTCCGCGGAGGCCACCATCGTCCGCAGCTTGTAACACGTGAACTTATTCCCTTTTTTGCCCACGCGCGGCGCGCCGTAAATCGCCGGACCTGCCGAATCCAGCCGGATCCAAATCCCCGCAACCACCAGCAGTGGCAACGCCAGCACCAATCCGGCCAACGACGCGAGGATGTCGATCACGCGCTTGATGGCAAGCCCAGTGGTTGGAATCGGCTCGCGGTGAAGCTCCAGAATCGGGAATCCGCCAATCATGTGCAGCGGTGCCCGCCACGCCAGCCCGTCATACAAATCCGGCAAGACGTGCAGATCCAGCCGCAGATCGCGCGCCTCCAAAAACAGTTGCTTGATCATCGGACCGTCCGCAGGGATGGTGACAAATACTTCATCCACAAATTGCGCCAGCGCGACTTTCCGCAGATCGCTCACGCCGCCCAGCACGCGTTTGTCCCCGTTCGGGTGAGGATCCAGGAAACCGCAAAAGTCATACCCTAAATGCCGGTTGTGCTGCAGCCAGCTGGCAAATGCCTGGCCCATTTCACCAGCACCGACAACGAGCGCTCGTGATTGCCCCTGGCCATTCTCCGCGCGATGCAAAACCAGCCGGCGCTTCGCGTACCGCCACCCGGAAAGCGCCACAATGTTGGCCGCGCCGGTAAGGACCACGACAAGTCTCGAAATTTCCCGATTGCCCGAGGAAAAAATGAACAGCACCAACAGCGCCGTGGCGATTCCGACCGCTTTCGCAACACGTGCCGACTCCACCAGCGTGGACACCTCGCGCGGGGTCCGATAAAGTCGTTGACTGACGCAACCCAGAAATATCAACGAGCAGTAGAGAATCAGGAAACTGGGATAAGCCTGCACCGAAATGTGGCCAATCACCTGCTTCGGCGCAACGACCGCGGTCAACATGTTGGTGAACCCGAAACGGATTCCAAAAATGATCAAGGCGTTGCCACACACCAACGCGATGTCGATGATCGCGTAAACGGATTGCCGGGCCAGTCCGCCCTGCGTCCGCCACTTGCGCGCATGGAAAACGGACCGCGCGTGCTCTTCAGTCCAACTGCGCGCGTGGAGCTCCTTCGGCGGCTCCCACTGAGCGGGAGGAGCGGCCGTGGCTTTTCTCGCGGCGGTTCCGTTCAGCGCTCCCATGTTTGTCCATTCTCCGTCATCAACGAGTTCCACTCCTCGCAGCCTGGCTGAGGTGATCTTCCGGCCCGGCTCGATTGGCAGATTTGTCTGGAGCGCCAACGCCGTCTCCATTCGAAGCCTCAGCCGCACCTTCCGCCGAGCCACGCGCCACAATTCCTTTCAACATGACGGCGGCTCCGGCCGTAGCCGTTACGCTCCTGGCTTTCAGTGTTAGCCGCACTTCTTCAGCTAACAGCTTTCTTGGGTCCTGTGGATCGATCGACGCGTATGTACGATTCGCGAAAATCCACACGCACGCGGCGAGGAAGAAAAGTGCGCCACCAAAAGCCGTGAACGCGCCACGCGGGGGGAACGACTTCTTGGTTGGCACAACGGCCGAGTCCAGAACCTTGACGCTGGGAATTTCTTTCGCTTCTTGTACCTTAGCCAGCTCGTACTGCTGGGTCAGAAGCTCGAAAACCGTTTCTTGAATCTTTGTCCGCCGGTACAAGTCGGCGTACGTCACGCCCAGCACCGGCAACTGGCGGATGGAAGGATAGAGAGAGGGATCGCTCTTCGGTGACAGGGCCCCAGCTGAGCCGGACTCGCCGCCGAGTTTCCCGAGTTGTGTGCGCAGTTCGGAAACGCGCGCCTTCAGCGCCTTCACGCGCACGTTCTGGTCCGTATAAATCGCTTCGAGCCCGTGGAGCTCTGATTCCGCGGCGATGAGTTGTCCCTGCAACGTTGCCGCGGCTTCAACCATCGCTTTGCCCTGCGCCGGGATATCGATCGCGGTATTTTTGCTGGCGAATTCACTGAATTTCATTGCGGAAGCATCCAGATCCTGCTTCACCGCTTGTAGTCGCTCTTCCAGAAAAATGCGTTCACGCCTCGCTGCGGAAGTGCTCACCTCTGCCACCAGGCGATCCAATTCCTTGACGTAGGCGGCGGCTAGATCCGCCGAGCGTTGCGGACTGTGATCCCATACAGAAACCGAGATAATGCCGCTCTTCCGGTCTTCGGAAACCCCGGTGTGTTTCGCTAAATCCAATCGAGCATCTTCCATCTTCGAATCGCCATACTCCTTTCGAAGATCAAACTGCTCAATAAGGCGATCCTGCACGGTCCGGCTGGAGAGAATTCCAACGAACAGAGCACCGGAATTCTTGGTACCCAGCAGATCTCCCGCAAGTCCCGCCAAACCAGATCCACTGCGGCCGGTCGCCGCCAAAAGCGCAGCCGCTCCGCCACCGGACTGGTTGTCGGGCGGCATCAATTGCGTCGTGGCCACGTAGCGAGAAGGAATCAGAAAGGCGACTCCAAGGCTCAAGACAAGTCCAATGACGGTCCATCGCAGCAGAAATCGCCGGCGCTCCCAAAGCAAGCGGACGTGAGCGGCAGTGCGTTCCTGGGCGGCGCGCATTTCTTCCGGAGTGGGGTCCGCAAACGCAACCATTTCGCCGTTGGCGAATTCGAGGTCGTTTTGTGTCCGCCGCTCGGTCATGGCGTTGGGCTCCCGTCCGATCTTCCAGTCAAAGTCGTGTCCCCCGGATGCTGCCCGCGCGAGAACAATTTGCCGGGCTGAAAAGTGATCCCGACCGACGAAGTCCAATTGGTTTGCGGCGTGGGTGCCAGGAGCGGGGCGGTCCATTGCTCGTGCTGGAGCAAAGCGCTCAGGTTCAGATTCCCGCGGACCCAGAGGTTCGCTTTTACAAATTCGTCGTGTAGCTTCACGCCGCCGGGTATGAAGTCACCATCAACCTGCTGGTGGCGGTATCCGAATTGGAGGCTGCTCTTCGGGCTGAACCAATAATTCATCCATGCCTGCTCGCCCGTGCCTTCACGTCCGATCCAACTGCCCATGATGATTTTGTTGTTGGTGTACGCGTCGTGGTAGAAAAGTTCCCAATAGGAAAATTGCCCGGCATGGCTTCGCGAGGTCGTGGTATCGGTGAAAATTCCTTCGACACGCAAATCCAGTTTCGGGATGCGTGGAAACTTCGCGAGATACAATCCCGCATCAATGGGCGCGCGGCGCGGCGCATCAATCGGGTTCGGATCGTCGCTGGTCATCGAGTCCGCGTAAAGGGTCAGCCAATTCCGGACAAAAGGCAGTTTGTAAGAGAAATCGAAGCCGCCGAGGCGATGGCCGGGATTGTCGTTGGGGCCGTAATTTACCGAGCTTGTATAGGACACGTAGCTGTGCCAGATAGCTCCCAGCGTCATGGCGCGCCCTTCACCGCCGAATTCCGTGGTTCGGCTGAATCCAAAATCAAGGTTCTTTGTTGGCTTAAAGGAGATTTTCTCCCCGTGGATAATCGGGTCCGATGGAAAATCGTTTCCGCGCATCCTTCCGACGAACAAATCAATTTTCATGGGGCCTATATAGCGGAATATCCAGGGAAGCGTGAATGCCCGCACGCGGCTGAGACGGAACATGTAGATCGGCTCCGCGTTGTTGCTGAACAGAAAAGAGCTTCCGGAGTCGGGCGACCACCACAGGTCCTGCTTGCCGAAAGAAAAGTTCCAGCTCTCGAGATTTGTGCTGAGGTAGGCGTTTTGAATCGTAAACCGGTCTACGCCTGCGACCGGAGTCGCGGGCTGCAAAGGATTCTGGTCCACGTTTGCGATGACCTGACGCACGGCCAGCGGATACGCGGGCGCGCCGGGGGCATGCTGGACTTCACCGCTGAAGTAAATTGCGAACCGATCGGAGGTGGCATAACTTGAAAAGCCAGTGATGCTATTGAAGCCCTCCTGATACGGCCGGCCTTCGTCGTTATAAATCGTCTGCCCGAAGTGATAGCTGTCGGCGAGAGGGGGCCCGCTGATTCCAGTCACACGGGTGTATACCGATTCCAGGCGCGTAGACTGGTTTTCACCGGTTTCCATGGCGTGGAGTTCACCGGCAAATTCGGTGCGCAACGCCGAAACAATACCCGCCATCTCCTCTCCGTGCGGAGAGCTCTCGTCTATTTTGCCAGCGGCTTCATTCATCAACTGGACGCACTCAAGGCGCGTCCACGGACGCACATTCAAGAATTCAGACTGGACCAACCCTTGCGCGGCAAGGCGCTCGATCGCCGTGTAAACCCAGGAATCGAGGGGCACGTTCGGTGAACCCATGCTTTCTGGTTCGGGCTTCCAGTGCCGGCGCATGAACTCCGAAGCCGAGAGCCAGGATTCGCCGCCCAATTCGGGATCGTGGTGGCGGCTATAAACGCTCTGGGCAACCATGTTGCCGAGCATGCTTCCGATGAACACGTCTGAGGGGAAATGCTGGCGCGCGCGCACCCGCGAGTAGTCCACCAAGCCGGCCAAGGCGTAGACCGCAATCCTGGTGAGCGGCCCCGGGTATTCATGGGCGATCACACCGGCAGCGGCGAATGCAGCCGAAGCGTGTTCCGAAGGAAAGGAAACGCCACCGTTGAAGAAGGGGCCGCTCCCATTCCCCTCGTTGGGCCGTTGGCGGCCCAGCGAATATTTCATCCCCTCGGTGATTGCCAGGCTGTTGAGGACCGCTTCGCCGGCCAGGAACCCGGTTTCGCGCCAGTGATCGTTGTGTTTCGGGTAACTCAACATCCACATGCCTGCGGCTCCGCCCAGCATGGCGGCGATCCCGGCGTTCGAGATGTTGTCGTAACGGCTCACAGTGCTTGGAACGTGCGAGATGTGGGCGCTTGCATCCTTGTCCGTGAGAAACAGAGTCGACGCAACGCCGCCGTACGGAATGATCCATCCCAAATCGGTGAACCGGAGCTTGGCGGGGCTGATCCAGATTTCCTTCTGATCCAGAAGGAATCTCTCCCCGAGTCCTCGAAAATTATGCGAGAGCCGCACGGAAGTGTCGTTGTCCGCCTCTTCAGCGGCCAGTGATGGTTTGGGTTTTGGCTCCGGCTGCATCTCTTTGCTCTTTTTGGCTTGCGCCGCGGGCTCGGGATTGTCGGGCGCTTGCGGAAAGGCCATCACCGCACTCGCCGCGAACAAGTCCATCGCCAGCATTGCAACCAAAATTGTGTTTCTCCGTATCATCATCTTTGGCTCATCTACGGATGGATGTACGCCGCTGTGAGAGCAATCGACGACGCCAACTGAGCCGTCTGCATAATCAATTGCCAGTTCACGCCGCCAATCTTGGGCGTTTTCTCAGGCACGACCACCGCGTCACCCGGGCGAAGCGTGGTGTTCAACGGATCGCCCGAGAACCAACCCCCGCCATTGTTTTTCGCGGAAAGAACGGAACCGTCGGCGCGGATCACGAACACGGCCTTCTTGTCGGCAATCGGAGTCAGTCCGCCGGCCTGGCTCAGATACCACTTCGCCGACCGCCCCGATTGCGCGCTGATTGCCGTGGGGTTGAACACCTGTCCATTCACCGTCACGACGTTGGCTTTCTTTGGAATCACCACCATGTCGCCGTCACGCAAGGCCACGTCCGTCGGCGATCCCTTCCACTTGCTGATGTCGGACTGGATGTGAATTACAACCCGGCCGATGGGAGGATTTGTGGAAAGCTGAGTGATGGTCGAATCGGTTTGCGCGATTGCGTTAAGCTTCGCGTTCTTCTCATCCGTCGTTCCGTCCGGCAGGGCTTTGAGTTGCGCTCGCTCCGCTTTCATTCGATTGATGAGTTCCGTTTGGTTCCTGGCTTCCATCTCACGAACTTCGCGGCGCATCAGCACGGCGCCATAGGGATATGCCTGACTTGAGTATCCCCCGGCCCGTTCAAGCACCGAACTCAGGCGTTCACCGGGACGAATGCCGTAGGTCGAGGGATGCATGACCTCGCCGTTGACTTTGACCGAGGCGCCGATGTCGCTCCAGCCGGGAACCTGACGAATCGCCAGCACGTCTCCGCTGTGCAGAGGCAAATCCTCGCTGGCATTTCCGTTGCTAAGCGAGGCGAGCGAGATTTGCAGATGTTGCGAGGAGCCGCCGGACGCCGCGTACCGCGTTAAGTCGGCCGTGCTTGTATCCGCGCTGCGTTTCAGGCCGCCGGCGGCACGAATCAGATCCTCGGCGCGCATATTTTCCGTATACGGATAGCGGCCTGGTTTTGCCACGTCGCCGGTAATTTCTATCGTGCTGGGCTCCACGCGGGAGGTGTTCTTGTGGATCAGGAGCCGGTCACGCGGCTGGAGCAAAATGTTGTCTGCGGCGTTTCCGTTCAGCGCGGACCCCAGGTTCACACTGAAGACTTTGGAACTTCCATCCGGGTTGATACGGAAGAGTTGAGCGGTATCGAGCGCCGCATCAGGTTTAAGTCCTCCGGCGAGAAAAACGGCATCCCGCAGTGAAGCCTGCCCCGATGTTCTGTAGTTGCCCGGGGAGCGCACTTCTCCAACGACAAAGACAGTGGGCGCCGCTTCAAAATCGAAGCGGCTGAAAATCCGGACTGTATCCAGCGGCTGCAGCTGTGGAGCCGCGGCCGGATCGGCCATCGCCGCGGCCAAGTCAAAACTGACTACGGTGGGGTGAAAATCCGGTGGATTCAGCCGGATGATTTCTCCGTAGTGCGCCGCCGGTTCCGGAAGAATGTCTTTGTAGGAAGCGAGAAGATCGGTGAGCTTCATCGGTTGGTGATAAGAGTACCGGCCGGGCCGCTGTACGTGCCCCTGGAGATAGATCGTGTCCTGGTTGTATTGCGCGATCGGGAAAATATGAATGTCATCGCCGTCTTGCACTTTGAACGACGCAAGCTGTTCTGACGCGGAATTGTCCGGAGATAAATCGAGACTGAGCATGGTGCGCTTTTCGTGCGCCTCCAGGCGTTGCACCTCAACGTGCCGCAATGCGGCCGCGGGCAGGATGCCGCCTGCGAGTTCGAGTGCATCCTCAACGGTTTCCTCGCCGTTCAGTTCGTAAATCGCGGGCCGCCGCACCATTCCGGTCACCGTCACTTGCGGGCCGACCGGCGGTACCATCAACGTGTCGCCATTCTCGAGTCGCCTTGCATCTGCGGAAACACCGTGCAAAAGCAAGTCGTATGCGTCGATCTCCTCAAGCTCCTGCTTTCCTCGCATGTGTTTCAGCGAGCGCAACGATCCCCGCGGAGTCACTCCTCCCGCTCCGACAAGCGCATTCAGAGCGGTCGAGAGCGAACTGATGTCATACGCGCCGGGTTCTTCCACTTCACCGACCACATATATGCGAATCGTGCGCAGCCGAGAAACCGAGACATCCGTCGACGTGTCGCGGTACTGCGCCCCGATTGCTCTCTGCACCGCTTGCTGGACTTCGCCGAGCGATCTGCCGCTAACCAGCACCGGCCCGGCCTCGGGAAGCGTCACTCTTCCCTGCCGATCCACGACGCGCACCAGCTTTGTCGAAATGGCGCCCCAAAGGTCGATCGTCAAACTGTCGCCGGGGCCCACCACATAATCGGGACCGACGGGCAGATCCATGGGAATGCTGCGCGGGTCGCGGAGGCCATCGCGGAAAACTTCGGTGCCGAATCTCTGCGGTGGACGGTCCGTCGCGGGAGCCTGCACATAGAGGTCGTATAACGAAGGAATGTCCGCATAGGGATTGGGTCGCCGGACAGGCATGCCGCCTGGCACGGTCCGATCTGTCGCCAGTCGCGATTTGCGGCGAGAATAGGAGTCTCCCATCAAGTCGGACTTGGCGCTCGCCGAGGCGGTTATTTGGTCGCCGGAGCTCCCGGTTCCTGGATTTGGAGCCGTGCCACCGCGAGCCTGATCCAGCAGCGCGCTGCTCAACGGATCGGACGGTGCAATCGCACCCGACCTCGGATCACCCGGCTGTTTCACGGGTCCGGATATATTCAGAAACAAATCATTGCCGTCGGGGGATTGGCCGTACGCAGACGTATCTTCATTGCCGCGCGCCTGCATAATTCGCGGAGAAGACGGCAGCGGCTGCCCCTCATTCGGATAGTTGGGCGAAGGTTCCCTCTGCGGAGCATTTTCCTCGGGAGTTGCGGTCGTGCCACGCGGACGCGTGGGCCCTTCCTGGGCGCAATCGCGGGTTTCGTTCAGTTCGCAAGGTACGGATTTGGCTTCACGAGTCTCCGCCTTCGGCGGCTTGATGGACTCCGTGTCCTCCTGCGCCTCGATTTGCACCAGCCGCCTTACCCTCTCCTTGATAAGAAGCTCCTGCTCCTTCCCCATCTCGGAGTCAGGATTGAAATTTGGGCGCAGGTAACCATAGCGTTGAACGAGCCTCGTCGCGACGGACCGAAATACCACGTCGCTGCTCAGGCGGTCGAACACGGCGTTGTCGGTCAGGTCTTCTTCGTTGACCACCTGCCCGTTATCGCTTGCTTCCCGGGCAATCCAACGCTTTAGCTCGACGAGCAAGCCTGGGTCCTTGATCAATACTTCTTTGATCTGGGCCGGCGCTGCGGCAACGAAATTTAAGTTTTCTTTTTCAAGTTCGGAGAGCCCAGGCTGCTGGCGCTGGGTAACCGGTTCATTTTCGGAATTTCGTTTCTGAACGGACTGCTGTGCATTCAAAGGGAGGGAAAAGGTGGAAGCCAAGACTACAGCGCTAATCCTCAATCCGAAGCGCAGAACCTTGAATCTCCAAGTTGTCCAAGCTGTGCTTACCGGCGTCATAAAGTTGCGCTCCTGTTTCATCCCGATACAGCGTCCTGACCTTCCGCCATGTGTCTGACAGCAGTGAGCAACCCTTCCTCGGAAGATTCGATATCCCCCGAATGAATGTCCACGGAAGCCCAATAACAAACTGTGTGATTCTCATGGGGGGCAACAGCGATGATGCGGAGTTCCGGAAAATGGCGAAAGAGTGTGTCGCAAATGTCGGGGCGTTTCCCGTGCTCTTCCGCCGTAACGACCAGGAGGTCCGGCGACGACTTTTGGACGTGGTCCTGAATGGCGGCTTCATCCTCCACCTCGCCAACAATCTCAATCCAAGGCTGTTCGGCGAGTGTCTCCAGAAGCAGCTCGCGCATTAGCTTGGGTTTGTTCGCGACCAAGATCCGAAACGTTCTAACCATTTTGTCCTCTCACGGACCAGTCTTGGCGAATAAGTATCAAATGAATGTTGAAGTTGAATAGGTTCAATGAGGAATCAAAAAAGAATCACGGAGAAATCAGAACTGGATGGAGCCGGGCGGCGCCGAACAACGCCGGGAATGGACTAAGAGCAGCTAGTGTTCCGCCGACCCGAAGTACCAACAAAGAACTAGCGGTGCTCAGCCTCGAAGCACCAAAAAAGTGCCAACCCTTGCTATTTAAACAAATCGTTACAAATTCACCCCGAGGAATCCAATTGCGGCCAATCGTCGTCCAACTTACATCATCCAGCCGGCTTTCGGCGCGCCTGCCCAGGGATCATTGGAGGTATGTAATACAGTAAGTATTGACACATCAACTTTATAACACTACAGTGGCGTGGCCGACTGGTTACCACAGCCATCAAAGCTACGGAATTGACTAGCGGGTGGGGCCATTTTGAAATGGGGGAATGGTCGTATGGTCTGTCCCAACAGTTCCGCCAAATCTATTGAAGTAAATGTATTCCTTGCCACAGAAAACCGCTTGCTCCGCGATACCTTGGCGCGCCTGCTCCGAAAACAGTCCGGAATCCGCGTGGTTGGAGTGGTCGCCACTTCGGAAAACCTCTCCCAGCAGGTTCAGGAGTCTGCCTGTGGCATGGTGCTTACGGATTTTGCACCTGGTTCCGGCAGCTTTTTGAAGCTGTGCGATTTGGAACGGATAAACTCGGATCTCAAAATCATCCTTATTGGCATGGAGGACGATCCCGACATCTTCATGCAGGCGATACGTATGGGAGCCAGAGGCTATGTCCTGAAAGATGCCTCCGCACTGGAAATTGTGGCCGCCATACGGCATGTTGGCCGCAGCGAGGCCATTTGCCCGCCCAGTCTTTGTATGGTGTTGATCGAATATGTTTGGCGCCAGGAACGAGCGAATCCGGAGTCCTCTTATTCGACGGGAGCAACCGCTGGCCGGTTGACGCACCGGCAAGTTCAACTGATGAACCTGGTTGCCAATGGCCTGTCGAACAAGGAAATTGCGGCAAGCTTGAACCTATCCCAGTACACCGTGAAGAATCACCTCCGCCGAGTCATGCGGCAGGTTGAAGCGCGAAACCGATACGACGCCGTGGCTGCGATCAGGGCCAGTGGTCTAATAGCGGAAAAAAGAAGTGCCCACGTCAGCGATTAATCCCCGAGCAAGAAACCAGATGCATCAAGCCCCTGTTCAGCGCATAACAAATCAAAGCCTTTGACACGAGATAAACGCACGGCGTTTTGGGACTGAGACTGCCTGCTTTGCCTATAAGAAGTCGGGTTTGGGTGAGCCGTTGCTGCTGGGAGTTAACGCAGGAAGAATTTGGTGAACCGGGGAGGACTCGAACCTCCAACCCGTTGATTAAGAGTCAACTGCTCTACCATTGAGCTACCGGTCCACGGGGAAACTATTATTTTACACAGTCTGAAAATTGTTGTCGACTCTGACCTGCGTGAAATCGGTTGAAAAAATGATTTCGAGGCTGGTGCGGCCGTCACTGCTTAGTGGGCCGAATCCCGCCACTTGGTGCGCAGAACCTCCACGAGGTCCCTGGCGACCTGCTTGGCTTTGGCAAGGTCGTTAGGATCGAACGAGATGGCGGAGACGCGCGGGTGGCCGCCGCCGCCGTATTTTTCGGCCAGGGTGGCCAGGTTCTGGTCGGCGTTGGCCTGGTTCCAGGGATTTGTGCCGAGGGAAACCTTGGCGCGGACGGGCGAAGCACTGACGCTGACCGAATAGACGCTTTCCGGGTGCAGAAGATAGGGAATGAACTTGTTGTAGCCTTCGAGGTCCAGGTCGCTGACGTCGAAGAACACGACGCCATCCTTGGATTCGCAGCGTTCGCGGAGGATTTCGATGGACTTGCGGTGGCGTTCGAGGAGCGGCCCAAGGTATTTCGTCACCACAGGAAGCTTGACCATTTCGGCGAGCGGACGATAGGCGAGTTCGGCGATCAATTGCGCGGGCACGCCGTTGTCGGGCGCGGCTTCGATGACCAGGGCGAGTTGCGGCGCGGGTTCGGTGAGTTGCGTGGCGGATTCGGCGGTGGGAAATTGCGCGCCGTCGATGATGTCTCCCCAGTGGATCAGGTCGGCCAGTGGCTTGGTGTTGAACCCGAATTTTTCCTTCGCGACGGTGGCGATCAATTTGGTGCAGGACTTATATTCCGGGTCGTAGTACATGTGCGGACCGGGAAAGCGCTTGAAATACTCGGCGTCGGCGGGAGTGAGGAAGGCACTCTGGTGATGGTCGAACCACCAGGTGACTTTGGGCGAATTGGAATATTTGAAGTCGACGATGGCGTTTTCGTCGCCGTCAAACAACCCCTCTTCCCAGGGATGTTTGGCCTTGTGGGTCATGCCGCTGAACTGGAATTCGGCCTTGGGATCGAAACGTTCCCGGTAAAAGCGGTAAAAAAGCGCCGCGGAAGCAGTGCCATCGAAACAGCGATCATGGAAACAGAGTCGGACCTTGGTCATAGAGAACGGGTGTGCCCCGCGTCTGCCCGGGCTAGGGCGCAGAGGGGAGCAAAGCTCTAAACGATGGACGGGTTGCGAAAGAAAGTCAAGCGCAAAGCAAGGTGATTAGGATATTTAACGCGGAGATTCTAACGGCGCGCGGCGAAGGAACGGTCTCTGCCCATGCTGGGGCGCAGCATGAATTTCAACTGAAAAAAAGGCGCGGCCGATAATACCGTCTGCAGATCCACGTCGTCCATGTAGCGGCGGCGAGGAATGCGGCGGGCGAGCAATGCAAATTCCAGCGGCTCGCGACGGAACGGATAGGGGTCCAGAGTGAATTCGTTGCCACCTGCGGAGCGGAGTTCCCAATCGGTATCTTCGCCGTTGTCGTCCATCGGGACGCCTTCAATCGTGGTGTCGTGGTCGGCTCCGAGGCAGAAATAAAGAGAGAGACGGTCGAGCACGGCGAGCCGTTGGATGTTCGCGGTGATTAATTTTTCGTCGGTGAATGCCTTGGTGGCCGGATCGTTGCGCAGATCGACTTTCAGGCGCAATTGTTGCAGGCGCAGACGCTGCACAAAATCGTTGGCGTGATGTTGTTCCTGCGCCTTGACGTACTTGGCGGAGTAGCCCGGCATGGTGGCCTTGGCGCGGTCATACAGCGCCATGCAATGGCTGGCGACCAGCAAGCCGGCGTACAAATCCGATTTCACTACCCGGTCGATTCCCCGCTGATAGAGCGCGACGTGTTCGTCGGTAGGAACGCTCATGAAAGTGTACGGCGCGAAGGACTTGGGGTCCACGCCCGGCGCCATTTCCCACTCCTGCCAGCCGTTGTCGTGTTCGGCGGCGGCGAGACAAAACGAGGAAAACGGTTCGGGGCGGGGAAAGGAGTCGTTCCCCCACTCGCGCGCAAAAAAGCCGCTCAAGATGGCGTGGTCCGTTTGCCGGATCACCAACATCGGGTCGTTCGTTTGCTGAATAATCATGGAGCTGGTTCACCGACCTGAAACGCCGCGGGGAGCACTATTATGCTCCAGTCCGGGAAGGGTTTCCAGCACAACCCCAGGCCCGGCTATGGCCAAAAAGCGGGCAGACCAAGTATCATTTGTTTGTATTCGGCAGACGCGGGAGTGGCGGAACTGGCAGACGCAGTAGCCTTAGGAGCTACCGGACGCAAGTCCTTGGAGGTTCAAATCCTCTCTCCCGCACCAAGTCTTCCATTGGAGGATCTGCCGCTGGGCAGATCCCATGGGCTCTCCACTTTTCCGCTGATTTCTCCCCGCGAATTCCCCTATCTTCTGCAAAGCGCACCAGCGCCTAATTCGAACTCCCGGTGGCCTTCGCTAAGGCCTTCCCTGACAGCTCTGGAATATTTGCCTGCCGCACCAGATCCGCAAACTCGGGGCGGGATCGGAGAGCATCAAATCCCGTCTCGATCCGCAGGTA
>Ga0210389_10000463_pt1 | contig 37445 bp, 31 predicted proteins | sample IncBWH28OmetaG_FD_160127 | JGI IMG/M metagenome (GOLD analysis project Ga0210389, IMG submission 160127) | Forest soil microbial communities from Barre Woods Harvard Forest LTER site, Petersham, Massachusetts, United States - Inc-BW-H-28-O ... | reverse complement strand
ACTGGCCTCAGGAGGCGGCGGCCTGGCGTTGATCTATGCCGCGTTGGATCAGGGCAATCGTCTCGACTGGGGTAATTCAGGATTGGTGTGGGGCCTGATGCTCTCCGGCGCGATCTTGATGGTCGCTTTTTTGATTCACGAATCACGCACACGCCATCCCGGTGTCGATTTAAAAGTCGTATTCGCCTCTCCCCTGCCGCGCCTGTTGCTGCTGATCGCCTTCCTGAGGCTGACAATCCTGTCGACTGCCTACGCCATACCGCAGTTCCTCCAGGTCGTTCGCGGTTTTCGAGCGCTCGAGGTAGGTCAAACGTTGGTGTGGATTGCCGTGCCGCAGTTGTTGTTGTGCGTCGCCGCCGGCTATCTGCTGCGTCGAAGTGATCCTCGGATCATCGCGTCGGTCGGTTTCCTGTTCATCTGCATCGCCTGTCTCCAGGTCGCCTACGGGCTCACGCCGCTTTGGGGTACGGACCAGTTTCTGCCTTCGCAACTTCTGCAAGCGGTTGGACAAAGTTTTGCGCTCTCGGGCACGATTTTTTTCGCCATACTGCACCTCAAGCCGCAGGACGCACTCACATTCGGCGCGGCAACTCAGGTGGCGCGGCTGATGGGCGGAGAAGTCGGCCAGGCATTCATCACCACGCTCATTCGGGTACGCGAGCAAGTCGCATCGAACCTGCTCGGTCTACATGTACAAATCGGCGATGCGCAAACGCTTCAAAGGCTGCAAACCTACGCCGCCGCCACGGCGCGCGCGGGTGACCCGGGCTCCGCATCCGCACGGGGCGCGGCCGTGCTGGGCGGCGTCATCCGCAGCGTCGCAACAACCCAGGGTATCATCGATGGCTTCGTCGTCATTGCCGCGCTAACCGCCCTCACGCTCATTCTGATCGCCACGCGAAGAGCGGCCCCCATTGGGCCCGCCTCTCACGTATCGCCATTTGCTGCGCGCGATGTATCACCGCGGTAATCAGATCTTGTCGATGCCACGAATGCGCTGGATCGGGCTGGCCTTCGCATCCATGACTGTTCTTGGCTGCGCGGTGGGGCCGCGCTACAAGGCCCCTGTTCCGTTGGACGGGGCGCAGGGCCCGCTGGTGTCATTGTCCCCGGCTGCCGAAACGGGCGCGCAGCCGCCGGATGCATGGTGGCAGCTGTACCATGACGCCTTGCTCGATCAGTTGCTGCAGGAAGCGTTCACCGCCAACAATGATTTGAAGGCCGCTGAAGCCAATCTTTCGGCCGCGCGCGCCGTGCTCGAAGCGATAAGGGCGGCACGCTATCCGAACACGACGCTCGAAGCGGGCGGCACTTACGGTCGCGATCCCATTACGGATGAGATTCTCGAGCTCGGCGGCCACCGGCCGGCGAACACCTGGATCTTCGATACGGTCTTGGACGTCTCTTATGAGGTTGACCTGTTCGGCTACGTGCGTCGGTCAATCGAAGCCTCCCGCGCCGATGCCGCCGCCGACGCCGACGCGCGGGATGCCGTCAAGATCACGGTTGCCGCCGAGACCGCACGCGCCTACGCGCAGGTCTGCGCCCTCGGCGAGCAGCTCGCGGTGGCCCATCATTCTCTCGACGTCGTCAGCCGCGAGGATGAGATCACCGTCCAACGCCATGAAGCGGGTGCCAGTTCGCTGTTCGACGTCGTCAGGGCACAGGGCCTGGTCGCGCAAGTTCGCGCGGGCATCCCGCCGTTGGAAGGCCAGCGAAAAGCCGCGTTGTTTGAACTCGCGACGCTGCTGGGCCGGGCGCCGTCGCGGGCGCCGATGGAAGCGCAGGCCTGTGTGCGGCCGCCGCAACTGGACGCCCTCATCCCGGTCGGCGACGGCGTCGAACTTCTCAAGCGCCGTCCGGATGTACGTCAAGCCGAACGCCGTGTGGCCGCGGCAACGGCTCGCATTGGCGTCGCCACGGCCGATTTATATCCGCGCATCAGCCTCGCCGGCTTCTTCGGTGGAGTCAGCGCGACGATTCCGGATCTGACCACGAATGCCGGCCGGGCTTGGGGCGTCGGCCCGAGCATCAAATGGAGCTTCCCCAATCAGACGGGACCGCGGGCGCGCGTGCAGCAGGCCAAAGCCAACGCGAGCGCCGCGCTGGCGGGCTTCGATGCCGCGGTCTTGCGGGCTCTCAAGGAGGCAGAACAGTCCCTGGCGATCTATGGAACGGAACTCGATCGGCGGCAGGCCTTGGCCGATGCGCAGATTCAGGCGCAAAAGGCATTCGACCTGGCGCACGATCAGTTTCTCGCCGGCGCCTTGACCCAACTCGAGTTGCTCACGACCGAAGAGTCGCTGATCACCATTGACGCGTCGGTCGCGGCCTCCGATGCCGCACTGATTCAGGATCAGATCGCGCTTTTCAAGGCGCTCGGCGGAGGCTGGCGGGAGAAGCGCTCGGAAGTGCAGGAAGTTTCTCGAGCAACTCCGTCAAGTGAATGAGCTCTTCCGGTTCAACCATCGCCAACATTTGCCGTCGAACGGCCGCCACTTCGTCCTTGAGACGAGAATAGAGATAGGCGCCGGCGTCGGTCACCACGATACGCTTGAGCCTTCGGTCGAAAGTCGAGGATTCCCGCTTCACGAGTCCGTTATTCACCAGGCGATCAATCGTATGCACCATCGATGCACGCGAAACCGCGAGCGCATCGGCGAGGGCCGACTGAGACAAGGGTGCGCGAGCCTGTGTCGCGGCGGCGATCGTCATCCAACTGATCCGGTCCACACCCAGGCGCCGCAGGCGGAGGTCTACGGCCTGTCGCCAAGCCGTCGCGGTGTTGCGCAAGGCCTTTTCGAACCGTTCATCCAGGTCAAACGCGCGGGTGGACTGATCGATCGTGCGAACAGAATTGTCGCGATTCAATTCAAACAACATGCGGTGGCTCGCTTGGCTGCGTGGTTTTGCGACTGGGTGGGGACGGCTGAGAGAGTGCGGCTCCGGGCGACGCACTCGGACTTGTGCCGCCCAGCGCCAGGAAAAGTTGGACGGTATCGAGATAGCGCTGCGCCACCGCCCTGACATATCCAAGCCGGGCCTGCTGATACGAGCGCTCCGCGTCCAACACCTGCAGGACCCCCGCATTGCCTTCCTTATAGCTGATGCGCGCCAGTTCAAGACTGCTCTGAGCGGCTTGTTGCGCGTGATCTTGGGCGTCCAGCTGTTCGGCGTCGTGGTCCAATCCCTCGAGCAGATCGGCTACTTGCGCGAAAGCCTCCAGAACCGTCTGCTCATAGGTGGCCGCGCTTGCGCGCATCGCGTCCACCGCCGCGCGCTTCTCGGCGCGCAGCGTTCCACCGTCGAAAATCGGCGCTGTGAAACGGCCGATGATGCTCCACGCATTGTTGGTTGAATCGAACAGCTGGTCCGCTTTGAGTGACTGCTGTCCCACGGCCGCGGTGAGCTCGATCTTCGGATACAAGTTGGACTGCGCGATCCCCACGGCGCTCGTCGCCGCGTGCAGGCGCGCCTCCGCCGCGAGAATGTCGGGCCGGCGATGCGCAAGTTCCGAGGGCAAACTCACCGGCACGCGCATAGGCAGCGTGATTTGTGCAAGATCCACAACCGGCAACTCATTGGCCGGAGCGCGACCGAGCACCACCGACAGCGCGTGGCGCGAAATGGCAAGCTCCTGGCGCAATGGCGGCAGCAGGGTCATGTCATTGGCGATCTGGCTTTGCGCGCTCACGACATCCTCGCGCGCCACCGATCCATTGTCGAACGCGCTCTGCACGAGCCGCAGGTTGTCGCGATCCTGTGCGAGGATGGTTTCAACGGTCGCTATCTGCGCACGCACCGATGCAATGGTCAGCGTCTGCATGACTGCCTGGCCGGTGACCGTCAGATATGCGGCATCGAGTTGATGCCGTTCCGCCTCGGCGAGCGCGTACTGTTGCTCAACGCTCCTCGCAACACCTCCCGTATAGTCGAGCGCGTAGCTCACGGTGGGCCCGACAGCGAAGTACGTAAACGGCGGTATTCCAATCGGGCCGAGAAACTCCTTCCCATACTGCTGGCGACCGGCTCCGCCCGAGAGGGTCACTTGCGGGTACTGCGAGCCCGCTCGCGCCAAAGCGAATTCCTGGGCCTGTGCGAGCGTCGCCATGGACGCCGCCAACGTACGGTTGTGATCCACCGCCTGTGTAACGAGCTGATCGATGGCATCGGAGCGGAACAACTTCCACCACGCGCCCTGGATGTTTTGGCCGAGGGCGATATGTTGCACCTGGTCCTCGGCTGAATCGCTCTCGCCGCGCAAAGTCTCTGCCGTATAACGCGTGGCCGGCGGCGGCACAGGACGCGCGAAGTCAGGTCCTGCCGCGCATCCGGCCACGCTCAACAGGCACGACACCACCAACGCACTCGCCGGCCGGCCGAGCGAACTGCGCATGGAATTCAGGGCCAAGGAAACCTTCGTGATCATTCGATGTGCACCGGCTCCACGGGAGCACCGCCCTTGCGCAGCAGAAAGACCAGCGGCACCGCCGCCAGGCTCAGCACCATCATCAATTTGAAATCGTTGTTGTAGGCGATCATCGCCGCCTGTTCCGTTACGGTTGCGTTCAAGCCTGCCAAGGTGCGCAAGCTCGGTGATCCGCCGGCCGGCATCTGGGCTTGCAGAAGCGGGTTGTAGCGGCTCACGTGCTCGCCGAGCGTTGCATGCATGATTTGCGTGTTGCGTGTCAGCAGCGTATTCACCACTGAGATGCCGATGCTGCTGCCGAGATTGCGGGTGAGGCTGAAAATCGCCGTGCCCTCGTTGCGCAGCGCCGGCGTCAGTGTCGCGAAAGCTGCGGCCGCGAGCGGTACATAGACAAAGCCGGTACCCAGTCCCTGGAGGACACCGGACCACACGACCATCGAGTAGTCCATCTGTGTATCGAAACCGGTCATTTGCCACGAGGACGCGGCAGCCATCGCAAAGCCCGTGGCGATGATCAGGCGCACGTCGACCTTGCCCATGAGCCGCCCGACGATGAACATCGAAGCCAATGTCCCCGCTCCGCGCGGCGCGGTCACCAGGCCCGTCGTGACGACAGGGTAGTTGAGCAAATCCTGCAACAAGGGCGGCAGCAACGCCAGCGTGGCGAACAGCACCGCCCCGACGATGAAAATGAACACATTGCCGGTGAGGAAATTGCGGTCCTTGAACAGCACCGGACTCACGAAGCGTCGCTCCGTCGTCGTCAGCATGTGAATGACGAACCAATAGAAGGCCACTGCGGCAACGGTGGCCTCGATCCGGATCTCTGTCGAACTGAACCAGTCCTTCAATTGGCCGCGATCGAGCATGATCTGAAACGAAGCGATCGCCACGCTCAACGCGGCAAACCCAAAGAAATCGAAGCGCGACTTGCGGATCGCCGCCTCCGGAAGAAAACTCAAGATACCGAGGAATGCCAGGATCCCGAACGGCACGTTGATATAAAACACCCAGCGCCAATTGTAGTTCTCCGTCAACCAGCCGCCGAGAGCGGGACCGATGATGGGACCCAAGGTCACGCCCATGACCCAAACGGCCATCGCGCGCGCATGACGTGCGGGCGGATTGATATCGAGCAGCACCGCCTGGGACAGCGGCACCAGTGCCGCGCCGCACAGCCCTTGCAGCAGCCGCGCCAAGACGATCTGCGGCAGGGATTGCGCCACGCCGCAGAGCATGGACGTCACGGTGAACCCCGCGACCGAATAGAGAAACACCCGATTGCGGCCGATTTGGCCGGTAAGCCAGCCGCTCAACGGCGTCATGATCGCCGCCGCAACGATGTACGAGGTCAGCACCCATGCCATTTGATCCTGCGTGGCCGAGACCGAGCCTTGAATGCGCGGCAGCGCGACGTTCGCGATCGTGGTGTCGAGAGACGACATGATCGACGCCAGCATGACCGAGACCGTGATGAGCGTGCGACGCGATGCGTCGATATCGGCAGCTTGTGCGCCGGCGCTGCTCACTGCGGCTCTGCGCCGGCGAAGCTCGGTTCGATCGCGTCGGCGAGCGCGGTATCACGCGAGTGCGTGTCGACGGTCACATCGGCACTCAAGCCGGCCTGCAACAGAAACCCCGCATCGACGTGCGTCAACTGCAGACGAACGGGGACGCGCTGGACGACCTTCACCCAATTGCCGGTCGCGTTCTCGGGCGGCAACAGCGAAAACTGTGAACCGGTGCTTGGGCTCACGCTCGTCACCTTGGCCGAAAATGCGCGACCCGGATAGCGATCGATCTTGACGGTCGCCGCCTGACCCGGACGCATGCGCGCGAGCTGAACTTCCTTGAAGTTCGCCTCGATCCAGACATCACGCGTCGATACCAACGCGAATACCGGTGCGGATGCGGCAATGGTGTCGCCCACTTGCAGCTGCTCCACCTTGGCCACCACGCCATCCGTCGGGGCGCTGATCACCGTATAGGATAGGTTGAGCTGCGCACGATCGAGCGCCGCCTGCGCCTGCGCGACCAGTGGATGCCGTGCCGGATCGATGTTCGGATCGCCTCCCAGATTGGCGAGCGCCACGCCGATTTGCTGCTGAACATTGGCAACCTGCTGCCGCGCTGCATCGAGCCCATGGGCGGCCTGGTCGAACTGCGCCTGCGACGCGATGCCGGATGTAATGAGCCGGGTCTGGCGATCGTATTGTTGCTGCGCGTAGGACTGTGTATCCCGCGCGGCGCGCAGCTCAACTTGTCGCTGCCGGTACGTCGACTTGAGCGACTCGATTTGCAGCCGCGTGTCGGCCAGGTGCGCCGCGGCGTCGCTGACGGCGATGCGGAACGGCGCGTCGTCCAATTTGAACAAGATTGCACCACGGTGCACGAGTTCGTTGTCGCGCACCTCGATCTCGCTGACGCGTCCGGCCACCCGGGCGCTGATCGACACCGTGGCCGCCTGTGCGTATGCGTCATCGGTGCTCTGATATCGGCCGCCGGTGAAATAGTAGTAGGCACCGCCGCCGGCGACAGCGAAAACAGCGAGCGACATCAGAGGCCATCGAAGTCTCTGGGCCCGCGTCACGGCAACATCACACGGCCGCGCCCGTGGGCACACGCGAATTCGTGCCGGTCGGTTGCATCTCCGGAGTCGTTGAGATTCGCGTCGCGAGAGTCTTCGCGGAATATCTCTTTGGCCACCGCCAAGAGTCCGATCAGCGCCAGGACCCCCAAACCCAGGCTCAATACAATTACGATCACAAGCCACATCGCTGACAATCTCCGGCCAGTTGCAGGTTCCTCACCAAGAGAAGGTTAATGCCGCCGATTCCAGCTCGGTAGCCTATATCTTTAGATGGAGTCCATCGTCAGACCCGATGAAGACGCAGGCGTGCCCGTGGTGCCCAGCGTCATCTTGCAAGGCATTTCGCCGCGAACCTTATCTCGGAAAGCGATACATCGTATCGAAAGATATTGGCTAGCAAGTTGCACCCCCAGCTTCTACGCTTGGGCCGTGCGCGTCACCGATGTAATGTCCCTCCTAAGCGCGTTCGCCGGACTGCCGGCGCTCGTGGGATGCGCCGGACTCGCGCTCAGCGAATCGAAATCATCCTCCTCTGGACCGTCGCGTGCGGATCTACCGATAGCCTTTCGCACGTTGGGTTCCGATCAACAATTCTCGGAATTGTCCTCGGTGACTGCCGCCGAGGAGCTCCGCGCTGCGCGCGCCGGAAGACCTCTCACCATTCTTGCGCTCTCGGGGGGCGGTGCGGGCGGCGCGTTCGGGGCCGGCGCCGTAGCCGGTCTCACCCGCGCCGGCATGCGGCCGTCCTTCGACGTCGTGACGGGCGTCAGCGCGGGCGCGCTGGTCGCTCCTTTTGCATTTCTCGGGCCCATGTGGGATGGACGACTCCTCGATGCCTTTACCGGAGTGGCGGGAGACAACTTGCTGCAATCCCGGGGACTCGGCGTCATATTCGGATCGAGCGCCTACAGCGGCAGGCCGCTGCGGCAACTGATCGACTCATACGTCACCGACGAAATGATCCGTGCCATCGCGCGCGAAGCCGCCAAGGGCCGCCTGCTGCTGGTAGCCACGACAGATGTGGCAAGCGGCGAACCTGTCGTCTGGGACCTGGGTGCGATCGCGAAAAACGGCGGCTCATCCGCCAGGACACTGTTTCGCGACGTGCTGGTCGCGTCGGCAAGCGTGCCCGGCATGTTCCCGCCGGTCATCATCCGGGTTGCGGAAAATGGAACGAACAATGATCAAGCGCACGTTGATGGGGCCGCCACCGTACCCTTCTTCGTGCCCCCCGCGCTTCTGCAATCATCGCGCGGCGTGGCAGGATCCGGTCGCGCCGCGGTATTCGTCATTGTCGATGGATCGTTGAGCGGCGGGGCACGAACCACTCGGTTGACGGCTCGTGCGATTCTCTCGAGAAGTATTCGGGTGGGATTGGATCACTTGTTGTTGACCACCCTGGAACTGACCGCCGCGACCGCTCAGCTGGAGGGTGCAGACTTGCAGTATTCGTCCTTACCCACCGACTATCCTCTTCCGGATGTCTTTGATTTTAGCGCCAGGGTCAGGGGTCCGCTCTTCCACTACGCTTACCAATGCGCCGAAACGGGACGATTCTGGACTTCGTTCCCTCACGTTGAGGACGATAGGGAGACGCAAGGTATTGCGGCATCGGAAACGCTGCCATGCCCCGCGGACAGGCCGTTCAACGGTTTTTTGGCCACGCGCTGAGGGGACTCAAGGCCGCCCGGCCGAGAGGCGGGTTTGCCGTCAGCGGCTTCGCTTGCGTTTCAAGCGGCTGGATGGCCGCCGACGCGCGGTCTTGGCGACGATCGGACCCGCTTGCAATCGGGGCGGCATTTTTTGCGCCGGTGGCGCCTGCGCTTGCTTGAGGCGCTCGATGAACCAACGCCCCGCCGGTCCCGGCGGACTGTCGGTCCTATAAACTGCCCACATTTCTATCAAGCGCCCTCCGGCTGGGGCGTCGTCGGTGGTGATTTCAACGAGCGCGCCGCTGGCCAGGTCCGCCTCGATGGCATGCATCGGCATACCGCCGAACCCAAAGCCCGCGCGCAGGAACGCAAGCTTGGCGGCCAGGTTGGAAAGGCGCCAGACTCTCGGAACCTCAACCAGGTTTTGGCCTATCGAGATGTCGGAAAGATCGATGTGCGTGATCCGAATGTGTTGCGCGAGCGCAGTGAGCGGAATCTTCCCGCGATGAGTCGCGAGCGGGTGTTGCGGAGCGACGACGGTGTGCGCGCTGACCGTAATCAGCGACTCGTGAGTAAGCTGCGGGGGCGTCAGCGCCCAGGATCCCACGATGCCGATGGCGCAGCGCCCTTCGAGCACCGGTTCTATCACCGCGCTCGACTCCATGTCGAATCTGAGGAGTGTCGCCGGAAATTCCCTCTGGAAAGCAGCCACAGCATCGGTGAGAATCGAGTCCGGAAACATGATGTCAACGGCCAGACTCAGCTCGGGTTCCAGACCGCCGGCCAAACTTTTCGCCCGCGCTTTGAGGAGATCCACGTTTCCCGCCACGGCGCGCGCATCGGCGAGAAGCGCACGGCCCTGATCCGTGAGAATCGGAAGGTGGCCGCTGCGATCGAAGAGTTTCACGCGCAGTTGACCTTCAAGATTGGCCAGCGTCTGGCTCACCACCGACTGGGCGCGACGCAGACGGCGGCCGGCGGCCGAGAAACTGCCCTCATCCGCGGCCGCTATGAAAGTGCGCAGTTGATCCAGTGATACACCGTCGAGCATATATCTACCCCGCCTATATATCCGAGGCCGGTATATAGGCTAGCAAGGACGCGCCCCCGGCAAGGCATAACTTAAGCCATCCACACTTAACGCGAAAGCCCATATATTTCGATAGAGTCCATCGATTTTATCGATAATCGATTCCCGCCGCGGACCTGTCTCAGCGCCGATTTCCCCGCCGAGCCTCCCACTGAAGCGCTTGCCGATCGGCCCGTTTTGGATCGGTTGCGACGATGGAAGCCATCGAGAAATATCGGCTTCCGAACCAATCCGACGCGTACTAACCTTTCAAATGTGCGATTCACTCGAGGAGATACCCGTGACCGAAAGCCAAAAGCTATCAGTACTCCGTGACAAGCTCATCCGTCGCCGCCGCGCGCTCGTAGAGGGCATTCAGGCTGCCAGTCAGCTCAACGGCGATGACCTCGTGCGGGTCCAAAATGAAATCGAAGCGGTGGAGAGGGCAATGGCCGAAGAGAAGCGTGCCGAGTTTCGTCTCTGAGCCCGCACGCATGCCGCTCAATCCTCAAGAAGCCGTTTGGACCGGCATGAAAGCCGGCAGCGTCACGGGCGACGTGATGAGCATGGAAGCGAAGAAGGCGCTGCTCACGACAACCCAGAAGGCGCGCCGAATAAATTTTGACGCGCCCATATACGGGACATTCGCGGAGATCGGGGCGGGCCAGGAGGTAGCACGCGAGTTCTTTCACGCGGGCGGCGCATCGGGGACGATCGCAAAGTCCATCTCCGCCTACGACATGGTGTTCAGCGACGCAATCTACGGCAAAGCCGCGCGATACGTGTCTCGCGAGCGTTTGAACCTGATGCTGGACCACGAATATGCGCTCCTCGTCGAGCGTCTATCGGCGGTTCGCGGCGAGCGAACGAACTTCTTCGTCTTCGCAGACACGGTTGCGACCAGCAATCAACAGGGGACCAACGAGGCGCACGGCTGGTTGGGCATCCGCTTTCAGGTTGCGCCCTTGGGCGAGCCGAGCGAAATCGTCCTCCATGTGCGCATGCGCGACAAGGACACGGTCTTGCAGCAGCAGGCGCTCGGCATCGTTGGAGTCAATCTTATCCACGGCGCCCTCTATCTTCGCGAAGATCCAAGGCAATTGATCGAGTCGCTGCAGGACAACCTCGGTACCGACAGAATCGAGGTCGACATGTTGCGCTTTTCGGGTCACTGCTTCGAGAAAATCGACAACCGTCTCATGTCGCTTCATCTTGTGGAATGCAAGCTCACCAACGCCGTCATGTTCGGGCCCCAGGGCGAAGTCCTTCAGCCGTCGGAAATCCTGCACAAGAAGGCGATTCTCGTCGAAAGGGGCAGTTTCCGGCCGGTTACACATGTGAATGTCGACATGATCGCCTGCGCCACGGCGCAGTTCGTCCAGGAGACGCAGCTCAAGGGCAAGGAGGTCGTCGTGCTCATGGAAATAACGATGAACAATCTGCTTTCCGAAGGCGCGCTCGATGCCCGCGACTTTCTGTCGAGGGTGGACCTGCTGGCCGACATGGGCTTTACGGTTCTCATCTCGAATTATTCAGAATACTACCGGCTCACCTCATATTTCCGCCGCTACACCAAGGAAATGATAGGCGTTGCCATCGGCATCAATAATCTGCTTGAGATATTCAACGAAAGATACTACGAAAATCTCGAGGGCGGCATCCTCGAGTCCTTTGGGCGCCTTTTCAGAAACGCAGTAAAACTATATGTCTATCCCATGAGCGGGGCGGCCTACGATCGATACATCATCGAGTCCAGCAGATCCGTCGCGGCGGCGCAACCGGCCGCGCCGAATATCCTGATTACCGCGAAGAACGCGAGGGTGGCCGATCACCTCGCAAGTCTTTATGCCCATCTGCTCGAAAATCGTTGCATCGACAACATCGTCGGATTCGATCCGAATATCCTCGGCATATTCTCGCGGGATGCGCTGAAGAAGATCAGAGACAATGATCTTTTATGGGAAAACATGGTCCCGACGCCCGTCGCCAATGCCATCAAGCGCAGAGGCCTGTTCGGCCACGGAACCGGCCGCCCCGGCTAAGACTGGTTTTTGGTTCGGTCGGCCGCCGGCCGCGGATTGTATGTATGCGCTCGATCGATACATCCTATCAGACAAACAGGCTACCGGTAGTCTTGCTCTCGTCCTATCCTGAACTGCAACCGGGTTCGCCTCGAGTCGTGAACAACTATGAGCTTCGACGATGTCTTGTTCGGGTTGATCCTATGCGGCATCGGATTGGCGGCTGCTTGTTTTAGAAGCGAGTATGTGCTTCTACGCGAGCTCAAAGCGACCGAGCGCCGAAGGGAGAGGCTCATGCGTGAGCTGCATATGGAGAGACTGTCCTCGCAAGTCGACGACGAGCGTCATCTCCCCGCGTGACGCGAACGTTGCGGCGTATGCCGGCCGAGGCCGCCATCATGAACGCGGCGCAACTCATGATCGATGATGTCGCGCGCCCTGAAAACGCGTGAGCGTACCGTGCCGAGCGGAATGGACATCGCCGAAGCGATCTGCTGATAACTCAACCCGTCGATTTCACGCAATGTGATTGCGGTGCGCTGTTCCGCGGAGAGACCTTCGAGAGCGGTATTCGCCATGCCACGGATGTCCGCGGTGAGCGCCAGTTCCTCGGGCGTCGCCAAATCCCACAGGCGAATCGGATGGCGGACAGCGTGGCGGTAGTCCGAGAAGTCGACGGCGTTTTTGAATGAATCGCGGCGGCGCGCTTTCAACAGATTCCTGGCGCAATTGCTGGCGATGCGGTAGAGCCAGGTGTAGAACGCGCTGTCATGGCGAAAATGCCGAAGTCCCCGGTACGCCTTGATGAAGGTTTCCTGTGTGGCGTCTTCCGCATCGGCGCGATTGCGCGTATAGCGCATTGCCAGATCAACTATGCGCGACCGGTACTTCAGCACCAACCGGTCGAACGCCCGTCGTTCGCCGGACTGGGCACACCGCACGAGGGTCTGGTCGCTGATTTTGGCGCTCGCCGCGAGGGCGTGAGCACTCGGCATCGCTGCGGAGGATTCTTGCATCGCTGAAGCCTAGCTCCGGGAGGCCTAGCTTTGTAGCCTCTATTTCTCGATGACATCTATCGCGGCCGACGATGACTGCTATCGAGAGATAGAGGCTTCTAAGTCGGATACCTACCCCTTAGCCTAGCTCATGCCTTCAATCCGCCTCCTGGAGATCTTATGCCGATGAACGCTGCAGCGAAATACGAACTGAAAGATCCCGTCAGCCGCAGGGCCGCCGATCTCCACATCATGTCCGGCACGCTAGGACCCGACGTGCTCGATATCTCGCATCTCACCAGAGACTTGGGGGTATTCACGTATGACCCGGGATTCATGTCCACGGCGAGCACCGAGAGCAAAATCACTTACATAGACGGCGACGCGGGAGAACTCTTGTACCGCGGTTATCCGGTCGAACAACTCGCCGAGCGCTCCGGCTATCTGGAAGTTGCCGATCTGCTGATCAACGGCACGCTGCCAACGAAGGCGCAGCACAAGGTATTTCGCGATTCAATCACACGGCACACCATGGTCAACGAACGCCTGCTTCGCCTCTTCCAGGGCTTCCATCACGACGCGCATCCCATGGCCATGCTCTCCGCGGTGGTCGCCTCGATGGCCGCTTTCTACTACGACACAACCGATATCCACGACCCTCGGCACCGCGAAATATTCGCGCATCGCATCATCGCCAAACTTCCGACCATCGCCGCCGCGGCCTACAAGCATTCCCTGGGTCAGCCCTTCATCTATCCGCGCAACGACCTGTCTTATTGCGCCAATATACTCAACATGTTTTTTGCCGTCCCCTGCGAGCCCTACGCGATCGACCTCTTGGCCGTGGAAGCCCTGGATCTGCTGTTCATACTGCATGCCGACCACGAACAGAACGCCAGCACCTCAACGGTGCGGCTCGCGGGAAGCACCGGTGTAAATCCCTACGCGGCGATTTCCGCCGGGGTGTCTGCGCTCTGGGGTCCCGCGCACGGCGGAGCAAACGAGGCCGTACTCGATATGCTGCAGGGCATCGGCTCGGCGGCAAACATCGGCCAATTTCTGGCGCGCGTCAAGGATAAGTCGGGCGGCGTGCGGCTGATGGGCTTCGGCCACCGCGTCTACAAGAATGTCGACCCACGCGCCAAGATCATCCGCAGCATGTGTTACCGCGTGCTTGAAAAGATGGGCAAGGGCAACGATCCGCTGTTCGAGCTGGCGCTGAAGCTCGAGGAAATCGCGCTCAAGGATGACTACTTCGTTTCGCGAAAGTTGTACCCGAACGTCGATTTCTATTCGGGCATCATCTACAGTGCCCTCGGGATTCCCCGTTCCATGTTCACGGTCATGTTCGCGATCGCGCGTACCGCCGGTTGGGTTGCCCATTGGCAGGAGATGGTCTCCGACCCGCATATGAGAATCGGCCGCCCGCGCCAGCTCTATACCGGGCCGACGAGGAGGGATTATCGGCCGTTGGAGGAGCGCAGCCCGCGCACGTAGCAGCGGGTACTTCGACTCCTCCCGTTCACTGCCAGCCTCCGCCGAGGGCGTTATAGAGCTGGACCAGCGCTAGCCGCTCGTTGAGCTGCGCTTGCGCAAGATTGAGCTGCGCGGAGAATGCGTTGTTTTCGCTGGTGAGCACCTGCAGGTAACTCGTGCCGCCATGCTGGTAGAGTATTTTCGAGAGCCGGTCGGCATCTTCTGCCGCCGCCGTCAACAGCTCCTGCTGCTCGCGGAACTCGCGCAGCTTCTGATACGCGATGAGGGAGCTGGAAACCTGCTGGAAAGCGTTCATGATCGTTTGCTGATAGGTCAGAAGCATTTCTTGTTTCTGTGCTTCGGCGAGGCGCTTTCCCGAGCGCAGGGCTCCCCCCGCAAACACAGGTTGGGTCAGCGATGCGGCACCGTCCCACGCTCTCTGAGCACGTGTGAACAGGTTGTTGAGCGCGAAGCTTTCGTATCCGCCCGTCCCCGTGAGCGAGATGCTGGGGAAAAACGCGGCCTTGGCGACGCCAATCTCGGCATTCGCCGCCACCAGAGTCTCTTCCGCCTCCCGGATGTCGGGGCGCCGCTCCAGCAGTTCCGAAGGCACGCCGACGGGAATCGCCGGCGGATTCGGCTGTTCGGTGAGCTCGCGGCCCCGCGGAATGGGACCGGGATTGCGACCGAGCAGAATGCTGAGGGAGTTCTCCTGCAGCACAATCTGGCGCTCGAGATCGGGAATGACTTCCGCTGCCGTGTACACCAGTTGCTCCGATTGCCGTACATCGAGCCCCGATGCCGAGCGGTTCCTGGCGAGCACGCTGGTGAGACGCAACGAATCCTGTCGCGCAGCCAGCGTCATTTTCGACACATCCAGCGCCGAATCGAGCTCTCGAAGCGTGAAATAGGCACTCGCCACGCTCGAGATGACCGAGGTGAGAACGGCTCTCCGGCCCCACTGCGACGCGAGCAGGTTGGCGCGCGCGGCTTCGGTTTGTCGCCGGTATTTTCCCCAGAAATCGAGATTCCAGACGACCGCAAGATCCACCTCTCCCGCCCTTGCCTCATAGGATGGAAATGAGCTCGATATCTTCGGATTGCGTTGGCTGAATACGTCAGCCCCGGCGCTCACTGTCGGAAATTGGTTGGCGCGCGTAATACCCAGTTGCGCCTGCGCCTCGAGAACTCGGCTCGCGGCTATTCGTAGATCGTAGTTTTGCTCGATTGCGGTACGGATCAACTGCTGCAATACCGGATCGTCGAATACCTCCCACCATTTTTCATCGCCCAGCGATCCCGATGAGCCGATCGAGGACCGGCTGCCGCCCCGATAGGCGCCGGGTGCATCGATCGCCGGCCGCTGGTAATCCGGCCCGACCATGCACCCGGCGAGCAGCAGCGCGAATGTCAGGAGTGCGAAGGTCCTCATCTTAGGTGTTCTCCGCCGGATCCGCGGCGCCCGAGGGGGCCAATTCCTGGCGCTTTGCCCCTGAGAGGGTTTCAACGACGTAGAAGATCGCCGGAATGAAGAAGATGCCGATCGCGCTCGCGGCGATCATGCCGCCGATTACCGTGGTACCCATGATCCGGCGGGCGACCGACCCGGCACCCGACGCAAACCAGAGCGGCACGCAGCCGAATACGAACGCCAATGAGGTCATCAAAATGGGGCGCAGACGCAGCCTCGCACCGGCAAGCGCGGCATCGACCAGGGGCCTGCCTTTCTCGTATTCGTCCTTGGCAAACTCCACGATCAGGATCGCGTTCTTCGCAGCCAACCCGATCAGCATCACCAAGCCGATCTGCGAATACACGTCGTTCTCCATATCGACCATGTACGCCGGGTAAAATGCCTGGATGAACAAGCGGCGCAACAGCAGCACTCCAAAGGCGCCAAAGACGGCCACCGGTGTGCTCAGCAATACGCTGAAAGGCAACGCCCAGCTTTCATACAGGGCTGCCAGAATCAAGAAGACAAAGAGAATGGAAATGCCGAAAATCGTCGCCGACGACACGCCCTGCTCCGCCAGCTTCTGCTGGAACGACATGCCCAAGTAGTCATAGCCCATGTCCTGCGGCATGGTTTGCGCAAACACTTGTTCGAGGGCAGCCATCGCCTGGTCGGAGCTATAGCCGGGCGCGGCGTTGCCGTTGATCTGGGCCGACGGGTACTCGTTGTAATGCATGATGTATTCAGGACCGAAACGCGGCTCGAACTTCGTCAAGGCCGACAGGGGAACCATTGCGCCGGTGTTGTTGCGAACGTAGAACTGTTCCGTGTCTTGGACGCTGCCGCGATAGTTGCCGTCGGCCTGAACGTACACCTGCCACTGGCGGCCGAAACGGTTGAAGTAGTTGATGAAGATCCCGCCCATGAACGCCTGCAGGCTGGTATAGACGTCGGCGATCGGTACGCCTTGTTTGAGCGCTTTATCGCGATCCACCTCGACAAACTGCTGGGGAACGCTGGGCAGGAAGGAGGTATTGATCCCGGCAATTTCCGGGCGTTTACGGGCGGCGGCCAGGAACTTGTCGACGTTCGCCGCCAGATACGGGATATCGTTACCGCCCCGATCCTCGAGCACGAACGTGAAGCCACCGGAAGTGCCGACGCCGGGAATGGCCGGGGGCGAAAAGCTGATGGCCGCGCCCTGTGGAAGCTTGGTCAGCTGCTGATTCAGGCGCTGCTTTATCGCTTGCAGTTCCTGGCTTCGGTCGGTGCGCTCCGACCACGGCTTCAAGGTGACGAAAAAGAATGCGTTGTAGCTGGTCTGAATGTAACTGAGCAGGCTGAAGCCAATGACGCTCGTCGTGTACCGAACACCGGGCATCTTGGCAAGGATGTCTTCTATCTCGTGCGCGGCCTGATCCGTGCGCTCCAGAGAAGAAGAATTAGGAAGCTGCAGATTTACGTAGACATAACCCTGATCCTCGTCAGGCAAGAAGCCGGAAGGCAGCTTTGCGCCAAAAAAGATGGCTACCACTCCGAAGAGCAGCAGACCAGCCATGGCCAGTCCGCTCTTGCGAATCAGCGTGCGGCTGACGCTGACGTAGCCGTCGGTGGCGCGTCCAAAAACGCGATTGAACCAGAGGAAGAACTTGCGCAGCACTCCCGCACTGGATTTCTTGGGCCGCAGCAGGAGCGCCGCGAGAGCCGGACTCAAACTGAGCGCGTTGAAGGCCGAAATGATCACGGAAATCGCGATGGTGACGGCGAACTGCTGGTACAAGCGCCCGGTGATACCCGGTATGAACGCCGTGGGTATGAATACCGCCGAGAGTACCAGAGCAATGCCGACGACGGGACCGGATATTTCCTGCATGGCCTTAAGGGCTGCATCCTTGGGCGTCATGCCCTCCTCAATGTGACGCTCGACCGCCTCGACCACCACGATCGCATCGTCGACAACCAGGCCGATGGCCAGCACCAGACCGAACATCGACAGCGTGTTGATGGAAAAACCGAATAGTGGAAAAAAGGCAAAAGTGCCGACCAGCGACACCGGAACGGCGAGCAGCGGTATCAGCGTGGCGCGCCAGCCCTGGAGGAAAAGATAGACCACGACGATCACGAGAACGAGGGCGATGCCAAGGGTCACCTCGATTTCCCGCATTCCTTCGGTGACGGCCTTGGTTTGATCCAACGCGATCGCGTAGTCCACATCGGGCGGAAAGCTCTTCTTCAACTGCGCCATCAGCGCTTGGACCGCTTTGGAGTCGTTGACGGCGTTGGAACCAGGCAGCTGATAGATCGCCAGCGCTGCCGCAGGCTTCCCATTCAAGCGACCCATCAATGTGTAGCTCTGGGCGCCGAGTTCGATGCGCGCCACGTCCTTCACCCGTACGGCGCCGCCATTGGCATTCTCCCGGACGATGATGTCACCGAACTGTTCCGGCGTGGTCAGACGGCCCTGCGCCCGCACCGAATACGTGAACTCCTGGCCCTTGGGCGCGGGCTCCCCGCCCATTTGACCGGCGGGGTTTACGGTGTTTTGTGATTGCACCGCATTGACGACATCGGACACGGTGACGCCAAGCTTGGTGAGCGCATCGGGTTTGAGCCACATTCGCATCGCGTATTGCCCGGCGCCGAATACCTGCACGCTCGCAATCCCCGGAACCCGGGTGACAGGATCGTTGATGTTGATGTATTCATAGTTCGCGAGGAATTTTGCATCGTAGGTGCCGTGGGGAGAATACAGCGCCACGATCATCAGCGGCGCGGTCGTCGCCTTCTGTACGGTCACACCGTACTGCGTCACGCTGGATGGCAATTGAGATGCTGCCTGAGTCTCGCGGATCTGGGTCAGAATGAGGTCCGTGTTGGGGTCGGTCTGCACGCCGAAATCCACGATCATCGTCGTCTGGCCATTGGCCGTCGCATTCACCGAATACATGTAGTTCATGTTATCCACACCGCTCATCTGTTCCTCGATGGGCGTGGCGACGGATTGTGCGAGGGTTTCCGCATCCGCGCCGACGAACGTGGCTTGCAGCTTCGTTTCGGGCGGGACGATGTTGGGAAACTGCGAGATGGGCAGCCCGAGAATGGTGATGGCGCCGACGATGATCGTCAGGATCGCAATCACCATGGCGACGATCGGACGATGGATGAAAAACTTGGACATGTTCAGCCGCCACCGGATGCAATGGTGAACGGCGTCGGCGCGACGAACGGCACAGGCGTGACCGTACTGCCTTCCTTCACTTTTTGAACGCCTTCCGCGACAACCCGGTCGCCCGCGCTCAATCCGCTGGTAATCACCCACATGGTGTCGACGCGCTCACCCGTTTGTACCGGGCGAATCGTGATCTTGTTGTCGGCTCCCACCACGGCCACCTGGGCGGAACCCTGCAGCTGGGATACGGCGCGCTGCGGAATGAGCAAGGCGCCCATGAGGACTTCTGTTACCGCGCGTACCTTCGCGTACTGCCCCGGCCGCAGGATGTTTCCGGGGTTTGCGAAGGCTCCGGCGATCCTGATCGTTCCGGTCTGCTGATCCACTTGTCGGTCGGCAAACAGAATGCTGCCGCTGCGCGCATAGGCGCTGCCGTTCGAGAGTATCAACTGCAGCGGGATCGGCGCCGAACTCGAGAACAGATTCACCGTCTCAGGGTGAATTTTGTCGGCAATCCGCAAATATTCTTCTCCACTGATGGGAAAGTATGTCTTGATGGGATCGACCTGGGACACCCCCGTGAGCACGGCGGACGGCGTGACGAGATTGCCGACCTGGACCTGCGCGATGCCGGCAATTCCGCTGATGAGCGAGCGCACTTTCGTGAAACTCAAATTCAGGGCCGCTTGCTCCACCGCCGCGCGGCTGGCCGCGACGCTGGCTTTCGCGGCCATTTGGGACTGCATGTCGCCCTCGAGCTGGCTTCGCGCAATGGCATTCGCCTCGGCTTCCGGGATGTCGCGTTCGACGTTCAGCGCGGCATTGCCGAGCTGCGCCTCGGCCTGCGCGAGCTGGGCTTTCGCCTGGTCCAGCACCGCCTGGAACGGACGAGGATCGATCTCAAAGAGCACGTCGTCCTTGTGAACGAAGGAACCTTCCTTGTAGTCCTGCTTGACGAGGTACCCGCTGACCTGCGGTTGGATCTGCGCATTGACATATCCGTCGAGCGTCGCCACCCACTCGCTGTAGATGCTGACATCCTTTTGAACTACCTGCGCCACCTGCACCTGGGGGGCACTCCCGGTAGGCGCCTTCTTTTGATCGCATCCGGCGAATTGGACGGCAATGAGGAGACTGCAGAAAAGAGCACCGCCCTTCCGCGATGAAATACACGAACCAGTCACTCCGTTCTCCTCATTTACCGGGCGTTCTTGCGATGCGCTGAATCAGCGGCGGAACACAAGCAGGCCGTTTGCTTGCATGAGTGAAGCGTAGTGTCGAATTGTCTACCTCGGTAGCCTATATATTTCGATAAACATTATCGTTTTATTAGATCAAAGTTCGAAGACCTCGCGCCGGATGAAGGATCCGCCGCCATAGCTTCGCGCGGCGTTCGCTATTCGCTGCACGATCTGTTTGGAAACCTGCCAGAGATGCTTCGCAAGTTCACCGTCATTCAGAAGCGGATTGCCGTCGGCAATTTGACAGTCCGACCAGGACTCGCCGGTAATTCCTGCGACACAGGGACTCGCCGCCAGCAAGGCTCCTGTCGCGGCCCGCTGGCCCGCCGATTTCATGAATTGCTGCATCGTCGATCGCGCCACTCGCAGAGGAAGCAGCAGGTCCTTGCGCAGGCCCGAGCCGGTTCTCGTGCCGGGGTACAGCGAATTGACCGCGATGGCGCGTCGGCGCAAGCGACGCGATAGCTCCTTCGCATACAGCGCCGCCGCGAGCTTGGATTGCCCATAAAAGGTCGCGGGTTCATAAAATCGACGGCCGTCAAGATTGTCGAACATGATTCCCTCTGGATGAGCTTGCGCGACACCCGCCCTGCTGCTTGCGATGACGATGCGCCCGGTACCGTTGCGCACGAGATCCAACAGCTGGTTCACCAGGGCAAAGTGACCGATGTGATTGCCGAGAAACTGGAGCTCGACTCCATATCTCGTGCTCAGGGTGGGCGGAATTGCCACCTCCGCGGTTGTAATGATCGCATCCAGGGAAACTTGGAGACCTCTCACCGTCTGGGCCGCGGCGGCAATCGAATCGAGATCGGCGAGATCGCACACGATCGGCGTTGCGCGCGGGCCGATCCGATCGCAGGCATTGCCGGCGTCGGCCGACGAACCCGCAAGTCCGAGAACGTGGGCGCCGTTTGCAGCCAATGCATTCATCGTCTCGAATCCGATCTCCTCATTGCACCCGGTGACCAAAATCCATTTTCTGGTGAGATCCACACCCGCAAGAACCTGGTTTGCCGTTGAGCGGGCGCCGTAAGGGATCGTGCTGGCCATGACCAAAAACTCCTTGGCGAAACAGGCGCAGGCCTTTGGGGTATGAGTGGGTCACATGCAGCTTGACCACACCGGAATCTCGCGCTGAGAGACTAGTGCCGGGGCTTCGCACCCGCTAGCCCATATAACTCGATACGATGTATCGATGGGGCAGATGTATGCCGGAAACCGGCGCGGGTATCGTTATATCTGCTCGAGTGCAAGCCCGCGGGTTCTCGGTCCGAAGAGTCCGACCGTCAGCGCCACAATGAGCATTGCCGCGGAAATGAGGACGAAGACGCCAACGCTGCCTGCGTGGTCAAGCGTCGCGGCAATGATATAACTGGAAAACATGGCGGATAGCCGGCTGAACGAATACACAAAGCCGACCGCGCGGGCGCGCATCGGCGTGGGAAACAACTCGCTTTGGTAGGTGTGGTACGACAGCGACATCAATGAGTTGCCGACGGCGACTCCGGCTCCGATGACCGTGAATAAGGCAAAGTTCGAGTGCTGCGTAATGCGCGACAGCAGCAAGCCGGCAACCGCGGCCAAAACGGCCCCCGCGGCCACGAGCCATTTCCTTTCCACCTTGTCGACAAAAAAACTGAAAACTAGCGGGGCGACCGGCGGCACCAGAGCAACCACCGCGCTGTACGCCAGCGACTTGCCGATTTCGATGCCTTGCGACACCAACAGCGTCGGGAGCCAATTTGCGAAGCCGAAATAGCCGATGGTTTGAAACAGGTGAAATACGATCAGCACCATGGTTCGCCGCCTGTAGGGTGGCACCCAGATCGAAACCGCCTGCGCCTGCCCGCGCATCGGTATGCGCGTCGGCGCGCGCAGTTCAGGCAGCTCAGAGCCCAGGTCGCGGGCCACGCGTTGCTCGATCTTGGACGTAATCTCATCCGCCTCGCTCAGTCGTCCATGCGACTCGAGCCATCGCGGCGATTCGGGCAGAGCTCTGCGGACCTGCCAGACGAGCAACGCGCCGACAGCGGGAACGAATGCAAGCCAACGCCAACCGTCAATTCCAAGGTGCATTCCCGGGATCCACAGCCATGCCAGCACCGCGACCAACGGGACTGAGAGGAACTGCAGCGCAGCGCTGATGGCAAATGCGCGTCCACGAACCGCTTTCGGCATGAGTTCCGCCAGATAGCAATCGATTGCGACCAATTCGAGGCCGACGCCCATGCTCGCGACGAAACGGCACAAGTCGATGGCCAACGCGCTCCCTTGCAAACCCATCGCCACCGTCGCGATCGCATACCAGACAAGCGCGAAAGTGAAGATCGGCCGTCGACCGAGCCGGTCTGCCACGGCGGAAAACGCCAGCGTTCCCAGATACAGGCCCGCAAAGGTGGCGGCGGCGAAGGTGGCTTGGTCGGTGAAACCAAGGAGCCCCGCTGATCCGCGATGAAAGACGCCGGCGACGAGCAGGCCAAGGCTCAATGGCGCCGTCAAGGCGAGATCATAGATTTCAAAGAAAGCGCCGAACGAAATCAGCCCGACCAGGAACCAGATGTAGCGGGTCGGCGGCAGCCGATCGAGCCGCGCACCGACGTCGAGCCCGCTTGCTCCGCTCATGGAATTTCGATGTCCATCAGGGGAATGAATTGCTGGCCGCCGTGCATGTCCCCATCGCCGAGATTGCCCTGGACGAGGGGCCGAGGGATGCTGAATTTGAAGGCGCGCGCGTTGTCGCACTCGAAGAATTGAACCGAACTCTCGGGGCATCGGAACAATTCGGCGAAGCGGGCGATGCTCAGCGCACCCGAGTTCTTCACGCGCAGATAGGTGTCGTCGTCCGCGAACATGATGTCGAATGTCAAGACGAAGGGTCCCGCGTTCTTGCTGCGAATCAGGCTCGCAAGCTCCGCAAGCCTCATCGCCGCGCTCCGCCGAGCTGGACAAACTCGGTTCTAAACATTTCCGACTTGTTTCTCGGTATCGCGACATGGTTCAGGTTGAATCGATACACGGCGCCTCGATTGATGTGCGCCGGATTGTGCAGGCACGCGAAGCTCGTGGTGCCGCTGGTCCATTCGGGCGCTCCATGGTGCAGGAATGGTTGACGCGACAGCTGGGCGGCCTTGGTTGCCAATTCCTGTGTTGCTGCAGTGGCTTCAACGACAATCCCGACCTCGTGCGGCATCTCGGAGGCTTCTGGTTCCAGCGCACCCATTACCGCATTGCGGCCGTAAACATGGACCGTCAATGACCAGTCCCTGGGACGTAGAAAAAGAACCCGCTCCACCGCTCCATAGATATAGGCCTTGACCTCGGCCAACCACTGGTCGAGGCGCCGCAGGATGAAGGGGTCGCGGATGCCGCCGATCATGAGAGACTGGTAGCCGACCAATTCGGCGCCCTCGAGCTTTACCGTATAGTCCGCCGCCGGAAAGAATTCGCTGCCCGTGATGCGGACGGAAGCATCATCGACCGCTGTGTAGGTGGAATGCGTCAGGTCAAGGGTGCCGGAACATTCCTTGTGCAGGTAAGGATGCGCATTCTCATAGAGGCTGTGCGCGGCGATACTCTGTGGAGTGCAACGCAACCCCGCGCCGACCGGCCGTAGGATTACCTCATGCTCTCGCACGGTCGCGGTGATCACGCCGCCGTGGCCGCCCTCGCACGCCATGGTTCCGCACTCGGTCACTTTGCCGGCATGCCACGCGAGGCCGGGAGGGAAGCCGCGCATGATCGGCAAGGCGGCGAACAGCGCAGGATCACTGCAGCGTCCTGCCAACACGAAGTCAGCGCCTGCCTCCAACGCTTCCTGCAAGGGTTCGACGCCCATCATCCCGACGATTCGTGCGCTGTTCGCGAACACCGTCGCGTCGATTTCCGGCGCGGGATCAAGAGCCCGTATGCGTCCCTCCTTGTATAGCGTCGAGAGATAATTTGGATCTTGCTCTGACCGGATGACCGCCGTCCGAAGCGAGAGGTTGTTCTCCTCCGCAATCTCACGCGCTATCCCCAAGACCCAATCGACATGCGGGTCTCCGCCGGCGGTGCCGGCCGAGCCTATCAGCGCCGGAATGTTCGCCCGGCGGCTCGCAACGAGCACGCGGGTGAGATCACGTTTGACCGCTTCGCGGGGAAAGGCCGCGTTGCCGGACCCCAGCGCAAAGGGTCCGGCATCGGTCGTGCCGGCATCCGAAGCGATAAAATGCGGACGCGCGTCGAGCGACTTGTCGAGCGCCTCCGCATCGACGCCGACCCCCAAGGCACCGCTCGCGGCTACATACCGTATTTCGTCCATCAGAATCGTTTCGTCAGACTGACGCCGACGGTCCTAGGATCATTCCAGTTGTCGATTGAAACGTAGCCTCCCCTGTTGTACTCCGCGACGGTGTCGAAGAAATTCGACAGATCGGCGTTGTTGATGATCGCCCGCTTGTCCGTGAGGTTCTTCGCCCATAGGGTCACTTCGGCGTGATCGTCGTTGGACGACCACGTCGCATGCGTATTCAGCACACCGTGATACGCGCTTTTCGCGACGATAAAACGCGGCGTATCGTTGGCATCGTCAAATTCGATCGAACTGCGATAAGTGATGTCGGCGCCGAGGCGAATCCTACCCGCGCCTCCCGGTGCCCTGAAATGCGTTTCAGCCCGAAAATTGGCCGCGTTGCGGGGGGTGAACGGAATGGTGTGGCCAGAGTTATCCGTCGGGGGTGCCGGGGGAGCGTTCGGGATCAGGTAGCTGCGATATTTCGCATCGGTATAGGAGTAGGAAAGCCCGAGGGTCAGCCACTCGACCGGCAGCATTTCCACCTCGAGTTCGCTGCCTCGCACCCGCGCTTTCGCGGCATTTCCGGCGATGATGTTGCCAGAGATCGGATCGAAGTTGCGCGTTTGCAAGTCCTTGTATTCGGCATCGTAAACCGCCAGATTGATCTGCAGGCGCTTGTCCAGCAGCGCGGTCTTGATCCCCGTCTCATAGCTCCACACGTATTCCGGGTTGTACGCCGAGGCAAGCTCGGCGTTGGTCGTGCCATTCGTATCGTAGCCGCCGCTCTCAAAGCCCTTTGTGGCGCTCACGTAAATCATCACATCGGATACAGGCGTGTATGACACAAGCGCTTTGGGCGTCAATGCCGTCCAGGTCTTCGAGTATGGCCCGGAACTGAGCGCAGGATTCGTCACGCTGGTATCGCTGATTTCCGTATGTCCGGACTTCGACTCGCTGGAATAACGCGCACCCACGGTCATTTTGAGCTTCGGAGTCATTTCAAATGTCGCTTCACCAAACCCGGCCCTGCTGTCCACCGCGACATGCTGATTGGCCTGATTGACGTAGGGACTCAGGAATCGAGCAAGGCTCGGAATACCGAACTGAGCGAGGGCATTGAGTCTTGTACCTGGAACCGCGTCGAAAGACACGGTCTGCAGGTAGGCGCGGTCCGCGTGGAGATAAAATAGACCGCCGACCCACGTAAGACGCTGGCCCGCGGGCGAAGTCATTCGCACCTCCTCCGAGATCTGGTTGTCGTGGATGACCGGGTCCGAGATGATGCTGTTGAAAGGATCGCCCGACGTCGAAAAGTGCACGCGCTCGTCAACCTTTCGATAACCGGTGACCGATGTCAATGTCGCGAAAGCCAGCTCCCAATCGAGGTGGCTCAGTAAACCTCCCACCTTCTTCTCAGTGTGTGCGTTCGACCCCTGGTTGGTGTCGTCCGGGCTGTAGCTCAATGTCGGGAAGAGGCTCGGTTGAAAATTACCGACCAGCCATTGTGTTTTTCCAGCCGAGGTGTCGTCCAAATAGTCGCCTCCCAACAGCACGCGCAGGTCCGGGGTGGGTGTCCACAATAGCTGCCCGCGAAGGGACCCCAGATTCTCCCCGTAGGTCTTGTCGTGCAGCGCGAGATTCGTCAAGAAATCATCCCGGCGGCGAACGTCAACAGCTACTTTACCCGCCAACGCATCCGCCACGAGCGGCCCGGTGTCGAACCCCTGTACTTCCATGAGATTGTCGGAGCCGTATGTCACCGTCGCGCGCCCCGACTCCGTGAAGCTTGGCGGCACCGTGCGGATCAACACAGCTCCGCCCGTCACGTTTCGACCGAACAGCGTGCCTTGCGGACCACGAAGCACTTCGACACTTTGCAGATCGTATAAATCGGGGCTGTCGTCCCCGAAGCCGGTCGTGGGGACCTCGTCGATGAATACGGAGACGCCCTGGTCGATACCTGCCGCGTCATTGCCGATGGTCGTTCCGCGAATTGAAATGAACGATTCGGAATGATTCACTTGATTGAATGTGATGCTGGGGACTTTTGCGGCGATGTCGCTGAGGTTGATCAGTCTCTCTCGCTGAATTTCGACGCCGTCGACCACCGACACTGCTATCGGGGTGTCTTGAAGCCTTGATTCCCGCCTTTGCGCGGTGACCAGAATCTCTTCAAGTTGGGAGTTGGGCGCGCCCGACTCCGGCGCCGCCTCTTCCGCATGCACGAAGGGTGCGCATGCCGCGACAGCCAGCATGATCGCCGATGCGCGGCAGAGACGCGTTCCAATACCAGTTTTGGCTGACGGCGACATGGCTCCCCCATACATTGATAAACAAAATCAACATGTATTTCTTTTTCGCGTTAATCGTGATATAAGGTACCAGATTCGTCAATCTTGATTCGTATCGTACATACTTAAACTGTATGCAAGATGATCTATATGTCTCCGCTGAAGCGGCCGCCGAGATGCTTGGGGTAAATCTCCCCACGCTGTACGCCTACGTGAGCCGGAAAAAAATCCGCTCGCAGTCGGTTCCGGGAACACGACGCAACCGTTATTGGCGAGCCGATATCGAGCGGATTGCGGGCGGCGGCGAAGCACCGGCGGCTGAACGACCGGGGGGACTGCGCCGCGAGACCGACATCACGCTCATTACCGAGCAAGGGCCCCACTATCGCGGCGAGAGCGCCGTTCGATTGTCGGCGACTCGAAGCGTCGAGGATGTTGCGGCCTTGCTTTGGCAAGCCGATCGATCAACGGTTTTTACGAGCGCACTACCCAATGCACCTGCGCAACTGTCCGAGATGCTGCAGCTGCTGTCTGGAACCAGTGCGGCGGATCGCGCCACGGCGCTGTTCCCGTTCATCGAGGTTGCCAACCCGCGTGCCTACGACCTGACTCGCGATGGAATGTGTCAGACCGGCGTCGATGTAATTCGTTGGCTGGCGGCCTTCCTGATCAAGGCACACTTTCCGAGCAGTGATCCGCTGCACGTGAGCGTCGCGCGCGGTCTCGGCGCCTCCGAGGATATGGCCGATCTCATCCGGCGCGTCATGGTTCTATCGGCTGATCATGGATTCGAGCCCGGAACCTACGCAGTGCGCGCCGTGGCCAGCACCGGTGTTACGCCCTACCGTTCCGTGTTGACCGGACTTTCGGTTTCGATGGGGCGCAGAACCAAAATCGGCCGGCACGAAGGACTTGCCCGCCTGCTAAACGAAGTGGCGAACTCGCGGGAGCCTCAAGATCCGGTCATACGGCGCATGCGCGAAGGCGAAGAGATTCTGGGGTTCGGATCGGACTTGTACAAGAACGGCGACCCTCGTGCGCGGGCGGTGCTCCAGCGCATGGACGAGATCCTGGCCGGCGACGCCGACTTTGGAAAACTGCAACGCGCCATCGCCGTTGTCCGCGATGCCAAAGGACTCGAACCCGACTTTGCACTGACCAACGTTTACCTTGCACGGCGCCTTGGCATGGACGGCAAAGACTCGCTGTTCACTTTGGGGCGCGCTGTCGGATGGATTGCCCACTCGATCGAACAGTATGAAGTCGGCGGCGTCATTCGAGAGCCGGCGATGTACACGGGTCCCCTGCCTGCCTAAGGTGCGTGAGTTGCAAGCCGGCTCCTACAATGTGTCAAGGTTGAAACAAAGGCCGCGTATCCGGACATCACCCGGCTACCGGCGCATGTTGTCCTTCGGGAATGATTTCGATGCCCCACCTGCTGTTGGTCGATGATGACGAGGACATTTTGTCCCTGTTGACGAGCTTTTTCCGCAAGCACTCGCACACGGTGTCGACGGCGGCAAACGGTGCCGCCATGTTCGCCGCCTTGGACGAGCAGCCGATCGATCTCGTGATACTCGACGTCATGCTGCAGCTGGAAGACGGCTTTAGCCTGTGCCGGCGGCTGCGGGCGCAGTCGCCGGTTCCGGTCATCATGCTCACTGCCGTGGCGGACCATACCGATCGCGTCGTCGGTCTCGAACTGGGAGCGGATGACTACCTGACCAAGCCTTTCGATCAGCGTGAGCTGCTGGCTCGAGTCAAAGCGGTTCTGCGACGGACGACCGAGAGGGCCGCGGCGCCGACGCCCAGCGAAACCCGGCCGGCGCTGCGGTTCGCGGAATGGCGTCTGGATGTCGCCCGGCGCGAACTTCGCTCTGCCGATAACACGTTGGTGCTGCTCTCGGGAGGAGAGTTCGACCTGTTGCTGGCCTTCGCCGAGCATCCCCAGCGGGTTCTGACGCGAGACCAACTGATCGATTTCGCGCGTGGGTCATCGCACGTGGCTTACGATCGGAGCATTGACGTCCAGGTAAGCCGGCTTCGCTACAAGATCGAGGAAGACCCGAAGAATCCGCTATTGATCCGCACGGTCCGAAACGGCGGCTACCTCTTTGCCCCGCCGGTGAGCCGCGGATGACGCGCCCATTCTGGCTGTTGGATACGGTTGCGCGCCGCTTCGCCCTGACGGAGGTGCTCGCCGTGGCCGTCACGCTCGCGCTGGTCGGCTTGTTCCGGACCTTTGGCGGCGCCTGGTCGCGTGAGCCATTGGAGCGATCCGGCCTGCTGAGCGAAGCCGCCGCCATCGTGCGCATGATTGAGGCGGCCCCGCCCTCGGTCCGGCAGGCGCTTGCCGCAGCGGCGGCGCCCGGTGAGTTTCGCACCGACTGGTATCCGGCGGCTTCCCGGGCATCGGCATCGCTCGAATCTGCACCGCGCGGTGAGGACGAAAACGCACAGAAAACGATCAGCGCTCACCTGCACCGAGCCGCCGCCGTTCTCATGCCTAAACGCAGCGGTTCGGTGCCGTCGGGAATCGTTGACGATCAGAGCAGACCCCTCGCCCCCTACATGCTGGGGGTACAACTGAATGATGGAAGTTGGCTGGTCTTCAGTGTGATGAAACGAAGCTGGGGAATGCCCTTGCCCGATCGCTGGGTGATGTGGCTGGGGTTTCTGGCGCTGTCAATAACGCTCGTGACGGCACTTGCCGCGCGCCAGTTCTCGAGGCCCATCGAGCAACTCGCCGCGGCGGTACGCCAATTTGGACTGAATCCCCGGGCCCCGCCCATTGCGGAAACCGGGCCCAGAGAACTGCAGCAGGTCATCAAGACATTTAACGCCATGCAGACTCAGATTCAAAAATTCGTGGCGTATCGAACAATGATGCTGGCGGCCATCTCGCATGACTTGCGAACCCCGTTGACCCGCATGCGATTGCGAGGCGAATTCATCGAAGACCAGGAACAGCAGGCGCGCCTGTTCAGGGACGTGGATGAAATGCAGAACATGGTCGACGAAGCCCTCGTTTTCTTTCGAGACGATGCGACTGCCGAAGAGACGACCAGCTTTGATCTGCCGCGCGTTCTTCTCACCATCGCGAATGATTACGCCGATCAAGGCATCGAGATCGGCTACGCCGGGCCGGCGCACGCCGTGTATTGGGGTCGACCGTTGACCCTGAAGCGCGCCTTCAGCAATTTGATCGATAACGCCGCAAAATACGCGAAGTCGGCGGAAATTGAGTTGTCCTGCGACGAGACGGCATTCGTCGTGGCCATCAAGGACCGCGGACCCGGCATACCCGCAGAAGCCCTCGATGAGGTGTTCCGCCCTTTCTATCGAGTCGACAAGTCGCGCAATCGCAGCACGGGCGGTGTCGGGTTGGGCCTCACGGTGGCTCAAGGCATCATCCAGGGGCACGGCGGTGAGATCACTCTCACGAATCGCCCCGAGGGCGGCTTGCAAGCCCGTGTCGAGTTGCCGGTGCTGCACACGCCCGCGAGCGTGAACTGGTGCCCGCCGACCTGATCGAAGACACGAGTCGTTCAGACGTTTCCCACAGCCGGCGACTCAGACCCTCGTCCGCCAACAGCGGATTACCGCGGGCGATTCTGCAATCCGACCAGTACTCGCCGGTTATGCCTGCAACCTGCGGACTCGCTGCCAGGAGGGCTTGAGTCGCCGCACCCTGCGCGGGAGACTTCCTGAACCATTGCGCGACACTGAGCCGTCGGGTGGCGGTCCGGTATTTGTCGATGCCGGTACCTCTCGTGGCACCAGGATCCAGGGAATTGACCGACACACCGCACGACAGCAAACGCCGAGAGAGTTCTTTGGCGTAGAGCGCCGCCGCCAGTTTCGCCTGCCCATGGAATATCCCTGGGTCATAGAAGCGCCGCCCGTCGAGATTGTCGAACATGACTCCCTCCGCCGGCGCTTGCTTGATGCTCGCGTCGCTGCTCACGATCACGATGCGCCCGGTACCGCGGCGCATCGAGTCGGCGAGGCGATTGACCAGCGCGAAATGCGCGATGTAATTGACGAGAAACTGCAGCTCGATCCCGTAGCGTGTCTGCAAGGTGGGTAGGTCAGCGATCCCCGCGTTCGCAATGACGGCGTCCAGCGGACCGGGCAGGCGGCGTATCGAATCCGCCGCATCTTCCACCGACTCGAGATCCGTCAGATCGCACGCGATCGCCGTTGCCGAACGATCAACCGACGCGCACGCCGCCTGAGCGCTGCCGCGCGTCCGTGCGAGCCCCATCACATGGGCGCCGTTGGCGGCGAGCGCTTTCATCGTCTCGAATCCAATGCCCGAATTGCATCCGGTTACCACGATTCGCTTGCGGGTAAGGTCGATGCCGGCAAGCACTCGATCAGCCGTCGAGCGAGCCCCATGGCGAATTGGTCGAGCCATCTAAGATGAACCTCTTCTCTTCAAGGTTTCGCCGGTCCGCTGTCTGCCTCGGGTGACGCTTGGTAGCCGTCTTCCGGCATCTTTCCGTCGCCCTCCTCGGGCGGCTTTTGAACACTGTCGCTCTCGGGCATCATGTTGTTCTCCGGCACCTTTCCATTGTGTATTTGATACTCGCGGCGTTGCAGCCAAGCGTTGCGCACAAAGGCGTAAGGGTCGAACGCCGAGTCGATCATGGAATCCATGTCCAAAACGTCCGCGCGCGTCGTCACTCCTTTGGCCACGAAGGCGCCCACCTCCACCCCGGTGTTGTTCGCGTATGCGGTGGGAGTAAAGAAGCGATCGGCAACCCGCCCGGGCGCATCGCGCACGGTGGAGGGCCCTAAGATCGGCAACATGAGATAGGGCCCTGATTTCAGCCCCCACCTCGCCAGCGTGAGCCCAAAGTCCTCGTTGTGCTTATCCATTCCCCAATGGCTTGCGGGATCGAACAGGCCGCCGATTCCAATTACGGTGTTTACGCCGAATCGACCCACATCGCTCAAACCGTCGTGAAATTTGCCTTGCAGGAAGTCATTGACGATGGTGACTGGATAATCAAGGTTCGTTAAAAAGTTCGAGATCGACCTGCGCACCGGCGTGGACGTGATCTTCACGTAACCGCGCGCCGCCGGGCGTACCACGGCGTGGTCGATTGCGCGATTGAATGAATACACCGATCGATTGAAGCGCTCGAAGCGATCGCTGGGATCGGGTTTCCCGGAGGGCAGCGTGGCGCAGCCGCCAAGTGTCAACGAGATCGCGATGGACGCGAGGAAGCAAGTATGGAGTTGCATAAAACCTTGTGTACGGTCAGAACAATGGAGGCCGCTTACGGCCGGTCCGACGGATGCCCTGCGTGCGGGGGCCTACGCTGCAATCAGCCGGTGGACGCTGGAAATCGTAAAGCCCGCAGGTTTTGGCTTAATGTCCGCTTTTCGGACGAAGTGCGACAATGTGTCCGCATCCGAACAATCGGGTCGCATTGAACGACGGCGTCTACGGACGGGGAAAGAATACGGCGACGCGCGGATTGACCATCAGGCCCGCGTAGCCGACATAGAGAGCGTGCGTCTTCTGATCCACGGTCAACGTGTGCGCCCCATAGTGCAGACGCACCGTGTCGAGTATTTTGTACTTGTTCGGCTCATCCTGCTGTATGACCACCAGCACCCCGGATTTTCCGGCCGTATAGATGCGATGCAATCCGGAGTCAAACGCCACGGAGTCGGGCCCCTTGCCGATCGGTATCGTCGCAACGACGCGGCGCTCGCTCAAGTCAAAGACCGCGAGAACGGCATTCGCACCGCATCCGATGAACAATCGTCGATGCGTATCGTCGAAGGCCATTCCCGTCGGCGCCCGGCAGCCTTGCAGCGGCCAGCGCTCCACCACCGCGCGCTTGGCAATATCGATTGCCACGATGCTGTCGGTATCATGCAGATTCTGGTACAGCAGACTCGTCGATGCATCCAGCGCCGCGAACTCCGGCTTGCCGCCGAGCGGGATGGTTGCGAGCGTCAGCCGGGTCGTCGGGTCGATCAGCGTCGCGAGATGCGAATCTCCGCTCGCCACATACACGAGCCGATTCAATTCATCATAGAAGATTGCATCCGGATCGTCCGCCACCGGAATGCGCTTGATCGCGGCCATCGTGGCGGGATCGAAGACGTCGACGGAATTCGCCTCGCTACGCGTTACAAAGGCAAGATGACTCGATGGGTCAATGACGACTCCATGCGCCGCGGGCTCCCCGGACAATCTCGAAACATCCGCTGCCGTGGGCAAGACGTCCTTGCGGATATGAACCCTATAGACATCGCCCGTACTTTCGTTCGTAATGAACAGCTCATCGCCATCCACTGTCAAATAGTCCAGTACTGAAAGCAGCGTGGCGGATGGCAGCGGTACATAGCCTCGAAATATCAGGCTGGAGGTTTTGCCCGGGGTCCCCGGATAGATGAGATAAGCCGCGACTGCGATGGCCGCCGCCACCACGACAGCCACGCCTCTCAACAGATTCTTGATTATCGTTTTCATTGGATCGCTCATCCCCCAAGATCGCATTTGTGTTCGACGTGAGCTTACCCCTTGCGCCGCGCTCAGCATGCAGGATGATCGACGCCCTTGTCCGCCTGATGTCGGGTTTTTCGGCTGCTGGACACAATGTGTTCGTGTTGAAGCATATGAATGACGTACAAGGCCGGGATGAGCCCCGTCGCAAGGGCCGTGCGCCGCTTGCCTTACCGTGTCAGTATAGATGGTGCATCGACCTCCAAGCGCCCGGTCATGCCCATGAGAGCGTGTCCAAAGTATGTACAGCGCAGCGAAAAACCTCCCGCCTCACCCGTCGTTAGCTTGATGTCGATCGTTTCCCCGGCGTGGAGCACGACTCGTCCCTCATGGATCTTCCTGATCGAGTCGGCCGAGACTGTTGTGGACTGAAAGAACTTGGGCGCCGCGAAATCGTGTTCACTCGCCCCAGGGTTGACGAGCCGGAGCACATAGGTTGTATGGGACTGGAGCCTCACGGTGCTCGGTACGAATCTGAAATCCACCAGCTGAATACGTACCAGAGTCGGCGGTGAGGGCAGCGCCATGCCGACAGGGGCGGCAAGGACGGAAACGGCGAAGGGTATCGCGACGATGCGGCGAGCTATCATGGCCACCGGTGGATGCGCCTCAGCCTCGAAGTAGCGCGCAAATCAATACGCCGGCGATCATGACGCCTGACAGGCCGACATATATTACGAGCAATACCAGCGTTCGAAGCGCGGTTCCGGCCCAACTTCTCTTGAAGACACGCTTCAGCGCCGCAAAGCCGTAGACAAGCATCAGCGAAATCATTGTGTACGTGAGCCACACGGGTGTCGGCCTGGTGCTCGGCCATATTGCACCCAGGGCGTGTAACGCCATCCAAACGGTCAATAGGGAAAAAACGAATGCGTGAACGTGAAGAAAAAACAATAAATGCTCCGCGTATAAGTGTCTCGGCCGCGAGTACATCGCCATGTGAGAAAGCGCGATCAATGGGACGAAGACGAACATCGCATCAGGCATCGTGTCGACCGCCGCTTGCAGCAGATTGACGCCGTGGTCGCGTACGCTTTCTTCGCAAATGTGCGTAAGGCGCACGGTCCAGGCGTGATCTCCGAAGAATTGCCACTTGTTGCAACTCTCGGGTGAGAGCTGTCGCTGGTGCTTCGCGTGGACGAACTGCATCAGCGCGGTACGTGGACTCCAGAGCGACACGAGCGCAAAGAACATAACGCTGAAGACAAAGTAGAGTTTGATCGGCGGCAGAAACGAGACGCGCCGGCCTTCCATGAATTCGAGGGTCAACTGACCTGGCCTGAGCCACAACAACTTCAGCGTCCGCCACAGTCGCGAGTCCGCGTGAGTGACAGTCTCTATGGTCTGATGCACAAATTGCATTGCGCTCGGCATGTGACAGTCGGCGGCCTGGCCGCAATTCGCGCAATAGCGGCCGTCCAAATGTTCGGAGCAATTGAAGCACCGCGGCGTGGGCGCCGCGTCGTCGACCGATGAAGCGTTTTCAGGAAGGGCCCGTGCCCCGTCTGCGCGCTGGCGACGGGAACTGGCGGCATTTGGCGCATCTTGGAGAAGCATTCGGAGCACCGTGCGGTAATTCGGAAGGATCCGATGATCGATGCGCAGCATCTTCGTAAAGACAGGTTGCAAGACGATCGCCGAATTGTGCCAATTCGGACGCAATATGTTCCGCTTGCCTCGGCGGTCAGGAGCTGCGGTCGCGGGCGGCCTTCAAGGCCGCCGTCCACCACAAGAGATCTTCAATCATCGCGGTGGCCGGTGCCTCCAGGCCGGCAAGTCCTGCGTCCACATCGCCGCCCGTGTAGTGAGCCCACAACGTGGCGACGGGGATATGGACCGATGAGCGAATCGGGGCCACTTGAATCTCAATCATCGTTTCGCGGAGTTGCTGCACTGCCCGTGCGCCCATGACCGAGCCGTAACTGACAAACGCGGCTGGTTTGCGATGCCACTCAGGATAAACCCAGTCGATGGCGTTCTTGAGCACCGCGGAGGTACCGTAGTTGTACTCGGGGGTAACGAAAACAAAAGCGTCGGACTGCGAGATCGCCGCGGTCCAGCGGTCAACGACTTCGTGCTTGTACTTCGGACGACCCGGCATCGCGGGTGTCGCCGCCTGATCGAAAAAGGGCATGGGATAATCCCGCAAATCCAGCAGACGCGGCTGGATGCGATCGCGCTTCCCCAGGTGCTGGAAAATCCACTTCGCGGGTTTTTCCGAGAAACGGCCCTCGCGGGTGCTGCCGACAATGACGGAAATGATGGCCATATTCACAATCCTCGCTGCTCGTCCCGGCGTCGTAGTGACCGCCGGGGTTTGGTTACCTTTAGTGACTGACGCTAGAATGGTGACTTGGAAGAATTCGCACAAGGAGGCACTTTTTTGACACCGAGCAACAAACAGGAGCCCGAGGAGGAGTGCCGGGCGGTCAGCGAGACCCTTGCGCGGATCGGCGACAAGTGGACGGTGCTGGTCGTGGAACTCCTCGCCGGTGGTCCGATGCGCTTCAATGAAATACGCCGTACGATCGGCAATATCTCTCAGCGCATGCTGACGCTCACGCTGCGCGAGCTGGAGCGCGACGGCTTGGTCACGCGCACTGTCCATCCCACCATCCCGCCTCGCGTCGACTATGAGCTTACGCGCCTGGGCCGCACCCTTCGGGTGCCCCTGATTGCGGTCGCCGACTGGGTCAGGAAGCATCAACCAGCCATGCTGGAGGCACGAAAGATATTTGACGCAGCCGGTATCGCGAAGCCCAGCCATCGGCGCGAACCGCGGCGCGGGCCTGCCATACTAACGAGATCGCGCATCCCTGCACGCTCCGATTGACTGCGAATCTGAGGCTGCCTGTCAGATCCATCCGGGCATCGTCGCCTCCGATGGATGGCATCGAAAGATATGGGCTATGCAGCTGGGGATCCCCGCATTAGTGTCTGACTGATGCATCGTGAGCGTACATGGGTGATATTGCTTACCGGGGCCGGCGCCGATCCACATGAACCGCAAAACGAGCGCGTAAACAATGCGTCCGGCGAATTCCCCGCATCGCCGGACCGGCGGATGTTGTTGGAGATGACTCTGTCGCGCGCGCGGTCGATCGTACCCAGAGAGCGAACTGTCGTCGTCATCCACCGCGCGCAAAGGCAATACTGGGCCGAATCACTGGCGATGCTTCCGGGCGCGAACGTCATCGTGCAGCCTTGCCACCGGGGTTCGGCGCTGGAAGTGCTGCTGGCGACTCTCCTTATCCTTGAACGCGATCCGCTGGCGCGTATCATAGCCATGCCATCGCATCATCATGTGAGCAACGAAACCGCGCTGACCGGCAGTCTTCTCGACGCCGCCATCCCAACCGCGCAGACTCGAAACAACCTGACTCTCATCGGGATCAAGCCGGAACGAGCCGATACGGAGTCTGGCTACATCGTACCCGGTCGCTGGTTCGAGGATGGCTCGCGCAGTGTGCTGCGTCTTCTCAAACCGACCGGATTGGACCGGGCTCGCGATTTGGTAGCTCGCGGCGCCCTGCGGGACAGTTCCATCGTCGCCGCCCGCGCCCTGGTGCTCGTCGCGATACTTCGTGCGCGCGTGCCGGATCTCGTGGACCAAATGGAAACGGCTCTGGCGCAGGGCGCCGATGTGCGACAGCGCGCGTTGACACAGCTCCATGCGCAGCTGCCATCGGTCGACTTGTCGCACGTGCTGGCCCAAGGGGCTGAAGCTGCCTGCCGCGTCATCACCGCGCGCTCGTGCGGCTGGTCGAATCCGGCATCAGCGCAACGGACCGGTATTGCCGGGGCGTCGCCTTTGGGCCATGTAGCGGCAATTGCATAAACGTACGTAGGTTGCGGTATTCGGGGCCAAGAATGACAAAAACCTGGTTTATCACCGGCGCCGGTCGCGGACTTGGCGCCGAGATTGCGAAGACCGTCCTGAAGGCGGGAGATCGGGTGGTGGCCACCGGTCGCAACAGGAAGGCGATTGCAGATGTTCTCGGACCGGATGATGAGCGGCTCCTGGCGGTCAAATTGAACGTCGCCGACGCATATCAAGCACGCCGCGCAGTGGATGCGGCAGTGGCGCAATTCGGTGCAATCGACGTGCTCGTAAACAACGCCGGTTACGGTCACGTGGGCTTCTTCGAGGAACTGACGACCGAAGACGCTCAGGCTCAGTTCGCCACCAACCTAAACGGAGTCTTGAACGTCACTTGGGCGGTGTTGCCGGTGATGCGCCGCGCCCGACGGGGA
>Ga0210389_10000462_pt1 | contig 37455 bp, 31 predicted proteins | sample IncBWH28OmetaG_FD_160127 | JGI IMG/M metagenome (GOLD analysis project Ga0210389, IMG submission 160127) | Forest soil microbial communities from Barre Woods Harvard Forest LTER site, Petersham, Massachusetts, United States - Inc-BW-H-28-O ... | reverse complement strand
CCTATGCGCTGTACAGCGGCGATATCGCCGGCGCCGTGGTCGTCGTGGTCAAAGATGACCAAGTGCTGTTCGAGAAAGGCTACGGCTACGCCGACTACGCCGCCGGCAAGCCGGTCGATCCGAAGAGCACCCTCTTTCGTTGGGGCTCGGTCTCCAAACTCTTCACGTGGACCGCCGTGATGCAGCTGGTCGAGCAGGGTAAGATCGATCTCGATGCCGATGTGAACCAATATCTCGACTTCAAGATTCCTCCCCGCCAGGGCAAGCCCGTGACGATGCGCAACATCATGACGCACACGGCCGGCTTCGAGGAACGCTTGAAGGGCTTGATCGGAGTCGAGGCGGACGGTGCCATGCCGCTCGAGCAGTTCATGAAACTCTACGTACCGGCGCGCATTTTTGCGCCGGGCGAGACGCCGGCCTATTCCAACACCGCGGCCGCGCTCGCGGGGTATATCGTCGCTCGGGTTGCCGGCATGCCCTTCGATGATTACATGGACAAGCATCTGTTCGCGCCGCTCGAGATGCAGAACTCCACATTTCGGCAGCCGCTCCCCGAGCGCTTCAAAGCGAATCTATCGATGGCCTATCAAACGGCATCGTTGCCGCCCAAACCGTTCGAAATCGTCGGGCCGGCGCCGGCCGGCAGCCTGACGGCGAGCGGCAATGACATCTCCCACTTCATGATCGCGCACCTGAAGAACGGCCGCTATGGCTCGAGTCAGATTCTCAAGGCGGAAACGTCGCAGCAGATGCATGACACGGCGCTCACAATTCTGCCGCAGCTCAATCGCATGGTGCTCGGATTCTTCGAGGACAACTATAACGGCCACCGCGTGATTGCCCACGGCGGCGACACGCAATGGTTTCATAGCGATCTGCATTTGTTCATCGATGATGGCGTCGGACTCTTGGTTTCCATGAACAGCGTCGGCAAAGATGGGGCGGCACAAGAAGTGCGCGCAGAATTGTTCCATCAGTTCGCGGACCGCTATCTGCCCGGCCCGACGGCGGACGGAAAAGTCGATGAGAAAACCGCCGCCGAACACGCGCGCATGATGGCGGGGCGGTATAGCGTCTCGCGCCGGGCGGAAACGAGCTTCGTGAGCCTATTGTACTTGGCGCAACAGGCAGTCGTTGCCGACAATGGCGACGGCACGATATCGGTTTCCAACGCCACCAGCCCCTCGGGCGTGCCCCTGCGCTGGCGCGAGGTGGCCCCATTTGTTTGGCGTGACCAACATGGCAAGGATCTGCTTGCGGCGCGGGCGGAGAACGGCCGGGTTGTGCGTTTCAGCTATGGCAGTGAATCGCCGATCGTGGTCTATGATCGAGCCCCTTGGTCGAAATCCGGGGGATGGTGGGTGCCCGCGTTAATCGCCAGCGTGATCGTGTTGCTGCTGACCACTCTCGCATGGCCGATCAGTGCGCTCACGCGCCGCCACTATGGCGTTGCGTACGCGTTGACGGGAAGTACCGCCAAGGCGCATCGCTGGGTGCGAATGGCCGCTGCCGCCTCCGTCCTGGTCTTCGCCGGCTGGGTCGTTCTGGTTCTCGCCATGCTGTCGGTGCTCGATCTCATTCCCAAGGTGAACGGCTGGATCGCGTTGCTGCGTATCCTGTCGCCGCTTGTATTCATCGGCGGTGCAATAGTCGGTTTATGGAACCTTTGGGTTGTCGCAACGGGCTCCCGGGGCCGGTGGGCGAAGCTCTGGGCTGCGTTGCTGGCGGGCGCATTGCTGACGCTGTTGTGGGCGGCAGTTACCTTCCACTTGATCTCCTTCCGCACGGGCTTCTAATTGATATGATAGGCAGGCCGTGGGCGGGGCTGTTAACTTCGTCACAAGAAAAAACCCCGCGCCGGGCTCACATCGCAGACACATGGCCGCCCTGGCCTTAGGCTGATTTGCGTAGCTTGGAGAGTTGCTTGAAGGACCTCACAGAATTGAGCAGTACGCAAGCCGGGCTCCCGGCGGGCGCCGACTCGGTTCCGCGCGAGAAACGCCGCTGGGCCCGTGAGGTGGTGCGTCGTGGCGTGTTCGAACTGCTGTACCTCGCTGCAAACCTGGGCGTGGTGCTCAGCGGTTTGCTGTGGCTGTATCGCCTGCTGACTCACCAACCGGCATCGAAAATAGGACTCTTTGTCGGCGTAGCGGCCGCCATCAGCTTGGTGGCCTACCAGTGCGCCCGCTGGCGTGAGAGCGCCTTGATGTCGCGACAAGTCGAGAAGCTGACCGCTTGGCTGATCGCCACGCTCGGACTTGCCCTGGCGTGGGGCGGCGTGTGCCTCGCCTTCACCGTCGGGGCGCTGCGATGGTTTGGCGTGGCGGGGGCCTACAGTTGGACCATCGGCGCCATGGCGGCGCTTTGCGGCGCCGTGTACATCGCGGCGGGCGAGTGGGGCGAATTGGCCGATTGCTTGGCGCTGCCCACGGCCGCAGGAAAACCCACCGAGGAAGATCCCACGATCGCGTGACGCATTGGAACTTAGCTCGACCGCTCGGGTTCCAATCGACGGGGTTGCAGGATTCCATCGAGCGGGGAGTCACCAATGAACAAGGCACTAAGCGTCTTACTGCTGGTCGCGATCGCCCCTCCCTGGTGGTACGCTCGAGCGCGCCATGCTCGCCGACACGATCGTCGTCATCCACTTGTTGATCATGGTGTTCATTACCGCAGGACTGCCGTTGATTTACATCGGCGCTGCGCGGCGGTGGAGATGGATCAGGGACTGGCGCTGGCGCGTGACGCATCTTGCCGCGATTGGGTTCGTGGCTGCGGAGTCCTTGGCGGGCATTGTGTGCCCACTGACGCTCTGGGAGGACGCGTTACGGGGGCAGGAATCCAACGAGGGTTTCATCGAGCGCTGGGTTGATCGAATACTTTTCTACGACTTTCCGACGTGGGTGTTCACGGTCGCCTACACCGCGTTCGCGGCATTGGTCGTGGTCACCTGGTTCGTCGTACCGCCGCGCCGGCGCGCCAGCCTCGGCTGAGTCCCCGCCAGGTCAAACTGACTGTGCAAATCGATACGCTTTTGTATGTCGTCGGCGCCTTGCTGATCCTGATCGGACTGGCCGGTGCGATCGTGCCCATGCTGCCTGGCATCCCGTTGATCTTCGGGGGAATCTGGCTCATCGCGCGCGTGGACCATTACAACCATCTTGGCGTGGGGTGGCTGGTGGGTATTGCCCTCGTCGGTGCCGTCGGACTGACGATGGACTTGCTCGCGGCGGCGTTGGGCGCCAAGCGCGTCGGCGCGAGCCCGCGGGCGGTGTGGGGTGCGCTGTTGGGCACGCTGATCGGCCTTTTCTTTGGTCTCCCGGGCCTGTTGCTCGGGCCGTTTCTTGGGGCGGTCGCCGGCGAACTGAGCGCCGGAAACAGCATGCTGCGCGGAGCGCACGTCGGCGTGAGCACCTGGGTGGGATTGCTCTTCGGCACGCTCATCAAACTAGTCGCGTCTGTGACGATGGTCGCTTTGTTTGGCGCGGGATGGTGGTGGAATAGTGGATCTTGAAACGGACAACTTGATGACCAGGCCACCGCAAATTAAGCCTACGAGAATCACACCTCCGGCCTCAAGTTCAGGCCGTGGGAGACGATAACCCGTTGGGGGGAATTGAGGACTTTTGCGAGCTGATTGAGATTCGTGAGCAAATCGTGGGCGGTCCCGATCAGTTTGTGCCCCTCTCGGAGTAGTGATGTCGAGGATTAGCAGTCACCCGGAGCGTCTGACCCCGCTCCCCAGCCCACGAGCGTCGCGCGTCCTTGCGATGCTGCTGATGTTGGTGAGCCTCTCGGCGCACGCCTTGGATCCGTCCTTGAAGTTGAGCCAGTACGTCCTCGACAATTGGCAAATCCCGCAAGGGCTGCCGCAGAGCTCCGCCCAGGCCATTGCCCGCACCCCCGATGGCTTCCTGTGGGTCGGCACCCAAGAAGGTCTGGCGCGATTCGATGGTGTCCGCTTCGTCGTATTCGATCATGGCAATGAGACGGCCATTCCCGACAAGCACATCTCCGTGTTGTATGTCGATACCGCCGGCCGCTTGTGGATCGGCACCCGTGCCGGCATTGCGTTCTACGAACACGGTCACTTCGAAGCTCTGAGCGTCGCGCCCGCCCTGGCTCACGCCTATGTTCGCGCCATCGCGCAGGGCAAGCAGGGCCGCATATGGGTGGGCACCGAGAGCGGGCTGTTTGGGATCGGCGATGGACCGGCCGTGTCATTCGATGCCGCCAGCGGGCTGCCGGACAGCCGGATTCGAGCGCTGCTGGAAGATCAGGACGGCGTGCTGTGGGTGGGCACGGCAGGAGGGTCGCAGCGATACGATGGGAACCGCTTCGAGAACCTGCTCTTTGGCGGCGCTGCCACGGAGCAAATTACGGCCCTGCATCAGGATCGTCAGGGCACGGTTTGGTTGGGAACCGACAACGGTTCGCTTCACCGCTACGCACAGGGCCGCTTCAGCGCGGTGGCCGAGGCGGGGCGCTTGGGTTCGAGCGTCCGAGCCTTGACGAGTGATCACGATGGAAATTTGTGGATTGCGACCCATGGGATCGGCCTCGTGCGCTGGCGCGACGGGAATGTCAGCGTGCTTGGAACCAAGCAGTTTGCCTCGAGCGATTTGCAAGCGCTGTTCGAGGATGACGAGGGAAGTCTCTGGGTCGGCAGCGGCGCCGAGGGCCTGCTGCGGCTGCGGAACGGCAAATTTGTTTCCGCAGGCGAGCCCGAAGGACTGCAAGGCGACATGACATGGACCATTACACCGCGCCGCAGTGGTGGGGTTTGGGTGGGGTCGGACGGCGGGCTCAGCAGTTACGTCGACGGATCGTTTCAGCACATTGCTGCCCCCAAGGGACAGAACAACGTTCGGGTCCGTGCGATTGTCGAGGATCAGGCACACGCCCTCTGGGTTGGCACCCAGGGCGCGGGCGTCTATCGAATTGATCAGCACGGGACCACCGTCTTCGATCAAGCGCATGGACTGGCGGGAAACTCCGTGAGTGCGATGCTGGAGGATCGGCGGGGACGCATCTGGGTCGGCAGCAATCAAGGGCTCGATCTCATCGATCAAGGCATGGTCAGATCGCAGCAGTCCCTGTTGCCGGGCTCGAACCGCAGCGCCGTGCGCCTGATTCACGAGGACTTTCGCGGGAGGCTCTGGGTCGGCACTGAAACGCGCGGTTTGTTCGTCATAGGTCCCGACGGTACGCAGCATTTCGGCGCAGCGGATGGTTTGCCCAGCGATTGGGTGATTGCCATCCACGAAGATGAACGCGGCACCATTTGGCTCGGCACGACGGACGGGTTGGCCGTGTGGCGCGGCGGCAAGGTGATCTCCTTGGCGCAGTTCGGGGGTCCGCTGCGCGAAACCATTCTTCAAGTCCTGGAAGATGAGTCGCACCGGTTTTGGATGACGACCAACAGGGGACTGATGTCCGTGCCGCGCGCCGATCTCGACGCACTGGCAGACGGCGCGAAGAGAAGCCCCGGATTGAAAATCTACGACCTGGCAGACGGCTTGCGTAGCGCGGAGTTCGCCGGCGGCAACACTTCGGCCGGCTGTCGATCGGCGGACGGCATGCTGTGGTTCCCCAGCATTCGCGGCATTGTGAGAGTTGACCCCGAACATATTCGATTCAATGCCGTGGCGCCCGTCGTCCAAATTGAGCAGCTTTCGGTCGACGGCGTGCCCCTGAAACTGAGCGGCCAGATCGACGTGCAGCCGGGCCAGGAGAAGTGGGAATTTCACTACACCGCCTCGAGTTTGCTCGTGCCCCAACGCACCAGTTTCAGGTACCGCCTCGAGGGGTTCGACAAGGATTGGATCGACGCCGGCAACCGCAGGACCGCCTACTACACGCATCTACCGCCCGGCAGCTATGTCTTCCAAGTCTCGGCCGCGAACAATGACGGCGTCTCGAGCACGCATGCCGCCGAGCTTCACTTCAGGCTGGAACCCGCCTTTTTTCAGACCTGGTGGTTTCGGCTTCTGGTAGTCCTGGGCATTCTCGCCGCGGCCGCGGCGCTGTACCGGCTTCGGGTCGGGCACTTGAGGCGGTTGGCCGCGACACTCTCGCAGCAAGTTGCGCATCGGACCCAGGACCTCGAGCGGGCGAACACGGAGCTGCTTCAGGCCAAAGAGCGGGCGGAGCAGGCCGTGGTGGCCAAGTCGCAGTTCCTTGCCAACATGAGCCATGAAATTCGCACACCGATGAATGGCGTGATGGGGATGTCTGAGCTGCTGCTTGATACGCGTCTTGATCGAACGCAGCGCGATTACGCCGAAACCATCCGCGCCAGCGCCGGCGGCCTGTTGACCATCATCAACGACATCCTCGATTTCTCCAAGATCGAAGCCGGCAAGGTCGATCTGGAGCGCATCGATATGGATTTGTGCGCAATCATCGATGATGTCGCGCATTTACTCTCCGTGCAGGCGCACGCCAAGAAGCTCGAGCTGATCACGAATATCGATCCTTTGCTTCCCGCCTATGTGATCGGCGATCCGGGCAGGCTGCGGCAGATATTGCTCAATCTCGGCGCCAACGCCATTAAATTCACCGCCCACGGCGAGATCTCGATCAGTCTGCGGCTGGCCGGCAGCAATGCACAAGGATGCGAGATCCGCTGCGAAGTGAGCGATACCGGAATCGGTATTCCCGCGCATCGCGTGGGAGCGTTGTTTCAGGCGTTCTCGCAGATCGATGCGTCGACGACTCGCCACTTCGGCGGCACCGGTCTCGGACTCTCCATCGTACGCCGCTTGGTTGAACTGATGCAGGGAGAAGTTGGGGTCGACAGCCGGGAGGGAGCGGGTTCGACCTTCTGGTTTACGGCTCGGCTCGGTAAATCCACGCGCCAGCGGGCGACTCCAAACCTCGATTTGGCAGTGCTCAACCATCGCCGCGCGATCATCGTGGATGACAATGCCGCGAATCGAAAGGTGCTGCGCTTGCAGCTTGCGCGGCTCGGCATCGAAACGCGCAGCGTCGATTCCGCCCAAGCCGCGCTCGGGGAACTGAGCGATGCGTTCGATCGAAAGCAGGGATTCGATCTTGCGGTGGTGGATCACGTGATGCCGGCATGCGACGGTTTGGAACTTGCGCGCCAAATCGCGGCCGATGGGCGCTTCCAGTCGATGCGGCTGGTGTTGCTCACCTCGGCCCAAGAGGTTCAAGCCGGCGGCGACATCGCGGCCCTGGGGTTTGCCGCCTACCTACTGAAGCCCGTCTCCAATCGCGAACTGCACGAAACGCTTCACCGTGTGATGTCCGCGCAGTCGACTCAATGGCATGGCACGACCCAGACCATTGTGCTCGCCGCGCCAAAAACTGATTCGCGCGCAACCGGCCATGTCCTGCTGGCGGACGACAATCGGGTCAACCAGAGGGTGGCCCTCGGTGCATTGCAAAGGATGGGCCTGACAGTGGATGTCGCCAATAACGGCGAAGAGGCGGTGGCGGCCTGGGCGGCCGGGATATTCGACCTGATCCTGATGGATTGCCAGATGCCGGTCATGGATGGGTACCAAGCTGCCCGTGAGATCCGCGCGCGCGAGACGGGCGGGGCGCATCGAACTCCGATCATTGCGCTCACCGCCGATGCCATGAAGGGGACCGAAGTGCTATGCCGCGAAGCCGGCATGGATGACTATCTGACCAAGCCGATCGATCGCGACAGGTTGAGCGAAGTGATTAAGCGGCATCTGTCGTCCTCTGAACGCCCGGCGAGGCTGACGCAGAACCCAGAACTCACGCAGGCGGGAGAACTCAAACCCGAAACGACGCAGAGCTCGATGGAGCCCGTCGATTGGGAGCGTCTCCTGCGCACCGCCGACAATGACCGCGATTTTGCGGGCGACCTCGTGCGGCTTTTTATTGAATCGGGTGATTCGGTGCTGAAGGAAATCAGCGACGCCCTCGAGCGCGGCGACATGGCGGCTCTGGGACGCGCGGCGCACTCGCTGAAGGGCTCGAGCGCCAACATGTTCGCAAACCCCACCAGTGAGGCCGCCGCTCGACTCGAGTCCGCCGCGCGGGCAGGCACCGCCGAGGATGTTGCCCTTCTCGAGATGCAATTGCGCGCGGAGGCCCGCAGGGCCATGGAGTATCTGCGGGTTCGCCGAGGATAGGCGCCGACCAAGCGTGCTCCCGGCGCGCTATTTCCGGCCTAAAGCCTTGCAAAGTTGCGACGGGCGTTTAGGATCCGCTGGTGTCTTTATGCTTGAATTGAACAGAATAAGGGCGGGAGGCCGGCATGTCCGATGACTTCTTTCGCAGAACATTCGGCGATTCCGAGCCGGCTCATATCGGCAGCGGTTGGATCAGCGGCGTCATTGCCGTCTTTCTTGGACTGCTGGGTTTGGGCGGCACGCTGTGCCTGCGCTTTCCGGACCTTTTAACGCTGCCTGACGCCCGGGCGCAATATCCGATGCTGATCATGCGCCTGCTCATTCAGGGCACGATCTTCGCGGCCTTCGTGTTCGCGGCCGTATCCGCGGTCTTGCGTCAACGCAAGGTGCTGGCCCTCACGGGCGCCGCTCTCGCCCTGGCCGCAGCCGCTCTCGGCGGCGGCACCATTCCCCTGCCGCAGGAAGTGGGCACGAAATATGGCATCGGCTTGGACTGGTTCCTGTTGGATCTGCTCGTGATGACCATCGTCTTCGTGCCGCTGGAGCGAATCTGGCCGCTGCATCCGGGGCAGGGGACATTCCGCGCAGAGTGGACCACCGACTCATTTTATTTCGTCGCCACTCACCTGCCGGCGCAGTTGATGACTTTTCTCATGCTGCTGCCCGCGGCCTTGGCATCGCCGTGGTTGGCCATCCCGCAACTTCAGGCGTTTGTGAGGAACTGGCCGTTCGTGGTCCAACTGCTGGCGGTGATTCTCGTGGCGGACCTATCGCAGTACGCCGTGCATCGGGCGTTCCACAAGATCCCCGCTCTGTGGCGCTTCCACGCCGTGCATCACTCGATCCGCACGATGGATTGGATCGCGGGCTCGCGCTCTCACTTTCTCGACATCGTCATCACGCGCGGTCTGATCATGATACCGCTCGCTCTGTGCGGCTTTTCGCAAGGCGCCATTGTCGGTTACATACTCTTTGTGTCCTTCCATGCCACGTTTTCGCACACGGACTTTCGTCCGCGCACCATCTGGCTGGAGAATTACTTCGTCACGCCGCGCTACCATCATTGGCATCATTCAGCTCAGGAAGAAGCGATCGATTGCAACTTCGCCATTCACTTTCCGTGGATCGACCGCGTATTCGGGACCTGCTATTTCCCCAAGGATCTCTGGCCGAAGAGCTACGGTTTGAACGGCACGGCAGTGCGGCCAGGTTTTTTCAGGCAGTTCATCGACCCGTTCTTGGGCCGGTAAGGGTTCGAACGCCAGCGGTGGCCAGTTAGTTATTTGCGCGTATCATTCGACATTAGATGTGACGATTTGGCGACACTTTTGCGCCCGTAGCTCAGATGGATAGAGCATCGGTCTTCGAAACCGAGAGTCGGCGGTTAGAACCCCATCCGGGCGTACCAACAGCAGGAACTGTTTGTGACAGCGGCCTCCCGTCTTGGAAAACAGCTTGAAGAAGTCATCGCCAGCTTGAGCAAGGTGGACGCGCGGTTTGCATTGATTGGCGGCCTTGCCCTGGCGTCTCACAAGGTGATCCGCGCTACACAGGACATCGATTTGCTCGCCGACTCTGAAAAAGCCGACGACATTGACCGCGAGTTAGTTGCGCTCGGGTACCGGTGCCTGCATCGCAGTCCAGATGCCGGTAACTACCTGCGCGGTGATGAGCGCGTGGACTTCATCTACGCCAGTCGCCCCGCGGCGCGGGGCTTGCTCAGGAATGCCGCAACGATCCAAACCGCATTCGGCGAAGTGCGCGTTGTCAGCACCGAGGGGTTGATTGGGCTGAAGCTTCAGGGTTTCGTCAACAATCCTCGCCGCACCCAGGACCTCGACGTGCCGGTGGCTGCCAGCCGTGATCCACTGGAAGCCTTAGATGACTTGATGACCGTCATCGAGGCGTTATGTCCTGTTTGGCCGAGTCGCGAGATATTCTCGCCCACTGACCGATTTTTGATCTAATTCTTGCGCTGGTGCGCACGTGTCAGAGACTGACTTCCAAATGGGTGAGGTCCGCGGGCTTTACGGTTCCCGTCTTTGACGGCGTGACCAACCCAAGGGCGGCCATGGCCTTCACCGTCATGAAGCCAAAGTCGAATTCCGTGTCGGCGTGGGAAAGCCGCAGCAAATGCGGGTAGTGGTGATGGTTGTTCTGCAGGCAGGCACTGAAGGTCGCCATCACAGGCAGCCATTCGCCGATGTTCATCGCATTGTCGCCCGGATCGTCGTATCGCCGGGCGCCGAAGCGTCGATCGTGAGTCCAGTAGTTTTGGATTAGATTTACCCAGAGCGCGAACACCCTGATGCCCGCCCACAGCACGAACGCATACTTCCAATCGCGCACCAGCGCCCAGACAAAGCCATAACTGATGACCTGAGCGAAAACCGCGTACAGCGGATGTCCGACCAGCGCGAAAGGCCAGGACTTCAGGATCTCATCGCGCGCCATGTCCTGTTCGCAGCGGTACGGGAAAAGACACAGATAAGTGGTCTTCCAAAAGCCGTCGGAGGAGAGTTTGTTGGGATCGCCGGCATGATCGGCGAAGCGGTGGTGATTACGATGGCGGTTGACCCAGCTGACGGGATCGACATAAATGCCGACGGTGTTGTTGAGCAGCACCAGGGTCTTGATGAACCAGGGCTTATAGTCCAGCGCGCCGTGCGCGATCCCCATATGGATCACGTCCGACAGATAAAGGCCGGCGAGAAACCAGACGAAGAGGATATACAGGACTCCCACACCCGCGCCCTTCAGCGGGCCCAAGGCTTCGGGGGCCAGCAGGGCCGATGCCGCCACGCTCAGAGCCAGTATTGCGAATCCGATTGCGTTATATGTCTTCATCGATATCCCTCGTCCGTGATCAGAGCGGGCAGATGTTGCCGTGGCGGAAGACCGGGGTCAATGAGCCTTGAATTCCCGCATCATTGCATTTTGAATATCGCCCGTTTCAAGCGACAGACTTTCGCGCAAGTCCATCGAGTACAGCGCACGCAAGAACGCCAAATCCCCCGCAGTGACCGCCTCCGGCTTATCCGGCCCCTCACAATGCGATGCCATCAAATCCAGGATACTCGGCAGCGGCCCGCACGTGTCCGGTGACTGAGTCTGCGACAGCACCAGCAGCGCAAGATAATCTGAGATGGATCCGATTGCGTATCCCGCGACGCCTTTTGTGTCGACTATAACTAAGGCATGAACGAGCAAACTGTTCTGCCCGGTTGCCAAGCGAGTGCCCGCCCGGCCGGCTGGGGTGGTTCCCGATTCAAGAGCCCTCCCTACGGGGTTGCTTAGCGCTGATGTTGTCTGCTGAATGGGGTTTGGGTTATCGAGTGCGATGCCGCCGCGGTCACCCTGCGTCGCAGTCATGTACCAACCCTGGATCGGATGATCAAAAGTTGCAGCTCTTTGAGTTTGTTGAGCGTAGTGAAATCCCAGGAGAGCCGGATCGCGTTTCACAATCTCCTCGATGACCTGCTTCGGTTCGCTCGTGAAGAGGATTCTCACGTTCGCCTTGCAGTGTCCTGGGTCCTTATGAGGCGCCCCAACCACGGCTGCAACAGCTTCGATTCGCGCCGAAACAAAGGAATTGAATGCGGGGCTGAGCCCTGAAGTCTCCGGGCAAATGCCTTCCCGCCATCGAGCGAGCTGGCCCGTAACTTTTGCCGGCCTCGCATGCGCCGCGATGAATTTCGGAACGCTGTCTCCTGCCAGTTGCTCCGGATCAGGTGGTTTGGGCGCAGTGACCGTTATTGTGGGCACAGTGACATCCTGCACTGGCACCGTAGACTCTGCGGCGCCGGCCGAATTCAGCGGCGCGATCAGGCCAAAGTCCAGAATCCCGAGCGCCATCGCACAAAATCCCCATCGGACAGGTCGACGGTCCATGTCAGACTCCCCCTGAGTACCTAGCTCACTGACGCCCGAACTGCCGCAGCATATTGCCCTCAATATCGACCCTTGAAAGCGATGGACCCAAACCGGTGTTCTTGTAATAAAGTGCCTTCAGGAAGGCCAAATCGCCGGCCGTCATCGCTGTCGGCGATTCGCGCGTGCCGCAGCTGGATGCCATGAGGTCCAAAATGCTCGGCAGCGGATCGCAATGGTCCGGCGATTGCGCCACTGACAAGGTCAACATCGCCAAGTAGTCGGCAACCGCACCGATGTCGTAGCCAACGACCTTCGCGGTATCGACGACCAGCAGGACGATGCCGATACCACTGTCACTTCCGCTGCCGCCGCCCAAACGCGTCCCCAATTTGGCGCTGGCGACGTAATTCTGGGTGATCTGCGGCCATACGGGCAGAACGTTGAGCCCGACCAAACCCACGTCGGAATTCAAGACGATGGAGCCGCCCCGTGTTGTCAGGTACCAGCCCTGAATGGCGTGGTCGCCTTTGAAGGCGATCAGGTCCTTCATTCCTCCGGTGTACCGATTGCGAAAGTAGACCGTCGCCCATTTGATCACGGCATCCATGTTTTCCTGGGGATGGTCCGTGAACACGATTTGCACGTTGCTTTTGCATTGCGGATTCGAATCCAGTGGTGCGCCGACGTAGGCTGCGAGCGCGCGAACTCGCGCCGTTACAAAGTCGGTGTATGCCGGCTTGAGCCCCTTGGTTTCCGGGCAAATGCTCTGCCTGCCGCCTCGCCAACGCGCCAGGTTGCCCGTCACGCCGGTACTGAAATAGTGGACGGTGGCGTGGTGCACGATGAATTGGTACAAGCTGTGCCCGGCCAACTCCTCATCCGTGGGAGGCCTCGCGGCCGTCACGGTGACATCGGGTATCTCTTCCAGGCTCGCCGTCGCATCGGGATCGGGCTGCGGCGCCTTTGCCTGCGCCGTCAAAGCAGCAGCGCCGGATCCGCCGGCGCGGGTCGACGCCGCAACGGTGGGCTTAGGTAAGGCGCCAATCGCAACCGTGGTCGTGCCAATTCGCGAGAACCCCAAGCCAGTGCCGTGGAGCAATAGGTCCAAGGCAACGCGAGGAGGATATGTACCGTTCACGCCGCTCGAATTCAGATGCGAAACATCAGCGTCGGCGGCGGCGACTTGCAGCCCGCTTTGGGTCGAAAATTCGATGAGCGCGCTGGACAGCGGCGACGGCGCGATATGAAAACTCACGCCGCGGTCCAGTATGTCGTCCGCCTGCGCTGCTGTATGCCATGCCGCCGCCGCAACCAAGGCGGCGATCAGAACCCGCTGAATGCCAGGTCTAGGAGCCATGCGCGCGCGATCGAATGAGTACGCCATTCGCTCCCTGATCGACCACTTCAACAGGATAAATTTGCTCCAAGGCCTTGAGCCAATCGCCGATTCTTGCCGGCGACACCGTACCTGTGAATCGAGTCTGCTGAAATGCGGGTGCCACGACGATGGGTGGCGCCGCGTAACGATTGATCGCATTGATGACATCCTCCAGGGGCTCGCCCATGAATTGCAGTGTCCCGTCGCGCCACGCGCCGGCTACATTCGGATTAACGACCGCGACACTCAACCGGTGAGCGGATTTTGAAAAAGACACCCGGTCGCCGACACCGGCGCGAACCATCTCGGTGTCGGAACGCGAGGCACCGCTTCCCTCCTCCTCGGCCGACGCCACCGTGACCCGGCCTTCGCTGACGATGACGGCGGTGCTGCTCGGACCGATCCGCACATCAAACTCAGTCCCGACAGCGGTCACCGTCAGGTTATTGGCGTGCACGATAAACGGCCGAACCACGCTATGCGCGACCGCAAAAAAGGCTTGCCCGCGTACCAATCGCACATGACGTCGCGCCAGCGTGAAGTGAGCGCTGACCAGAGAATCCGGCGCTAGATCAAGACGCGACCCGTCGGCCAAGGTGATGCGGCGCTGCTCGCCGACCGCGGTTTCAATCACGCGATCGTCCGAATAACGCAGGGAAAACCATCCCGCGATACCGACAAGGAGCACAACGCTGGCGGCCAACGCAATCGGCCTGCGGCGCTGCTTGAGGCGGCTGGCCAGGGGCGGCGCATGCAAGCTCGTCGCCCGCGCTTCAGGAAACGCATTCCATACGCGCTGCATTTGCTCGAAGGCCGCCAGATTCCCGGCATCGGCGCCGCACCATTGCATCCATTGATCGGCAAGCGCTTGCTCGTTCGACTCGTTGAGCCGCTGCACCCATTCGCTGGCATCCTGAAATCGCGCGATCTCAGACGCTGTGGGATCTGACTTACTCATAGGGATACATACCGTCGTACTTGATCGACTGTTATTCCATCCAATCGCAAGCGGCAATAGACCATCGCGTACGTCACGTAGCGCCGGACCATGCGCTCAGATACACCTACGCGCAGGGCCACCTCGCGCTGTGGGACTCCTTCCAGTCGATGGAGGTTAAACACATGCTGACATTTGATCGGCAGCTCCTGTAGATAGCCGAGAAGCCGGTCGGCCTGCTCGCGCTCAATTAGTTGTCGGGCGGGGTCATCTGCCTCCATGCCGGTGGTGGTCAAGTTCTCGAACAGCTCCGGTTGCACGTCGGCCTGGTGCTGAATCCTCCGATGCCGCAGGCGGTCAATGGCGATGTTGGTGGCCGTCTTGAATAGATATGCGCGCAACAAACTGGGCGCACCGGGGTTCTGCAGCTGCAGTAAACGGACGTAAGCTTCCTGGGCGACGTCCTTCGCCTCTTGTTCAGAACGCAGACGCGTCGTCAGGTAGCCAACCAGCATGCGATTGTGCTCGCGAAATAATTGCGACACCGCAGTAGCGGTCGATTCAAAACGCGCCGCGATCTCATCGCAAGGCGCTGCCTGCTGCTCGTCCGCACCCGTCATTCGCCCATGACCGCCTTGAAGGGATTACACCGATGTACAAGATACGTTTGAGCGCGGCAAACCGGAACCGCGATCCTGCGGGCAGCAGCCCTATAGTTCTGTCGATATTCCCAGCAATAACCTGGACTTGAGGCTGTTTAGCGTTTCCGGGGGATCGCTATGAGCAGACCCGCGCTGATGCCAAGCGACTGCTCGTGCCCCCTTCCAAAATCGTAGCTGTAACTTGGCTCGAGATACCAGCCGAACCTATGTTTCGCGGTTGGCCAGAACATGAAATCGAGCACGACCTCACCGCTGACCGAGTTGTCCGTCGAACCGCGACCGCTCGTATGCACCCATTCGGGCCCGACCCCGATCATGAACTCGACTTTATCGGAAAGTGTCCACGGCTTTTTGAAAAGAAGATCCGTATCCCATTCAGTCTTGCCATGATTGAAAAGTGACGTCACACCGCCCTCGAGCTCGAGCCAGTTCTCGACAGGAGTGACTTCAACGGCGATCGTTGCGCCGACATTCGAACCACCGCCTTTGAGGCTCTGTTCGCCGGCCGCGCCTAGTTCAAGTACCGCGCCGGGCTCCTCCTCTTCGGATTGAGCGACTGCCATTCCTCCGAACAGCAGCAGCGCGACCGGGAGCCCCCAAAATCCGGCCAAATGACCTTGTCGCAGCAAGTAAACCCCCTTGGATGTCGTCATTCCCGCCCGCTCGGCGTAATGTAGCAGCGAGACAGTCGAAAAATCGCAAGGGAAGCGAAACATGAAAAAATGGCTCAAACGGATTGGCATCGTCGCGCTCATCGTCGTTTTCGTGTCCTGCGCAATCACATTTGTTCGGTTTACGCAGTGGCGAAATGAGGTCACGAAAAATCTCGACCGCGACAGTGTCGTCGTTCAAACCGCAAAGGGTCCAATCGAATACGCTGACATCGGGCATGGGCCGCCAGTTCTTCTAATTCACGGGGACCCGGGCGGCTACGATCAGATATACCAACTACTAAAGTTGGGGGACGCCGAACACGGGGCCTTTCGATACATCGTTCCGTCGCGCCCCGGCTATCTGCGCACGCCGCTCTCCGTCGGAAAGACGCCGAAAGAGCAAGCGGACGCATTCGCCGCACTCCTCGATGCGTTGAAAATCGACAAGATTGCTGTGATCGGCGGCTCGGGCGGCGGACCTTCTGCGATCGAGTTCGCGGCGGCCTATCCCGAGCGCTGCGTTGCCCTCGTTCTGGAAGCAGCGATCACCATGAGGATTGTCGCACCGAAGCCCGGTTTTGTAGAGGCAGCCATCAAGAACACCGTTGGATATGACTTTAGCTTTTGGCTTCTCAAGAGCCCATTTGTTGGGGGATTGCAGGCTAAAGATCCCAACGATCCAGAAATCACCACGATCGCGACAGCCATACTGAATTCGGCCGTACCTTATACGCGGCGTAAGGCTGGCTGGGATAACGACACCGAGCAATGGACCACGCTAGCGGAATTGCCGCTCGCCAGGATTCGCTGTCCGACCCTCATTTTGCAGGGCATGGCGGACCAAAATGTTCCCCTGGCACAAGCCGAACTGGCTCACTCCCGGATCGCCGGTTCGCGGCTCGTGACGTTTGCCGGCGAGGATCATTGGATGTTGATTACCAAGCACAAGGAACTCGACGGTCTTTCCCGCGCCTTCTTGGTTGAGCATCCGAGCAGCGAATCGGGGTCTCGGGCGCCGTCCGCGTCGAAATAACCCGTGACGCATCTGCACGAAAATTCTGGGCTGGAGATGCTTGGCGAGCAGACATCAATCTAGCGTGGCTCTAACCCCAGAACTCTCATCCACTCTGCGGATATTTTTCATCGCACAGTCGCGGGCGCATTTGCCATTCGATGCGGCCGCCACAACGTCCCTCGACCATGACGTGGATATCGGAAGTTCCGGCGTATGGCTCGATCATGCCAACATTGCGACGAGCGTCATTCACTACCGCGTCCATTGCGTCACGCGCACAGAGCCGCAAGCTGCGAAGTGATACTGGCTCACGGCGCTTTTCGTGCGTTTCTTGACAAATGCGCGGGAAATGGCCGTTGAGATAAAAATGAAAGGTGATCTAATTTCGTTCCGCGAAAATGAATCCCAAGATCTTCGCCAACATTTAAAGGGATTTCATGCGCCTCGGGCTCCGATATTTCGTACTTGATCGGGAAGGTGCTCTGTATCGACTGCCTAATGCGACCCTCGATCGCATGCTGCAAGTCGGCAGCCGCCTCCGGCTCCCACGACTTGCGGGGCAGCGCGTTCGCAGCGCTGAGGTCTGCGTGGAAATGATCAATGGTCGACCGGTCCGGGTCATTCGTTCGGTTTTCAATATGTTGACCTTTAAGAGCGATGGAACATTGCTACCAACACAACAAGATCGCCACGCGCGGGCCCGAGTCGAGCTGGCGCTGGCCCGCGCGGCAGCGGCACGCCGCGCAGGGGTTACCGAAGCCAGCACGCGATTTGTTGCCCGAGGTGGCCAATGGAAACCGTCAGCGGCGCTGGTGAGACGAATGGAGCAGATCGCACTCGGGCGCCAGAAATGCCCTCGAATATCACCCCCCGGACGCGCAACCAAATGACGGCCCCGCTTGCTCGCTGGGAGTTCATCATCTAGGCACCCACCGTAATCTCTGCCCGTCGCGAACCCCGAAGCTTCCCGTGCCGACGAACTCCTCACGACTCAGGTTGCGCCAACACGCTCGACTGGAAACTGGCACCTTGAGGGATGTAAACGATGACCACTATGGTTGCTCGTGTCGATCCTGTTCGCATGCAGCCCGCTTAAGTCTCTCCAAACTCCGTTCCAACTTAGGCGATAAGCAGTCGACCCCGGAACCCTCATGGTCATTCCCTGTCAAAGCTTCAACGAGAACTACAAGATCTGACTTGATTCATGGAAGAACGGCAACAATGGGGACGATCGCGATATGCCGCGTTACTGGGCGTTTTGGCACTGCACGTGGCTGTGCTGACGGGCTTGATCATTGCCGCAAAGACTCGCATTCAAGCCACGCCTACAGCCACCCCGATAGCATTACTGGTTCTGCCGCAGAGCGCTGCGCCGACCGCTCCACCACCGCCGACCTTGTCGGATCGCCGCAAGAAAGTCTCGCCAATTCCCGTACCGCCGCCGCCCGATGCCCCTACCGTTACAACGCCTAACTCAACGCCCGGCATAGCCGGGCCATTCATTGATTGGTCCCAGGAAGCCCACGATGTGGCGGCGAACATTGCGAGAAGCGCGCCCGCACCTGAAGAGACGAGACCCCCGATCCTACGCAACTCACCGTTCGCTGCGCCTCCGCCACACTACAGAGGCGAACAAATTCCGACGGCAGACGGAAGATGGATGGTATTTGTTTCCGAGGATTGCTATCAACTGTCCAAAGAGATTACTCACATTACGAACGCGACCAATACAGGCGTAAAAATACAAACCTATTGCAATCGGCGCTCGAAAGAACCGCGGGGAGATTTATTCAATCAGCTTCCCGCCTATAAAAAGTACCATCCCGACAATTGAAATAGGGTGTTCGGCTCATCGTTGCCGACGGCGATACAACCAGCAGGCCGAAAGAGCGCTTGACATGGTTCCTTGCGCCATAGCGAAGCGAGTCAATTCGGACTTGCGCCCGCGTTTCCGCCAGCCGGTGTCATTTCGTTAGCGACCGTCCGCGGATGGCGGAGTGCCGCCAACGCACGGCCGTCGGCACCGGCGGAATTCGCCAACAGTATGCGGTAGTAGTTCACCGCAACTTCGCGCTCGCCTAGTTGCTCCGCAGCCCGGCCGGCACCCAGCAGAGCGTTGAAGCGGTTCGGATCGCTGGCGAGCACGCCCTGATATTCCTGCAACGCTCCGGCAAACTGTCCGTTGAGAAGAAACATCTCCGCTAACATCTCGCGCGCCGGCACCTCAATTCCTCCTTCGCCAAGGTTGTCTTGCCGGTCCGCAACTGGCTTAAGCAAACTGACCGCGCCCGCAAGGTCGCCTTGCGCAAAGCGCCCCCAGGCGCGAATTTCGTCTGGCAACGTGGCGAATGGAGACCCCGCCTGCAGCTTAGGGTACGGAGCCACTGACGCCTCGAGGGCCAGAGCGGCAGCCTGCCCACTTTCAGCATCGTGCAAATGCCCGGCTGCGACGGCGTGCGCAAGCAGCGCCTGGGCTTGTGTGAACCAATTAGGTCCCTCGAGATTCAACTTTGCGGCTGTGGCCCAATCCTGGGTTTCTATTGCGAATAACGCCGGATACAAAGCTTCCACGATTGAATAATAGTGGGGGAAACGGGAATCAACGCTGGATTCCTTGACGGTTTTGGCCTCGGCAACGATTGCTGCCGCCCGCGAATATTGGCCGCTTTGGAGATAGGCGTATTCAAGGAACTCCATCGCGTGCAAGCGTGCTTCCGCGCCAACGTGCACGGCGGGATTTTCGGAAGCCGCCTTCGACTCGAGGTTCGAACGGATGTCGTCCTGCCAAAGGCCCAACCGCATAAAGATGTGAGACGGCATATGCAGCGCATGGGGGGCGGCTGGTGCGATGGCGGCGTAGCGTACAGCCGCTTCAATCCCCTGCTGAGCCATGACCGGATTGTCGCAAGCATGGATGATGTAGTGGGCGATGCCCGGATGGTTCGGGTGCACGCGAAATAGGGGATTTAAGATCGCAACTGCCATTTTCTTGTTGGCCAACGCGACGTCCTCGCGCGGCTCCGAGTTGATTAGCGCGAGCGCATGGAACACCTGAGCTTCTAAATCGTTCGGATACGCTGCTGCCACTCGAGACATGGCGCCGGCATATCGCTCGGCATAAGTCTGGAAATCGCTCTCTGCGTAACCATCGAAGAAACTGCGCAGCGCGTGGATATAAGCCGCTTCCCTTGGGTCCTTTTCGCGCGCCACCTCGGCTTTTGCAAGAACTTTGTTTGCCGCCGCGACTCCCGCGGCAGTTGGCCCACCGTTTACCTGATTTAATTCCGACATGGCCACACCCCACTGCGCCATGGCGCAGTCCGGGTCGCGCATCGCCACCGCCTTGAAAGTCCTTTCGGCCTCGTCGAGCCAAAACGAATGCAGCAGGGCGACAGCGCGATTGAATTCTTGCCTGACCTGCGGCTTGCACGAAGTTTGAAACGCGACTGATCCCAGCACCGCCGGTGACAGCGTTCCCGATGCGTGAGCCATCTCGACCATGCTGTGTTCCGCACTTGGATTGGCGATGCAGTGAAGAGGAAGCGCACCGAGGAACAGAAAGGTGAGGGATAGCACCTGCGATGTGTTGCGCATCACAATCGTGACCTCGCCGCAGCTGCGAATGCGCCCCGCATATACCAAAGAAGGTAGTCCTGTCCTTCGATCCTGATCCGAAACCACGACTCAATTTCCGCCCCTTCATGAACGAGGGTCGCGAACGCTTCGTCCATACGGCTCTTCATCATGTCGCGCCACTCATCGACCTTGGAATTCGAATCCGGATTCAATTTGATCAAACCGGCCGCCACTTCCATGCGTATCCCCTTTTTGGTGTTTCCGACATACATCGACTAACACTCAATAGCGCCAAGCGACGAAGCGAGTCAACTTGCGCGCCATCGGCAGCGAGATCACAGGCTTCGTGGAACCGCATGTTGTGGGCAAAAAGAGTGCTACCCTGCGACGGGCCCTAAATCCCTAAAGACAAGGAAGTTCTATGGCACGCAAGCTTTGGCGGGTGATCAAGATCTCCTTACTGAGCCTCCTCGGGCTCCTGCTTGTTCTGATCGCCTGCGGAATTTCCTACCGCGCGTACCGACAGCACCAGAACGCAGCGGCTCTTGCCATCCACACCCCGAACGGCATCGACGAGGCGATGTTCGTCCCCATTGGTGGGATCAATCAATGGATCACCATCCGAGGCACAAACCGCGACAACCCCGTTGTGCTATTTCTGCACGGCGGCCCGGGAGAACCGACCAACCTGCTCGATTTCCCGTTCGCCAAGGACTGGACCCCGACTTTCACGCTGGTCCAATGGGACCAACGCGGTGCCGGCAAGACCTTTGCGAGCGGCGGCACGGCCGCGACCGACATGACCATCGATCGCATGGCGCAGGACGGAATCGAACTCGCCCAGTTCCTACGCGGCCATCTGCACAAGGACAAGATCATCATCGTCGGCCACTCCTGGGGCACGATCTTGAGCATCCACATGGCCAAGAAGCGCCCCGATCTCTTCTACGCCTACGTCGGAGCAGGCCAAGTCGTCAATGCCCAGGAGAACGAAGCACTCAACTACACCCGCGTTCTCGACAAAGCCAAGGCCCTGGGCGACATCAAAGCGGTTGCTGAACTGCAGGGCTCCGGACCACCACCCTATCCTGCGATGAAAGCCCTCATCACCCAGCGCATCTGGGCGCAAGCGTTCGAACATGCCGACGCCTACGTCGCAAAAGGACAGGCATCGAGCCTGTACGCCCCCGGCTATTCGCTCTTGGATCTTTATCATGCGATTCAAAGCATTCGATTTACACTGGATACGTTCATCGGACCCTCAATGACAGGTCCCGCCATGAAAGTAGATCTCAAGACCTTGGGACCGGACTTCGCGATTCCCATATTCGTATTCGAAGGGCCGGATGACTACGTCACCTCCCCCGACCTCGCAAAAGCGTATGTCGACACGATCAGCGCGCCCCAAAAGGAATTCGTGATGCTGGATGCCGGCGGCCATTTCGCCGTCTTCACCCATCCGGAGGCGTTTCTGACGGAAATGAACTCACGCGTGCGGCCTTTGGCGTTGGCGCCGCCGTAATACTTGTCCACCGCGCCGGAGCGGGGACTCTCGGGCAAAGGATCCCGCGCTCCCGCACCAGGCTCGCGTTGTAAATGGCGTCTGGCGACGTAAAATCCGCCGAGTCGCCAGGTTGTCGGGCGATTGTCGGGTCTTTGGCGTGTCGGAATCCAGGCCCGCCGTGCACGATAGGTCACTCAACCAAGGCGAGCACCCATGATCGTTCGTAAATTGAGACTGCAGCGCGGCTGGACCCAAGAACACCTCGCGGAACTGACCGGCTTGAGCGTTCGAAGCATTCAACGCTTGGAACGGGGCCAACCTGGCAGTCTCGAAACCATGAACGCGTTGGCGGCCGTCTTTGAGGTTGATCGTTCACTGTTCCAACCTGGAGACAATGCCATGCCGAATACCTCGCCAATCACCGCGGATGAGGAAAGCGCGATTCAGTATGTAAAAGGTGTCAAGGAATTTTACAGCCACGTGTTCATGTACTTGGTCTTTGTAGCTGTCTTTGGCTTCTTTTTCGGATTCAAACACCCCTTGATTCTCTGGGGCTCGATCGGTTGGGGCGTAGGTCTGCTCGTGCACGGCCTCAACGTGTTCGAAGTCATCAATTTTTTCGGACCCAACTGGGAGAAGAAGCAGATCGAAAAGCGTTTGGGTCGACCGCTTTAGGAAGCGGTCGCGTGAATCCGCGCTCACGAGCCAGCCGGTTGCGGATTTCCTAGCTGGCCTCGCCCGGCGCTTGCGTGCGAGCCAATCCAGCGTGCGTCACCACCCCGATGAGGCGCTCCGGGTCCACGGGTTTCAGCAGGTAATCGTGCACATCCAGCTCTTGGATGTCGGCGGGCAGTTGATCCATGGTGAAGGAGGTGAGCATCGCGACCACGATGCTCTTGGTGGCGCTGTCCTGGCGCAATCTTTGGAGAAACTCGATTCCGCCGACTCGCGGCATTTTCAGATCCAGCAGAATCAGTTTTGGCAGTGCCTGGTCTCGATCGGAAAACCTGCCTTTGCGAAACAGGAAGTCGAGCGCTTCAACACCATCGGAGAGGCGCAATATTTTTTGGGTCGCGCCAATGCTGCGAAGGGCGCGCACGGTCAGTTCGGCGTCCGACAGATTGTCTTCGACCAGCAGGATCTCGACCTTGTCCCATTTGTCCAAGGTTTGTCCCGACTGCCCGAATCGCGAATGTTTCTGCATTCAGGCCTTGGTGCCGCGAAGCTGCCACAACAAGAACGCGTAGGTGTCGGCCGCTTCCCGGTCCTGTTGCGCGCGAGTGGAGCCGATGCCGTGACCGGCGTCAAAATCCACGCGCAACAAGATGGGTTTGCCGGAGTTGCTGGCGGCCTGCAGGCGCGCGGTCATCTTGCCCAAGTGGAAGGGCGCGACACGCGGGTCGGTCACGCCGGTCGTCAAGAGCACGGCCGGGTAGGGCGTGGCGTCCTTCACCGACTGATAGCTGTCGATCAATTTCAATGCCTTGTAGCCGGCGGGATCGGCAATGGCGCCCCATTCGGGTTCTTCGCCGTAGCCGTCTTGCTCGACCACATAGCGCAGGGGATTCGACCAGCCGACGCCGTCGATCACCGCGGCGAAGAGATCGGGCCGCTCGGTCATCGCGCGTCCGACCGTGATGCCGCCGGCGGAGCGGCCGCCGATGGCGAGATGCTTCGACGAGGTGTATTTCTTGGCGATGAGTTCGTCGCACACGGCGATGAGATCGCGCCAGGTGTTGGGCTTGTTGGCGAGCTGCCCGGCCTTGTGCCATTCACGCCCGTATTCGCCGCCGCCGCGGACATTGGCGTAGCCGACGATGGCGCCTGCATCAACCAATGCCAGCGTCCGTCCGGCGAAAGTCGGCGTATACGCAGACAGGCCGTACGAGCCGTAGGCGGAGATCCAGGTCGGGTTGCTGCCATCCTGTTTCATGCCCTTGCGATAAATCAGCGTGTAGGGGATCTTGACGCCGTCCTTCGCGGTGGCGAAGAAGCGCTTGGATTCGTAGGCGCTGACATCGATGGCGGGTTTGGGCGTAATGCCGGTGTCGGCGAGATGACCGGCACTGTCGACGGACCAGATCCCTGCGGGCGTGAGCCAGCCTTGGAACGAAATCAGCGCGCCGTCATCGCTCGGAACCGCGAAGATGGAGCCGATCGTGCCGTCGAAGGGCAACGCGATGTCGACGACCTTGCCGTCGTGGCCCAGACGCTGCAGCCGGCTGATGCCCCCGTCCATGATTTTCAGATAAATGCCGTCGCGCGCGCGAACCGTGCCTTCGATGACGAGCGTCGGGTGCTGCGGCACGGCGACGGTGCCGTTGGCGATGCTGGGTGCTGCCGCGGATGTTTTGACGATGCGGCCGCGCGGTGAGCCTTTGTTGACCAGCAGGTACAAATCGTTGCCATCGAGCTCGAGGTCGGTGACTTCATCGTCAAAGCCGGCGAAGGAAACCCATTTGGCCTTACCGGCGACGGCATCGGCGAGCGGGGCGATGAACCAGCGGCCCTCGGGTCTTACGTCGGAGAGATCGAGGATCGCATAGTGCGAACCCAGGGACGTGACGATGGTCGGGCTCTGGATCTTTTCGTAGTCCACCCCTGCGACCAAACCGCGTTTCATGAGAATGGGATCGGACTTAGGGTCGGTGCCCAATTTGTGAAAGCGCGCCTGCGCGTCCAGGTAGCGCTCGGGCGTGGCGACGGCGCCGGTGAGCTGGGTGTAAAAGAATCCGCTGGCATCGTCGAGCCAATGGGGATTGGCGCCTTCGGTGTTGGGAATGGTCTCGGGCAAATCCTTGCCGTCGGCGACGGTGAGGATGTGCAGCAGTGAATCTTCGCTGCCGTCCTTCGACAGGCCGTACACGACGTACTTGCCGTCGGGCGAGGCGCGCCACCAGTCGAGCGACATGTGGCTCTTCGCGGAGCTCATGGCGGTGGGATCGACGAGCACGCGGTCGGGACCGTTGGCGCCTTGGCGCACGAAGAGCTTGAAGTTATCGGCCCCCAGGGGGCGCTGTTGAATGAAGGTGAGACCGCCGGCGCGCTGCACGCGCGCGGTCACCACCGTATCGCCGGAGAGTTGCTCGATGCGCTTGAGCAGGGCCGCGCGGCCGGGCAGGGCATCGATGATGGCCCGAGTGTGCTCGTTTTGTCCTTTGAGGTACGGCAGCCAGTCGGGATCCTTGCTGTTCTCCATCCAGCGATAGGGATCGCTCACGGTTTCACCGAAGTAGGTGTCCTTCACCACTTCGACGCGGGCGACGGGCGCCGGTGGCACCGCCTTCGAAGCGCTGGCGGTGGCCAGGAGCTTCAGCGGCAGCACGGACAGCGACAGGGCACTGGTGGAGCCCAAGAGAAAGGAGCGGCGATCGAGATCCATTTTCATGTTTGGTTACTCTTTACGTATAAATCGACTGGCCATCTGTAAGAGCGGTGCTTGCACGCGTTTGGGGCCTGTTATTTAGACTTTGTTGGGGTCTTTGGCAACAACTTTGCCATTTTCCCAAACATAAATGGGGGTACCGTGCATTATTGCGATCTTGCGGGCGGTGCGCGCTGCTTTGCGTAGGCCGCGGCCAACCGCGATTGAACCTTATGGATAGCCTTTTGCCGGGGGATTGTGACCGGTCGCCGGCCAGGTTGCAAAATCCGGGGGGCGCTTATGGCACTGATGACTCAGTACGCGAGAAGGTGGCGCTGAAATCTCTCTGGGAGCTGCAAATGGAGCGTGGGCGGAACAGGTCCGCCCGCGCCCCTTGCTCGCAAATGAGCCTTTTCTCAGTTGGTAGCCTGCTGATCGCAGGACACCCGGGTGTTCCAATCCGCGAAGCTGCCGACCGGATTCTGCTCCCAGGCCCAAACATGCATTTCGTAGAAAGCGGGTAACCCGTAGCGATTCGGCGCGTCAACAAAGTTCATCAAATGCCCTTCCAAGGCGGGCGTCGCGGTGCTCCCCGGCGGAATCTGGGTTTGCCAAACGCTGGCGAGGATGATGAATTCCACCCCGACCAGACGCAAGGCGCCGTTCGGCAACGGTTCGTAGATCAGCGCTTCGGGTTGCGTTGCGTTTAGAGTCCCGGCGGCGATTCTCGAGCCCAATACAAAGTGCACTCCCATCGCGCCGAAATCCGGACCGCTGACGCAAGGCGTGGCCTGTGCGAAGCCGGCGGCAAGGGCCGCATTGATATCCTTGAATTGCGCCGTTGCTTTTCGAACTTTTTCAACCAGCGGCGAATTCTGATCGACGGCGCTCATGCTCATGACATGCGGTGCGGGTTCTCCTGCGACGGCCATGAAAGGAACGGATAGAGACAACATAGTTAACATCAAGCGGCATGTAATTTTCATCGATGATCTCCCATGGGTTTGGCTTAAAGCTGAGTGGTCAAAAAAGCTCTATTTGTAGAAGTACGGATCGAGAACCCGGACCTCCGTGATTTGCGTGATTGGCAATTGGCTGCGAACTGCGGCGCGCCGCACGGCCTCGGGCGTCGGCCCGTCGTAGAGACAGAAGGTGCGTTTGCGATCTGGGGTTACGTAGGAGTGCAGCCAGGTGACCCCGTCTTCCGCATTGCTATCGATGACGTTTCGACATAATTGGGCGCCGCTTTCATCGAGCGGGATGTGAAGACCATCTGGGAACTCTCGTTCGATCAAATACCTGGACATGTGGAATCTCCTATGCGAACCAACCGCTGCGCATCATGGTTTGCTCGGGAGATCGGCGAATCACAGGATCTACCCAATTTAGAGGAGTGGCATACCCACATTGCAGGGGGAGCGAGGCGCCGGCGGCGACCTGCTTTGCGTGCGTGCCGGGGATCGGTTACAAGTTGCCATACGATCATCGCCGGAGACTGCATTCCGATGGAGTTACTCGAGCGCAAGCAATGCCTGACCGAGCTCACTGACTGGCTGCGGCGCGCGATCGAGGGTGCGGGGTGCATTGCTCTGCTGGGCGCGGAAGCGGGAATCGGGAAGACAGCGCTGCTGCAGGAATTCGCCAAGGCACAAATCGGTGCGCGTGTGCTGTGGGGCGGCTGCGATGCGCTGTTCGCGCCCCGACCGCTCGGGCCGCTGTACGACATCGCGCGTCAGACGCAGGGCGAGCTCTTGGCCGCCATTTACAGCAATGAAAATCGCGAAGTCATATTCGCGGCGGCCTTGAACGAGCTGGAGCGGACGCAGACGCTCGTGGTCTTCGAAGACATGCATTGGGCGGACGAGGCCACGCTCGACCTCCTCAAGTATCTTGGGCGGCGCATTCAGCGCGCACGCGCATTGCTCGTCGTCAGCTATCGTGACGATGAGGTCGGACCGCGGCATCCGTTGCGGTTCGTCATTGGCGATTTGCCGCGGACCGCAACGCACAGGATGTCGCTTTCGCCTCTGTCAGAGGCGGCCGTCGCTCAGCTCGCGCGCCAGGCCGGCCAATCATCGGCGGGCCTGCACCGCATAACGGGCGGCAATCCATTCTTCGTCACCGAAGCGTTGGCCGCTGTGGCCGACACGGTGCCGGTCAGCGTGCGCGATGCCGTTCTTGCGCGCGCCATGAGATTGACTCCGGACGCGCGCAAAATCGCGGAGCTTGCCTGCGTTGTCCCCGGCAGGACGGAATCCTGGTTGCTGGAGGAGGCGGTGCCGGTCGACGAAGCCGCCATCGAAGGCTGTATGAGCATAGGCATGGTGCGATCGGATGACGGCGCGCTTAGCTTTCGGCACGAACTCGCGCGGCGCGCGTTCGAAGACTCCCTATCGCAGTCTCACCGGCAGATCCTGCACGCGAAGGTTTTCACCGCGCTCTCCGCGCGGCCCCATATCTCGGCGGCACGCCTCGCACACCATGCGGCCGGTGCGCGTAATGCAGCGGCGGTTTTGCAATTCGCGCCGCTGGCGGCCACGCATGCGGCGTCGGTTGGTTCACATCGGGAGGCCGTCTCGCTGTATCAGGTCGCCCTCCTGTATGCGCAAGAGATCGCGCCGGATGAGCGGGCGGGTCTCTATGAACGATTGTCATATGAATGCTATTTGACCGGTCAGCACGAACGGGCCATCGAAGCGCGCAGCGCAGCGCTCGAAGTCTGGCGAGCGTCGGGCGCGCGCATGCGCGAAGGAGACGCGCTGCAGTGGCTGTCTCGCTTGAGTTGGTTTATCGGCCGGCGCGCTGACGCCAACCGCTATGGGGCCGAGGCCGTGGCGACGCTCGAATCGCTGCCGCCCAGTCCCGAATTGGCGAGGGCATACGGCAATTGTGCGGGACTTGACATGGAGTCTCACGAATTGGAATCGGCCATCAGCTGGGCGCAGCGCGCCATCGAAATTGCGGAGCCGTGCGCGGCGAACGAAATTCTCTGCGATGCACTGGGTGTGCTGGGCATCGCTCGGCTCATTGCGGGTGACGCTTCAGGATGGGCCGATCTCGAGCGGACTTTGCGTCTCGCACTTGACGGCGCTCTACAGGAGCAGGTGGCCAGTGCCTACAATGATTTGTCTGCCATGGCCGTTTCCTGGCGGCAATACGACAAGGCGTCTCGATGGCTCAACGAGGGACTGGCCTACACCGAAAAGCGCGATCTGGATGCCCTGCGGCTCTACATGCTCGCCTATCGCGCCCGTAAAGCTTTCGAGCAGGGCGACTGGCCGGCTGCGAGCGAGGATGCAGAGGCAGTGCTGCGCCATCCGCTAGCCTCGCCGATCACGCGCATTCCCGCGCTGCGCACTCTGGGCCACATCAGAATTCGCCGCGGCGATCCGCAGGCGGAGGCGGCACTGGAAGAGGCGTGGGCGATCGGCGGCGCGGCGCAGGAGTTGCAGCGGATTGGCACGCTTGCTGCGATCCGTGCCGAGGCCGCATGGCTCGCCGGCGATCGCGAAGGCGTTTTGAAAGCAGTCGGGCCCGCGTATGAAATGGTGTGTCAGCGGCGCGATCCGCGGATGAAGGGCGAACTCGCTTCTTGGTTGTGGCGGGTTGGGGCCCTTACAGGGCAGCCGAGCGGGATTGCGGAACCTTACGCGCAGGAGATATCAGGCGACTGGCGCGCCGCCGCGTCCGGTTGGAAGCAATTGGGTTGTCCCTATGAGTATGCGTGCCTGCTGGCTTGGCACGGCACCGAAACCGAACAGCGAGAGGCACTTGAAATCCTCGAACGGCTCGGCGCGGCCCCCGCGTCCCAGGCCCTGCGCAAACGCATGCGCGCAGAGGGCGTTCGCGCAGTTCCGCGGGGCTTGCGGACATCGACCCGCAGTAACCGGCTCGGGTTGACGCGTCGAGAGGCTGAGATTCTCGCGCTGGTGTCCCAAGGCATGCGCAATTCCGCGATCGCCAAGCGTCTATTCGTTTCGACCAGGACCGTTGATCGTCATGTGTCGGCGATCTTGTCCAAGCTCGGTGTCCAATCACGCGGCGAAGCCGCCGCCATGGTCAACCGGCTCGCTTGATTGATGCCCCGACGTCCGCCCCAAAGTCCGGGGCTTAAGGCCGCGCCGCCAGGATTTCATCCAGGCGGGCGGGTTGGGCCGTGTCGCGCTCGAGGTGCGGATAGCGCAACCCGTCGTGATAGTCGAGGTTCGCGACCATATAGCGATCGCCGATCTTGACGATCAGCTCGATCGGCGCGGACTTGCCATGCGCTGCGCGGATGGCGTCCTTGAGCACATCGGCATCGTAGGCAATGCCGTTGATCGCGAGAATTTGCGCGCCTTCGGTGAGCTTGGCTTTGAAAGCCGGGCTGTCCCAGATGACCTGCGAGAGCGTGCCCTCCTTGCCGCCGTCCTTGTCGTCGATCTCGATGCCGATGGAGTTGAGCAGGTCGATGCGCTTGCGCTGATCCTCGGTCACGGATTGATAGTCGCTCGGCTTGTCGGTGTACACGAGATTGTAGCCACCGCGATGAAAGCCCTCCAGCGGCACGGGTTTGCCGATGGCATCCAGCCGCTGGCGCAAAAAGCCGGACCAGTCGTTGGGTTCGACGGCATTCAGGGCTTTCACGATGTCGTCAAAGGTGTAGGTCACGACGTTGAAGCTGCCGTCATGGATGCCGAAGAAGGCGCGGGCAAAATCATCGAGCGAGCGGGCGCCCTTGGAGTGCTCGCGTATCCAGGTGTCGACGTCCAGCCAGATCAGCGCGGATTCCGAGTAGTAATCCTCGAAGCGTTGCCAGTCGAGCCAGGACTGCGGCCGCCGGGGATTGATGATTTCATCGTTGGTCGTGTCCTGCAGCGCACGCCATTGGCGGCCTTTTTGCACGTCGTAATGCGCGGCGGTGATGGCGAACTGATCGAGGGCCTGTTGACGCGTGCGCAGGCCCGAGCGCGCGGCGAGCACCTGACCCCAGTACTCGGTTTGTCCTTCATAGACCCAGAGCAGGCTGTCCTGCATGGGAACGTTGTAGTTCGGTGTCCAGAGATCCGCCGGGCGGCGGAATTTGCCGTTCCACGAATGCGTGAATTCGTGCGGCAGCAAGTCTCTGGCGAATGCTTCCTTGTCCCACTTGGTGAAGGACTCCGGATCGGTGCCGTCCTCGCTCGATTGATGATGCTCGAGTCCATTCTGTTGAATCTGATCGCTCAGCGAGTACAAGAAATCGTAGTGGTTGTAGTGATGCGAGCCGTAGAGCTTGTAGGCCTGGCGTACCAGGTTGCGGTAGGCCTCGAGGTATTCGGGCTTCATGGCCAGGAACTCGGGCCGGTCGGCAAACAGGTCCATGCGCACAGGGACTTGGGCGCCGGGATCGAGATCGAGCTTGGCGGCGTAGCGGCCGGCGTACAGCGGACTGTCGATGAGCGTTTCCAGCGTGGTGCGCTTGAAGTGCGTCTGCGCGTGGTCGGTCGAGGCGGTTTCGAGCGCGGAGCCGAACTGCCAATCGGCGGGCAACTGCAGCTGCACCTCAACCGGGATTTGCCGCGTGAAGTAGCCGGCGGGGTAGAACACCAGTTCATTCCATTCGAGCAGCATGAGATCACGGCTCATTTCCAGTGCGCCGACCTTGGGACTCGTGGGCGAGAGATAATCGAAGTCGATGTCGATCGCGTGCGTGCCCGGCTTCAAGTTCAGGCGAAAGGCGAAGACGTCGACCGGGTCGCGCTTCCAGGTCACCGGCGCGCCGTTGGCGGTGATTCGGATACCGCCGAGCCGATCGAGCGTACCTTCCGGCGCGTGGGTGCCGGGCAGCCACTTTGGGTAAAGCAGCACGGTGTCGGGGCTGACACCGCTCAAGGTTTCATGAACGCGAACGATGCGATGGCTGGTGTCGCTGGCATCGACTTTGAGCTGAATCTCGCCGGCATAGGCACGATCCTTGGGTGCGATGACGGACGTGATCGGCGCGGTCGCGCTCGGGCCGGCGGCGGTCTCCGGGGCGGCCTGGACGGCGGCGGCAAGAGCTGGACCTAAGATGGCGCAAAGCGCGATTTTGAAGGCAACTGTCCTCATGAGATCCTCTTTATTGTAGACCGCGTGCATCATAGCAAGATGAGTTTGCCTAAAGCGCATGCCTGAGCTGCCGGATATTGCTGCTTATATGAGCGCGCTCAACGAGCGGATCGTGGGCCAAACGCTCGAGCGGGTGCGGATCGGCAGCCCATTTCTGCTGCGCACGGCCGCGCCGCCGATATCCGAGGCGGAGGGTCATGAAGTCAAGGAATTGCGCAGAATCGGCAAGCGGGTGGCGGTTGGGCTCGACAACGAATTGTGGCTGGTGCTCCATCTGATGATCGCGGGCCGGCTGCACTGGCGCCCCAAAGGGGCAAAGCTGTCCGGGCGTAATAATTTGGCCGCCTTCGACTTTCCGAATGGCTCGTTGGTGCTCACTGAGGCGGGTACCAAGCGGCGGGCGTCGCTGCATGTCGTGAAGGGCGAGGAGGACCTGCGGAACACCGATCCCGGCGGCATCGAGGTATTCGACAGCGACCTTGCGGCCTTCATTGCCGCGATGACGGCAGAGAATCGCACACTCAAGCGGGCCTTGACCGATCCGCGGATCTTGAGCGGCATCGGCAATGCGTATTCGGACGAGATTTTGCACGCGGCGCGGCTGTCGCCGATTACGTTGACGACTAAGTTGTCGCCTGAGGAATGGGGCAGGCTTTACACGGCGACGCGCGAGACGCTGCGGCTGTGGATGGAACGGCTGGGCGCGGAGGCGGCTAGGGGATTTCCTGAGAAAGTAACCGCCTTTCGCAAAGAGATGGCGGTGCATGGACGGTTCGGGCAGCCATGCCCGCGATGCGGGGAGCCGGTGCTGCGCATCCGCTACGCCGACAATGAAACCAATTACTGCGCGAAGTGCCAGACCGGCGGGAGGGTGCTCGCGGACCGGGCCTTGTCGAGGCTGCTGGGAGCCGACTGGCCGCGCACGTTGGATGAACTGGAGGCGCTGAAACGGCGCTGATTTCCTGCACGCGTTGCCGGGTCGGCAAGGTTACCGGGTCGGCAAGGTTGCTGAGTCGGTAAGGTCGCTGAGGCGGCAAGGGAGATCCGTCATCCCCCGCCTCGACGGCGAGGGATGACGATGTACTGCTATTGCGCTCTGTCGATGGCTGCATCATCCATCTTCAGGCGGAAATACAGCGCTCTTTTCAAGGAATGAATAGCACGGCGCGTATCCGCGATGGCCGCCGCCTTATTGCCGCCAAAGTCATCAGGCGCGGCTTCCATTTCCCGCAAGGCTTCTTTCATCTCACCAATCGCCGCGACGATTCGTGGGTGCGCGGCGCGCTCCGATTGTACCGACAGCGCAGGGTCCGCCGACACAAGCATGGGCTGCGCGCAAAGCCCCATCCCCAACAACATCCCGGCGGCTATCTTGCTCTTAGAATTCATGGAAAAGTCTCCTTATTTGGACGCCAAAAAAACGGATCCTAGCCACGTGTAGCAACGCGCGCGGATGCCGTTGGACGACCTCCGGAATGATGAACTTCAGTTCATCTAGATCATGCACCGGAAGCGAGCATTTCGCCTCTGTGCACTGGTTGCGTGTGCGCAGTAGACTTACGCCCGCATTGGGTCCAACAACCGAGACTTAAGAAATGACCGCGATAGCTCGATCTGCCTTGAGACAGCGCCGACTGCTGCCGCAGTTGGGACTTGCGCTGTCTTTAATCGGCTACCTCACGATTGGCCCGCAGTCTGCGGCTGCGGCGGCCGCACCATCGTCGGCCACCTCGGGCAGCCCCGTTTCCCCCGACAAACAGATCGACGCGATTTTCAAGGCCTGGGACTCGCCGAACACCCCGGGCGCTTCCGTCGCTGTCATACAGCACGGCAAACTGGTCTTCGCGAAAGGATACGGAATCGCCAACCTCGAATACGACGTCCCGATCAAACCGGACACCATTTTTCACGTCGCGTCGGTCTCCAAGCAATTCACCGCCATGGCCGTGGTGCTGCTGGAGCTGGATGGCAAGCTCTCCATCGACGACGACGTTCACAAATATTTGCCTGAGCTGCCGGACTACGGCAACAAGATCACCATCCGCAATCTCATGCAACACACCAGCGGGGTCCGCGATCAATGGCAACTCCTCGGGCTGGCAGGTTGGAGTATCCAGGATGTCATCACCCAAGACCAAGCGCTGCGCTTGATCTTCCGCCAAAAGGAACTGAACTTTCCCCCCGGAACGCGCAACTTGTACTCGAACGCGGGATTTACGCTGCTCGCCGAAATCGTGGCGCGTGTTTCCGGGATGCCATTCCCCAAATTCTGCGCCGATCGCATATTCACGCCGCTGCAGATGACGCACACGCATTTTCACCAGGACCTCACGCAACTGGTTCCCGGACGCGCCTACTCCTATGGGAGTAAGGACCAGGGCTTTGCGGCAGCCCCGCTCAACTACGCCATCGTGGGCGCAACGAGCTTGTTCACAACGGCCAGCGATCTCGCACTGTGGCTCGATAACTTTCGCGACCCTAAAGTCGGTGGAGCTGCGGGCGTGGCGCGAATGCAAGAGGAGGGCGTGCTGGCGGACGGCAAGAAGATTCACTACGGGCTTGGCATCGGGCTCGACTCGTACCGGGGGCTGAAGACCCTCTCCCACGGCGGCGGAGATGCGGGCTACCGCAGCCAGGTCATATGGTTTCCGGCGCAGGAACTGGGTGTGGCCGTGGTCAGCAATCTGGGGAGTGTGAATCCCGACCGCTTGGCGAAGCGCGTAGCCGAGGTTTATATCGGCGATGCGATGGAGCCGCAGAAAGCCAAACAAAATCGAGCGGAACCCACGTACGTGACCATGGATGCCCGGCAACTTGAGCAGTTCGCAGGTGTCTATCCGATTCCTAAAATCGACCAAACCCTCACCGTCGTCGTGAAAGACGGAAAATTGTGGGCTGCCGGCGGGCTGCAACTCGAACTGCATCCGGTTGCCCCAGGCCACTTCTATTGCAAAGAGATCGAGGCCGACATCGAGTTTTCTCCGCGGGATCACGGCGGAATGCACGTCAAAATAACCCAGCCGAGCGGTATCAACGAAGGCGAGCGAAATCCCACCACGGCGGAAACGGCGGACTATCTAACTTACACCGGTGTGTATTGGAGTGATGAACTCGAGACTCAGTACACCTTTTTCGTGCGCGACGGCAATCTATACGGGCGTCACGCACATCACGGCGAAACTGCGCTCGCACCAACTAAGAAAGACCAGTTCTCCAGCGGCTGGTGGTTCGCGCCCGATGTAAAGTTCGTGAGAGACGCCACTGGCAATATCAATGGCGTGACCCTGGGTGGCGGCAGGGTTGTCGCCGTGGCCTTCACCCGAAAACCCGGCCCGGCCATCAACGAGGCGGCTCGGCAAAATATGGAGAAACATTGAGCTGAAAGGCATCCCGTCACCGACATCGGTGATGTCGCTCAAAGGAAAAACCCACTATCAGGGCAAGCGTGCCCTGACTCACTTGACCGTTGCTGCCCCAACTTTACATGCCGCTTCGTCCTGCGACCCCGTGCCGCCGGAGCAGCCGATCGCACCGATGATTTTGCCCGCCTCGATGAGCGGAATCCCACCGCGTGAAGCGATGATGCCGTCGAGCGTGAGCGCGTAATAATTCTGCTTCAACTGGATGGCGTCCTCGAATGCGCGTGTTTCTCGCCGGTAACTGGCCGCAGCCCGCGCTTTGTGCTCTGAAACCGCGATCGACGCCAGCTGCGCGCCGTCCATGCGCTCGAATGCGACCAAGTTAGCGCCCGAGTCCACCACCGCAACATTGAGTTTCCAGTGACGCTTCTTGGCTTCAGCGACCGCGGCCGCAATCGCATCCTTAGCCCGGTCCAACGATATCGGCGCCCCGTACGGAACATCGAATGGCATGTTTTCCGGGATCGCGTCCAGCGGATTCACCGCCGCCGGCGCCGGCGTCTGCGCCTCGCCCGAAAGGCTCGAGCAAATACCGGTTGCGGCCAACGCGACGGTCAAGAATGAAAGGCGCATCGAGGATCTCCTTGGATAGGGTATGGGACGCGGCGTACAAGAATACTCTCGTCGGAAGACGTTCAGATAGCGCGCGTTCGATCGATTGCCGTCAGCAGCGCCTTCCGTTCCTTTTTCGTGTTCACCGGAAACCGCTCGAACTCCGCACCCACGCGAAGATCGGCAAACAGTCCAGCCGGATCCTCATGGAAATGAAGGAACGCCTTGGGGCCTCGATAGAAAACCCCCAGGGATTTCTCCCTGATCCCTTCCTTGACTCTGATTTGCTCCAGCAATTCCGAGAGACCATGCAATGCCGCAGCGCTTGCGTGCTTCATCGTTACGATCCCCGCCCCGAGCTCATGCTTACCGGTGCGAGACCGCGCGAGCCTTCGTGACACCCAGCATGGGCCCCATGTCGGACCCGCGGTCCTCACGATGCAGACTCGGGGCATACAGGCTCGAGATGGTCCCGTCCAGATACAGAGCCTCTCGACAATGCAAGGTATCCCGGAAGAAACTCGCAAATTCATAAAACGTCACCGGCGACTCGCTGAGGACGAAGGCGACCGAGCCGGGGGAGGGTGCACACACCCCATTCCGGATCTTGTGCCAGGCCGAAGTCGGATTCATGACCGCCGATGTCGTAATCTCTCCTTGGTGAACCAGCATCGGACCTGATTGCGTCGCGAGCGACGGCTTGGGGCGCTCCTTGTCATAGTCTTCTGTCGTGATGACGCGCGCCGCATCACCTTCCAGCAAAAACACGCCATTGGGCTGCTGCGAGAAATTACCCGAACCCACGTGGCGATTTAGGGGCACCAGTTCTTGGCTTCCAACCACGAAGAGACCCACCGGCGAGAGATCCGGTTTGTACATGCCGGCGTTCACCGCAAACACCAATTGCTCGCCCTTGAGTTCCAAAGCGTCGCGCAGTACCGAAAATTGACGAAACGGCCGGCCCGACTCATCGCGCCAGAACAACTCCAGATGATCGCTCTTCAGATCCACCTGACAAACTGTGAAGGACGTGCCGCCAACCGTCTTTGCTCCGCAGTCGACCGCCTGCGCGGCCCCACCACAAAACAGCAAGGCGCCGAGCAACGACATCCGCATCGTGTATCTCAAGAGTTACATTCCAATATTCGACATCATCAAAAGAGACCCAATTGACCCGCTTGCAACTGTAGACCGACTTGAATCATGGCATCCAATGCGCCTCTTTGGGCAGATCCTTCATTAATTGATACAGGGTGGCAACTAAAACGTTGCGATAGGGGTCCAACCGATCCGCCTGACCGGTCGTCTAAGGGAATACATCAAGGAGAGATCAATGAAACAGGTGTTGTCGATTTGTGTGGCCATGTGGCTCGTGGGCGGCGTATCGGGTGCAGCTTGTGCTCAGGAGCGCGGCAGCGCCGCCGGCGCCGCAACCGAACTGGCCGAAAGTACGCCGCGGTCCGAAGGTGTGCCGATCGAGCGAATCATCGCCGCGGTCGCCAAGAAAACCGGGAAGAGATACCTGGTTGATGCCAGAGTCCATGGCCCCGTCGAGATCTTGGGGCAGGATATCTCAGCGATCAGCTACAGCGACTTCCTCTCGATTTTGCAATTGGCGGGATACACAGCGGTGGAAGGGAGCAACTATGTCAGCGTGATACCGCAATCGATCGTCAGACAGATGCCGCTGCCGCTGGCGATGGGAAAGGACAAGTATCCGGAAGCTCAGTACGTAACCCGCGTGATTCCGGTCAAGAACCTGCCGGCTGCGACGCTGGTACCCACCCTCAGACCGCTGTTGCCGGTACATGGACATCTCGCGGCGGTGATTTGCGGCAATACATTGTTGATGGTTGACAGCTTCGCAAATGTCGAGCGCATCGAAAAGCTGGTGGCTACGCTCGACGTCGGCAAGCCCTACGTGCCGCGTCCCTGTGAATCCGAACCCATGCCGGCGGCCGGGAATGCGCAGCATCCCTAGCGTCCGCCAGCATCCTTAAGCGTCCGCGGGTCCACTGCCATGCTTTGATGGCGGGCGAATCGTTCTGGATTCACTCCCGGTATGCTGCCCGCGACTGGCCGTGCCCGAGCAATTGGAGGCCCCCTCATGCGCCGAAAACCGAGATTCGCCGTATCCAAAGGCTTGACGCTGGCGCTGCCGATCGCCCTGGCTGGATGGCTGCCGGCAGCGGTCGGGGCACAGGACATCCAAGCGGAACACAAGTATGTATCGCCGTGGCGAACACCCTGGACTTACGAAGGCGACAGGGGCAGCGATCATTGGGCGGACCTGGATCCCCAGTACGCGGCGTGCAAGG
>Ga0210389_10000461_pt1 | contig 37483 bp, 30 predicted proteins | sample IncBWH28OmetaG_FD_160127 | JGI IMG/M metagenome (GOLD analysis project Ga0210389, IMG submission 160127) | Forest soil microbial communities from Barre Woods Harvard Forest LTER site, Petersham, Massachusetts, United States - Inc-BW-H-28-O ... | reverse complement strand
CGGACCCTTCTTCGGCTTCGCTCAAGGCAGGCTGGCGAGTTGCCCGCGCCCACACGAATTTAGTTGGCGGTCCGCCTTGCCGGTGGGGCCGCCATGTTTGTCTAAGCATGTTTGTCTAAGCATGTTCGTCTAAGAATGTTCGTCTAAACGAGCCAACTCTTTCATGGCGAGTACTTCCAACCTCGGCAAGCATTCCCGGCTCTACCTGCTGGGCGGACTGCTATTGTTTTGGTGCCTGACGATTTGCGGTCGCTTGGTCTACCTGCAGATCTTCTGCTACGGCAGTTTTGTAAAGCAGGCCGAGCACCAGCAGCAACGCGAGATTCCCCTCTCCCCTAAACGTGGAGTGATCTACGACCGCGCCGGCCACGAACTGGCAATGTCCGTTCTGGTAGATTCGGCCTTTGCTGTGCCTTCCGAAGTGAAAGACCTTCCCACCGCGGTTTCTCTCATCACCCGCATCACCGGCGAGGACCATAACGTGGTACTCGCCGATTGCCGCAATCACAAAACTTTTTGTTGGGTCGGGCGCAAAGCCGACGACGAAACCATCGAACGCATAAAGTCGCTGAACCTGCAGGGTATCCATTTCCAGAAAGAGCCTAAGCGCTTTTATCCAGCGCGGGATCTGGCGGCTCAGGTTGTGGGCACGGTGGGAATGGAGGATTCCGGCCAGAGCGGCATCGAGCACGCATTCGACGATGACCTACGCGGGCACGCGGGAAAGATGTTCATCTCCGTTGATGCGCGGCGCCAGTGGTTTTCTGACGTAGAGAAACAGCCCGAGCCGGGCGAGAATATCGTCCTGACCATCGATAAAAACATTCAGTACATCGCCGAGAAAGAGCTGGACCAGGCCATTCACGATACGCAAGCGATTGCGGGCACCGTGATTGTCGAGAATCCCCACACCGGGGAGATTCTGGCTTTGGCAAACCGGCCGACATTCAATCCGAATCTGCGCAAGCAAATCACCCCGGGCGCGCTGACGAATCGAGCAGTGAGTTACGTGTACGAACCGGGATCAACTTTCAAGCTGGTGACAATTTCGGCCGCCCTCGAAGAGAAACTTACCAATCCCAACGAAGTCTTCGACTGCCAGATGGGGTCGATCGTCTACAACGGGATGCGTATTCGCGACTCGAAGCCGCATGGCCTGCTGCCGGTTTGGGGAGTGCTGGCGGAGTCGAGCGATGTGGGCGCCATCAAAATTGCACTGCGCCTGGGCGAAGACCGCTTCTACAAATATATTCGCGCCTACGGATTCGGACAGCAGACCGGAATCGAATTGCCGGCCGAAACCCGCGGTCTGACCAAACCGGTAAGCCGCTGGTCGAGAGTTTCCATCGCCGCTATTTCCATGGGCCAGGAGATTGGCATTTCGCCCCTTCAATTGGCGGCCCTGATCTCCACGTTCGCCAATGACGGCGTATGGGTGGCCCCGCGCATTGTTGCCGGAAAAATTGAACCGCAAAGCTCGACCCAGAAAAGCACGCCGCAGACAGTCGCATTTCATCCCGGAACCTCACGGCGAGTGATTTCAAGTTACACGGCGGCCGAGATGCGCTCGATGATGCAAAAAGTTGTTCTCGAAGGCACAGGCCGTAAGGCGATTCTCGAGGGCTATACATCCGCGGGAAAAACCGGGACGGCTCAGAAAGTCGATCCGGCAACCGGCGCCTATTCGAAGACTAAATACATCGGATCCTTCGCCGGATTCGCGCCCGTGAATAATCCGCAGATTGTGGTGGCTGTGATTTTGGATTCGGCGGTGGGCCTGCACCAGGGCGGACAAGTATCAGCCCCGGTCTTTCGCCGCATATCGCAACAGGTACTTGAATATCTGCACACGCCGCACGATCTCCCGCTCGCACCCCAACATCAGCTGCTGCTGGCGCAAGCAAAAATGAAGGATAAAGATTTGGAAGAAGGAACTCCAGATCACCCCGGCGAACCGCTCGAAACGGCGGAAGTCAACGGAGTTGCCAGTGCGGTGCGTGCGTCCACGCCCCCGACTGCCGGCAATGAGGGAGAAGTTGTCCAGGCCTCGATCCGGCAGGCTGAACCCGTGCCCGTCGCGCCAGGCCCGTCAGCTCAGCCGCCATCGAACGATCCTGAAGTCATCTCCATGCAACCGAACCAGCCATCGACGGGAACCGTAGTCCTATCCGTCGAGCAAGGCGGAATAGAAGTTCCGTCCTTCGTGGGTAAAACCGTTCGCGGAGCCGTCGAATCAGCTCAGGACGCCGGTCTTGAGCTGGAAGCCGTCGGCAGCGGCGTGGCTCGGCAACAGTCTCCGCCACCCGGCACCCACGTTGCCGCCGGAGCCCACGTCACGGTCCAGTTCGGTCGCTGACAAAATCTTCAACACAGGGGCCGCTGAGTTTCACGGAGGAACAACCAATCTTGATTTGCTCAGTGATCCCTGAGTCCTCCGTGGGTAAAGATTTCTCCCCGTTTGACCCGCCGAAAAACCGCGTGATACGGTAAACAGTCACACCATCCAGCAGGCTGGCTCCTGCGCTGATTGAGGTTAGATTTGTCTTCTGTTGAGGTCACTCCCGTTGTTCGCAAGACCGCTCTGAACGCCGTCCATCGCCAGATGGGCGCGAAAATGGTCGACTTTAACGGATGGGACATGCCGGTGGAGTATCCCGCGTCAATCGGTTGCGGCATCATCAATGAGCACATGGCGGTGCGCACCGGCGTAGGTATTTTCGATGTCAGCCACATGGGCGATATTCGCCTGGCGGGGCCTCAGGCACTGGCCGCGGTGCAACACATTTCCATGAATGACGCTTCCCGGCTGGCCGTGGGACAGGCCCAATATTCGGCGCTGCTTTATCCGCAAGGCACGTTTGTAGACGACGTCATCGTTCACCGGCTTGGCGAGGACGAATACCTCCTGGTGATCAACGCCGGAACGCGCGAGAAAGATTTTAACTGGGTGCGCGACAACACCAGCCAGTTTAACTGTGTCGTTGAGAATCTTTCGGATGACTTCACCCAGATTGCCATCCAGGGACCGAAAGCCGTCGATGTATTGCAGAAAATTACCACCGCCGATCTGTCGGCGGTGAAGTTTTATTGGGTGACGCGAGGTACCATCTTTCTCCATCACAAATCAATGCGGCGTTATTTGGGCGACACTCTAATTGCGAGAACCGGGTACACGGCAGAGGATGGATTTGAGATTTACGTTCCCTCCGACGAGCCTACCAGTGCCTGGGTTTGGAACAGACTTCTCGAAGTTGGCAAGGAATTCGGTTTGTTGCCCTGCGGGCTGGGCGCGCGTAACACCCTCCGGTTGGAGGGAAAGCTTCCCCTCTACGGTCACGAAATTTCCGATACGATTAATGTTTGGGAAGCCGGCCTCGACCGCTTCTGCAAGATGGAAAAGCCGGAGTTCATTGGGCGCGCGGCGCTGGAAAAGGCGAAGGCTGCGGGAGTGAAGCAGACGCTAGTCGATTTGGAAATGACCGGGCGTGGCATTGCCCGCGACGGATACAAGGTGCAGGACGGCGATGGGCGCGAGATTGGATATGTGACCAGCGGATCTCCGGCGCCATTTCTGAAAAAAAATATCGCCATAGCCTACGTTCCGCCGGACTTTGCCGCCATCGGGACAGCGGTGAAGGTGGAGATACGCGGGCAGGGGGTGGAGGCAGTGGTGGTGCCGTCACCGTTTTATAAGAGACCGAAAGCCAAGTAGCTTCTCGGCTGTGGGCGGCCAGACACCGCCACGACAGCGGCGCTACTGTCAAACTTAGGAGCTAGACGCAATGGCCTATCCAGCAGATCGTAAATATACAAAACAGCACGAGTGGATTCAGGCGAATGGCACCAGCGCCTCTGTCGGCATTACCGATCACGCGCAGGAAGAGTTGGGGGACATTGTCTTCGTCGAGCTGCCGAAAGTCGGCGCGGAAATCACCGCCGGCAAGACGTTCGGTTCCGTCGAGTCGGTGAAAGCGGTGTCGGATCTGTACTCTCCGGCCTCTGGCACTGTGACCGAAACAAACGGCGACTTGGCTACTTCCCCCGAGAACGTGAATAAAGATCCCCACGGTTCCTGGATGATGAAGATCGCGCTGAAGAACCCCTCCGAACTGGATGCCCTGCTGTCCTCCGTGGATTATGAAAAATTCGTGGCTGAAGAGGCCGGGCACTGAGAAATACGGGCAAGATCGAGGGTAACCAGATAGAGGATAAGAAGCTCACACTCAAGAACCCGTTCGATCTCCGCGTGAATTTTGCCCCGGGTTCAGACTACCGGACGCCGGTGACAATCCAACTGACCCCGACCTACATCTAATCAACTTCCTATGCGCTATCTACCGAAATCTCCTGCCGACCGCGAAGCCATGCTGAAGGCGATCGGCCTCCGCTCGGTCGACGAGTTGTTCGCGCCGATTCCGGCGGAATACCGTTTGAACCGTGACCTCAACGTTCCGCGACAGATGGCCGAATCTGAAATCGTGGACTATTTCCGCCTGCGCTCGCGCGAAAACGGTGAAGGCTACATCAGTTTCTTGGGAGCGGGCGCGTACGCTCATTACCGGCCCGTCATCATTGATTCCCTGATCTCGCGGGGCGAGTTCCTCACCGCCTACACACCCTACCAGGCGGAAATTTCCCAGGGCACGCTGCAGTCGATCTTCGAATTTCAAACCATGATCTGTGAGCTGACTGGGATGGAAGTGGCCAACGCCTCAATGTATGACGGCTCAACGGCTGCGGCCGAAGCCGTCATGATGGCAGTTCGCCTTACCGGACGGCGATCGGTGGTCGTCGCCCGAAGTTTGCATCCGGAGTACCGCGAGGTGCTTGCAACTTATGCAACGCATCAGGGAATGCCGCTCTCGATAGCAGGTTTTAGCGATGACGGACGGTTGAATCTAGCGGAGCTGGAAAAGTCGATCACGCCGGAGACTGCCTGCGTGTTGATTCAATCGCCCAATTTCTTTGGCACGATTGAGGATGTGGCGGCGATTGCCGGAATCGCCCACAAGAATGGCTCGATGCTCGTAGTGTCGATTGCGGAAGCCGTGTCGCTGGGAATCGTGGAGCCGCCGCGCGAAGCCGATATCATCGCGATGGAAGCACAATCGTTTGGAGTGCCGCTGGGATTCGGTGGTCCGCACTGCGGAGTGATCGCCACGCGGGAAAAATTTGTTCGGCAAATGCCCGGCCGATTGGTTGGCCAAACGGTCGATAAACAAGGCAGACGCGGATTCGTGCTTACCCTGGCCACGCGCGAGCAACACATCCGCCGCGAGAAGGCGACTTCGAATATCTGCACCAACCAGGCGCTGGTCGCATTGATGGTCAATATCTTCATGACGGTGTACGGCAAAGTTGGGCTGAAAGAGTTAGCCAAACAGAACCTGGCGAAGGCGGCTTATGCGACCGGACAATTCTCCGGGCACGGCAAGGTTCTGTTTGGCGGCGCACCTCGCTTCAACGAGTTTGTGGTGCAGACAAAAGAAGATTCGTACTCTATCAATCGCCGGTTGCTGGACCACAAAATTGTCGGCGGCCTGCCGCTTAAGAAATTTTATCCCGAGCTGGGGAATGCCGCTTTGTGGTGTTGTACGGAACTCACCACGCGCGACGCCATTGACGCGGCGGTGGGACTGATCTCAGACGGTGGCACTGCGATGCGATCCAGCAAAGAAGATGCCGCAGTGGAAGAGGTGGCGCAATGAAGCATGTAACTCGTAAGGCCACTCTCCACGTGAATCAAAACGAAGGACTGATCTTCGAGAAATCTTCTGCCGGCAAAGCCGCATGGAGGCTGCCGCCGCTCGACGTGCCCGAAGTGGATTCCTCTGCACTGCTCGGTGCCACCGAAAGAAAAGATTTGGGCAACATGCCCGAGGTGAGCGAGATTGAAATCATCCGCCACTTTACGCGGCTCTCGACCTGGAATTACGCGATCGATCTCGGCATGTATCCCTTGGGTTCTTGCACGATGAAGTACAACCCGCGGGTGAATGAAGCCGTAGCGCGGGTTGAGGGAATCGCGAACGGGCATCCTTACCAGCCCGAAAAGATTTCCCAAGGCGCTCTGCAGATTCTGAAAACGCTGAGCGAATGCCTGATCGAAATCACAGGCATGGATGCAATTACACTTCAGCCGGCGGCTGGCGCACATGGCGAGATGACAGGTCTGCTCATGGTCCGCGCATATCACCATTCGCAGGGACGTCCTCGAAAGAAAGTCCTGATTCCGGACTCGGCGCACGGAACCAATCCAGCCACTGCGGCGATGGTGGACTACGCAGTTGAAAATTTGAAGTCGGATTCGCGCGGCATGGTTGATATCGCAGCGCTGGCAGCGCAGATGAATGAGGATGTTGCTGCGCTCATGCTCACCAATCCCAACACGCTGGGAGTGTTCGAGCAGGAAATCCACAAGATTGCCGACATTCTCCACGCCAAAGGCGGCCTGCTCTACATGGACGGTGCGAACATGAATGCGCTGGTAGGCAAGGTGCGTCCGGGAGATTTTGGTGTCGACGTAATGCACCTGAACTTGCATAAAACATTTTCCACGCCGCATGGCGGTGGCGGGCCGGGTTCAGGACCGGTGGCCATCAAGAAAAAACTCGAGCCATTCTTGCCGACACCTGTGCTTGTAAACAAAGCCGACGGCACCATTGGATTTGAGTACAACCGTCCACAGTCTGTGGGACGCGTGCGCGCGTTTTATGGGAACTTCGGAATGTTTGTTCGTGCGCTCGCTTACATTCAGGCGAACGGGCCGGATGGTCTGCGACAAACCACCGAAGACGCCGTGCTGAACGCCAACTACATTCGCAAGGGTCTGGAAGGGACCTACGAGTTGCCTTACTCCACGCCCACCATGCATGAAGTTGTTTTCAGCGATAAGTTGCAGGCGAAAAAAGGCGTACGCACCATGGACATTGCCAAACGCCTCATCGATTACGGATTCCATCCCTACACTACGGCGTTTCCACTGATCGTTCCCGGCGCGCTCATGATCGAGCCGACCGAAAGCGAGTCCAAAGAGGAAATGGATTTATTTATCGAGGCGATGAAATCGATTGCCGAGGAGGTGGAGGAAGATCCGCAGACGGTGCTCGACGCCCCGCACTCCACGCGGGTTTCGCGCCTTGATGAGACTGCGGCCGCCAGAAAGCCAATCTTGCGTTGGAAGCCGCCGTCCTAAATTTCGTACCTTAAAAAAATGCATGGGATGCTGGACCGCATCCCATGTGTTCGTTCTCTGAGTCACCTTCTTGTTCGGCGCTACTTTGCCGAGATATCCACCGTTGCTCGCGTAGTCTCCCAATCCATTCGCAGCGTGCAACCGCTTCCCGACTTGTCGTAGGCAATCGTGAAATTTTCTACCGGCGCAGGCAGGTTGCTCACTTTCATGTCGACGCGGACCAGTTCATCGCTCTCATATTTGTAAGGGATGCCCCATTCGCCAGTCTTCTTGTTAATGATCAGCGTCCACTTGTTGGCGGTAGGCACAGTGAAGATGGTGTAATTGCCGGCGGGAACGGTCTTGCCGCCAACCACCACATCGGCGCTGGTGACAAAAGTTGTGGCCTCATTCGCTCCGGTGCGCCAGACTTCCCCGAATGGTACAAGACCGCCATAGACCTTTCGGCCTTTCATCCGCGGGCTGGAATAATCCGTCTTGATGGTCTTGCCGCCGCCGAGATCGCAGGTGGCAGAGGCCGCTGGACTGGCCTTGCCTCCACCCATCTGTGCGAAAGCCGCGGTAGTGAACGCGATGGTCAATAGTGCGGATAGGGCGATTCGTTTGTGCATGGTTTCTCCTGTTAGTGATTACGCTTTGGCCAAAGGTTAGACGCCTGAGAAAAAAATATGTCAGCAGACCCAGATTATGCAGACCCAGATTGTCCAGACCCACGATTATGCCCCATCGACGGCGGCGGTTACAATCGTCCGATGCCCGTATTCGATGAAAAGCACGAAGAATTGGAACACTACGAGACCATGATGGGCGTTCCGCGCGGGCGCCTGGCGGTCACCATGGATACCATCACCGATGCCATGGCGTTGGTCGGCCAACACGGCGTTTATTGCCAGAGCCAGCGCTGGCCGGGCAAGCCGGTAATGGATATCCAAATCATCATGAAGAGCCTCACCGACGCGAAGGAGTTGATCCAGAGCGTCATGGAAGAGCTGAAGAAGAATTCCCAGTAGTGATAATAATTAAGTAGAGGGCCAGGCTAAGGCTTCACCGTCACCATCACGACCGCATACGATGCCACTTGAGCGGAAAACTTTCCGCTGAACTTGCCAAGATCCTTATGCTGCCACAAATCGCGAACCAAAGCACTCACGTGACTGGGATAGCCGAGATCCTCCCAGTTCGCTGAGATCTCCGCTTCCGCACTTCCCCGATTCAGTAAGACCACAGCACGGCTGCCGTCTCCTAGCTGTTTCGCCCACACTTCCAGGTCGCCATCTTTCCAGACGCGCTCGCCCTCGCGCCCGAGAGGATCCTGATCGACCGCGATCACTTCTTTGTTGGTGAGTATGTCGTGAATTTCAGGACGCATCTCGCGCAGATCGTTGCCCGCGATTAGCGGCGCCGCAAGCATTGCCCACAAACTGAAGTGTGCGCGATACTCGCTGTCACTCATTCCGCCGTTGCCCACTTCCAGCATGTCCGGATCATTCCAGTGTCCGGGGCCTGCATAGGACTGCAACCCGACCTGCTGATCGACGATTGCCAGCATGCCATTCGAGCAGCAGCTTCCGTCCGGCCATTTATTTTGGCCGGCCCATCTATCGCTGATGTCGCCCGTCGTGCGCCACAAATTCCCGCCCACGTCTTTTCCCCAGAGCCACGGCTTGGCCGTTCCCCATTCGCAGATGCTTAACACGATGGCTCGTCCCGACGCGTCGAGCGCGGCGCGCATGTTTGCGTAGGCAGCCCTCGCATCCTGCGTGGTGGTGTTGCACCAATCATATTTCAGGTAGTCGACGCCCCAGGCCGCGTATTGCAAAGCATCCTGATATTCGTGACCAAGCCCGGCAGGCCGCCCCGCACAGGTCTTCGAGCCCGCGTCAGAATAGACGCCGAACTTCAGCCCCAGGGAATGAATGTAATCGCCGACCGCCTTCATGCCGTGCGGAAAACGCTGTGGATCGGCAACGATGTTGCCACTCGCATCGCGGCTCACCTGCCAGCAGTCGTCGATGTTTACGTATTCATATGCCGCATCTTTCATGCCGGACTTCACCACCGCATCAGCCATACTCCGAATCATGTCTTCGCTGACGTTACAGCCAAACTTGTTCCAGGAATTCCAACCCATCGGCGGAGTTCGAGCAAGGCTCTTCGAAATGCTGGTGCTTTCCTGCGCCTCGAGCCCGCCGCAGAGAACCATCCCGCCCACGATTGCAATCACAACTCGTCTGTTCATCTTCATGGAAGCGTTTTATCAGAAAATGCCACGATATACACTCGATCAAGTCGATATACAAATCAGTCGGAACGCGCTAGCCTCTCATCGAAGAACCGGGCCATGAAATCCAATGCTTCTTTCGTCTCAGGCAATTGAAAGTCGTACCAGAAGGCATGCGGGAGCGCTTCGAAGACAACCAGTCGTGCGTCACTCCCGGCACGCAGCAACGCACGTTGCAAAATGGCAGTGTCGCTGAGTAGCAGATCTCGCGTGCTGGTCACCAGGAGAGAGGGTGGCATGCCGTGCAAATCGGCGAACAACGGGGACAGCACGGGATCTTTGCGGTCAGTCTTGCCGATGTAGGCATCATCGGGCAGATGTTGCGCGTCGATTGGCTCCAGTTCCCCTGGAAACCCCGTAAGCGAATAGATTTGCCGCGATTCGCCGGGTTGGCTGAAGTCCGCCAGCACGGAAAACATGCCCAGCGCTCCCGGCAGCGGCAATTGCAATTGCTTCAGCCGCACCACGACTTCGCCTGTCAAAATAGCTCCCGCCGAGGTTCCGAATATCCCGATGCTCTGGGCCTTATAGGTCCTGAGAAGTTCTTTGTAAACGGCGACGACATCATCGACCGCAGCGGGGAAGGGATTCTCCGGGGCGAGCCGGTAGTAGACCGACACCACTTTGATCTTCGCCAGATTCGCAATCGGAATTCCCTCAATCAGAGATCCGGAGTCGGAGTTGAAGCCTCCGCCATGCAGGTTGATCAGTACGCGGCTGCGGTTCACTTCTGGGGTCACAAGCGGTGTAATGATGTCGGTGCGCACGCCGGCGATGCTCTTCTCCTCAACGTTAACGGGATAAATCCTGCGAGCCTCGGCAGAGTCTTGCGCGCGCCATACGTCTGTATGCGCTCGCCGCTCAGTCAGAGTTTCAGGGCCGGATTTCTTTTGCGTGAGCGACCCAAGCCACTTCTGCGCCTCTGGGCTGATGGTCGATGGTATTGGAATCACGCGAGTGATGTGCGCGGTCCCGTCAGGATCGAAGGTCGCAGTGTCCGATTGCGCGGCTGGATTTGCTTGCGCAGCCAGGGATTGCACGAGCGCGAACGTAGCGAGGACGCATAGTATGCGGGATTTCATCGGGACAGTTGTATCAGAGGGAAGGGGAAAAATGAAGCCAACGACGAACGGGCGAAGACACCTGAAATCCCTGTGTTCCCGTGCCTCTGTGGTTACGATCTACGCCAGAGTGTACTTCCCCCGCTCCAGCGCCTTCTGCGCAATCTGTTGCCGCAGTTCGACGGTGTTGAACGGTTCGTACTTGGCCAGCCGGCGCAGAATAGCCAGCTGGGTGCGCAGCATGTCTCCGTCGGCAACCGCGGCGATTACTTTTTTCGCCGCGGACTCGATCTTCTCCATGGCCTGCGAAAGATAGACCCGGGTCATCGCGATCGGAAGAGCGGCAGCAGCTTCGCCTCTCGTCTCGGCGATTTTCTGCGCCCGAAGCACCGCCGATTCCATGGCGTAGCTTTCGATCGTCATGTCGGCAATCGCGCCCATAATTTCCTGCTGGTCTTGAATCGCCTGCATGTATTTCTGCGTTGCCGCTCCGGCGGCGAACAGGCCGAGTTTCTTGGCCTGGCCGACCAGCTTGCGCTCATCGGCCAGCGCGCCTTCCAACTCTTCGCCGGCCGAAGGTCCCGAGAGCACTTCGTCCATCAGCTTCTTGATCGCGGGCATAAGCGGTAACTGACCGCTCATGGCGCGCTTCAGCAGGAACCCCGTAATAATGAGCCGGTTGATTTCGTTGGTGCCTTCAAAGATACGATTGATGCGAGCATCGCGATATGCCCGCTCCGCCGGATATTCTTCAACGAATCCGTAGCCTGCGTAGATTTGCAAGGTCTCGTCGACGATATAGTCGACCATCTCTGATCCCCACACCTTGATGATCGAGCACTCAACGGCATACTCCTCGATTGCCTTGCGGGTCTCTTTCGTTGCCTCGGCGCCTGATTTATCAACTTCGCCGAGAGCAACATCCATCATCCCGACAGTCCGATACACCAGCGATTCGCCGACGTAAAGCAGCGTTGCCATGTTTGCGATTTTTTCGCGCACCAGTCCGAATTCGCCAATAGTCTTCCCGAAAGCCTTGCGCTGCTTGGCATAGCTGATCGCACTTTCGAGCGACACGCGTCCGCCGCCGACGCACATCGCGCCCAGCTTGAATCGGCCAATGTTCAGAATGTTGAAGGCAATCACGTGCCCTCGGCCGATCTCGCCCAGTAAATTCTCCACCGGGACCTTACAATCATTGAGGATGATGGGGCAAGTCGAAGACCCTCGAATCCCCATCTTGTGCTCCTCCGCGCCAACCGAAAAGCCGGGGAAAGTTCTCTCGACCAGGAACGCAGAAAATTTATCATCGACCTTAGCGAAGACGGTGAACAAATCGGCAAAACCGGCGTTCGTAATCCACATCTTTTCGCCGTTCAAAATGTAGTGCTTGCCGTCGGAAGAAAGCTCGGCACGGGCGCGGCAATTCATTGCATCGGAGCCGGACGTCGATTCCGATAGAGCGTACGCGCCAACAATTTCACCTGTGGCCAGCCGGGGCAGATATTTTTTCTTCTGATCTTCGGTGCCGAAATAAACGATCGGCAGCATACCGATACCACTGTGTGCGCCCCAGGTGGTGGCGAATCCGGCATACTTCGCAATGTGGTCCGCGATTACGGCGGCCGTTACTTTGTCCATTTCGAGGCCGCCGTAAGCCTCAGGGATTTCAACCCCGCTCAGCCCCAGCTCGCCAGCCTTTTTCAGAAGCTCGCGCGATACGGAGAAATCCTTGTGCTCGATTTTTTCCGCGTTGGGTAGAATTTCATTGACGGCGAATTCTTCGGCCGTCTTGCCAATCAGTTGATGCTGCTCAGTGAAGTCCTCCGGAGTGAAAACTTCATCAGGACGGCGAGATTCAAGCAGAAAACTGCCGCCGGAAATTTTCGTGTTCGGAACTGCCGTGCTCGTGGCCATGTCTTAATCCTTTAAAGGAGAACTGTCGAATCCGTGGAGAACGCGCAGAAAGGCACTACTCATTTTAATTGGGATGGAGTTGGAATGATAGAGCGTGCGCCGGCACTGTTTACAGACTGAACACACCGATGGGCTTCTACTAAATAAGTGGTGACGATTCCGTAAAGAACTGTCGCGCCTAAGGCGTTGCCGGCTGAATCACGCCGTCGATCGTGTGCGTCGTGAAGCGCGCTGCCGGACTGCACGTCGTATAGCCGGCTGGGTGCATCGAATCCGAGTTCGGGCCATCACGAGCAACCTTGTAAACGCGCATCTTAAGGCAGACATGATCAGCCGGCGAATCCGGCTGGAGCCAGGTTTGAGGCGTGCCGGGTCGTTCTAGCTGCGCGCGATAATTCTCCACGTGATTGCGATCCGTGGGAGTTGGAGGATTGAAATCAGGATTCAGTTCTAGCGAAAGAAGGTCGGTGTCGGCTGAAGAATTCAGCCATACGGAATCCCCAGGCGCAATATTTGCTGGAATTTTCGCCGGCGGAGCCTGTGCGGATAAGCTCACGACGCCAGTTGCGATCACCAGCGAAAACACTAAAAGACGGAAGATGGGCATGCGTTTCCTCCCTGCCACAGATTATAGCGCCAGACGTCGACTTCTTGATCAATTCAAATTCTCAAATATCCCAGCCGCACCCATTCCCCCGCCGACGCACATCGTGACCATCCCATAGCGTCCCTTGCGTCGCTTGAGTTCCCGAATGATTGTTGCCGTCAGCTTCGCTCCCGTGCAGCCCAGCGGATGTCCCAACGCGATCGCGCCACCGTTTGGATTCACTCTCTCCGGATCGAGCCCAGCTTCTTTGATCACCGCCAACGACTGTGCTGCAAACGCCTCGTTCAACTCAATTACGTCGATGTCGGAGAGCTTCAGCCCAGCCATCTTTAACGCTTTTGGAATAGCGAACACCGGACCAAGCCCCATTTCTTCGGGTTTGTATCCCGCGGTTGCGAACGAAACATAGCGAGCCAGCGGCTTGATCCCGAGTGCTTTCGCGCGCTCGGCGGACATTACCACCGCCGCCGCCGCGCCATCGGACATCTGCGATGAGTTGCCGGCGGTCACCGTACCTTTCATATGGAACGCAGGCTTCAGTGAGAGCAGCGCCTCCAGGGAAGTGTCGGCACGCGGTCCCTCGTCCATCCTGAAAACAATTTCCTGCCGCTTGGGCTTCGATCCATTCGGAGTCGTAAAGCTAACCGGGACGGCCACAACTTCGTCGTCGAAGCGTCCGGCCTGAATCGCCGCCAGCGCCTTCTGATGGCTGCTCAAGGAGAACTCGTCCGCGGCCTCACGCGTGACGCCTACCCGCTGCGCCAATCTTTCCGCCGTCAGACCCATATTCAGATAGGCATCAGGATAGTGATCCACGAGCCACGGGTTCGGAGAAACTTTGTGACCGCCCATCGGAATCATTGACATCGACTCCGTACCCCCGGCAACAATCACCTCTGCGCCTCCGCTCATAATGCGCTCGGCCGCCATCGCAATCGACTGCAGCCCCGACGAGCAGAAACGATTGATCGTCAGCGCCGAAACTTCCACCGGCAACCCGGCACGCAAGGAGGCGATCCGGGCCACGTTCATCCCCTGCTCAGCCTCCGGCATGGCGCAGCCGAGAATGACGTCTTCGATCTCTCTGGGATCGAGTTGCGGCAAGCGTTCCAGCGCGCCCTTAATCGCGACCGCAGCCAGTTCATCAGGACGGGTAGCGCGCAGCGTGCCCTTAAAGGCGCGTCCTACAGGCGTTCTGACGGATGAAGCAATAACGACTTCTCGCATAATAATCTCCGCTCTTCAACATGGTTCGCTTCATTCGATGCGCAACATGCAGCACTAGCTTCACTTGGCCGGAGCGTAGAAATAATAGTCCGCCGAATAAGCACTCTTGGTTTCGGCGTTAAGATGCGCAGCGTCGCAGCCCTCGGCAGGAGGCTTGCCGCCGTGCGTGCGTACCCGCTGAACCGTCGTGACGCTGCTGAGCTGGCCGTTCCCCGAGTGGCTTACAACATTTACCAGCAGCCACGGAATCGAATCCGGATCCAGCGAATCGACATGGGCTGCGGCTTTCCCGGTTACCTCGCTGCCATCTTTCAACTTCCACGAGGGACCGGCGGAATGTTGTCCAATCACTTTGTCCTGCCGGTCGCGCAGCTCCGCGTCGGGTGCCTTGAGCGTCCAGCTGAATTTGCCCTCCGCTCCAGCCTGGCAGGTGTAGATCTGCGATCCGGACGCATGCGCGTAAACCACAACTTCCAATCCCCCGGGCGCTTGAATCGCATCCGGCACGTCGGGCGCGGGTTCCCTCTGCGACGCCGATTGAGCGCTCCCGAGAGCGGTCCCCAGGATTAGAGAGGCCGCCATGACCGCGACCACCACCACCACTAGCGATATTTTCTTCATGACCAACAATTGTAGCGCCCCTGTCTTCAAATCTCACCGCCCATCTGTACCAAGCAATCGCACGTTCGAGCCGGGGCCGGTGCATCAATTTCCGGGCGTTCCGTGCAATCTAGTTCCTCAGCGTCTTCCCCGTCTTCAGCGTGTACTGAATCCTCTCCTGCGTCTTCTTCTCGCCGCACAGCGACTTGAAGCCTTCACGCTCCAGATCCAGAATGTACTGCTCGCTCACCAGCGTGCCCGGCGTGACGTTGCCGCCGCAAAGCACTTCGGCGATCTTGCCTCCCAGTTTCACTTCGTAATCCGTGACGTAGTCGCCTTGTCGCATCATGTGAACGCCCATCTTTAACGTCGCCAAAAGGTTTTCGCCAGGCGCGGGTATGTCCTTGCGCGGGACAGGCGGCTCGTATCCCGCCCGCACCAGTTCGAGGGCGCGGGCTTTGGCATCAGAGAGTACGCGCTCGCGATTCATGGTGATGCGGTCGTTGTCCGATAAGAATCCGAGGCCGCGGGCTTCGTGCGCGGAGGTGGCAACTTTGGCCGTTGCGATGGTTTCAAACGCACGCTTCATCGCCTCCAGCATCTCGATCGATCCCGCGAGAGCCTCGCCGGAAACTTTGCCGCCGCACGCCGAGGTAGCGCCATCCACCGCGCGTAGCAGCATTTCCTTGCAGCCTCCGCCACCGGGTAGCAAACCCACGCCCACTTCCACCAATCCTGTATAAAGTTCGGCGTGCGGTTGCCGTGCTGCCGCGTGCAGCGAGATTTCTGTTCCGCCCCCCAGGCATAGGCCGAATGGCGCGGACACTATCGGTTTCGGCGAAAACTTGATCGCCTGCGTCATCCCCTGGAACTGCCGGATAGCCAGATCTACTTCATCCCACTCATCCTCCTGCACACTCATCAGCAGCAGCATCAGGTTGGCCCCGACGGAGAAATTTGTCGCGTCGTTGGAGATGACAAATGCGTCGAAACCGTCGCCCACGCCCCCCGGTTTGAGGGTCTGCAAGATCAATCCGACAATGTCGCCGCCGAGCGAATTCATCTTGCTGTGGAACTCAATGCAGCCCACGCCGTCGCCCAGATCAACCAGAGAGGCTCCGGAATTTTTCTTCACCACTCCATGGGATTTTTTCGCTACTGTCACGGACCACACTCCCGCCGAAACCTTCTCCGGTTTGAAGTTTCCAGTTGCCAGATCAAAGTAGTCGCGTCCCGACACCGATTTCAGATCGTCGGCATACCAGGATTTTTTCCCCGAGCCGAGCAGCTTCTCGACATTTGCAGCTACCGGTTTGCCTTCTTTCTTCATGCGGGCCACAGTGGCTTCGACGCCCGCAGCATCCCATAGCTCGAACGGACCAAGCTCCCAGTTAAAGCCGAGACGCATCGCACGGTCGATCTCGACGATCGAATCAGAAATCTCCGGAACACGGTTCGCCGCGTAAGTCAACAAATCGGACACCGCCGACCATAAAAATGCTCCCGCCTTGTCGCCCTTCCCCGCAGCTCCCTCCAGGCCAAGCAGCGTGCGCAGCCGGGCCCCGGTGTCCTCAATATTTTTCGCCATCTCAAGCGCGGCGAACCTCGGCTTTTGACGGGGATGGTATTCCAGAGTCTTCCAGTCGAGGGCAAGACGCTCGTCCTCCTTCCTTTCCCCACCTTTGGCTTTCTTGTAGAAGCCACCTTTCGTTTTGTCGCCCAGCCATTTGCGCTGGATCATCTGCGCGAAGAACTCCGGCAAGCGCAAGTCACTGCGTTCGTCGTGCACGTTCGCCGTCATATTTCCGACTACGTGCCCCAGGATATCGAGCCCAACCAAATCAATCGTCCGAAACGTTGCCGACTTTGGCCACCCGACGGCCTGTCCCGTCAGTGCATCGACCTCTTCAATACTAAGATCCATCTCCTGCATCAGCCGCATTACGTTCAATACAGAAAAAGTGCCGATGCGATTGCCGATAAAATTAGGAGTATCTTTAGCGAGCACTACCCCTTTGCCGAGCCGCAAGTCGCAGAAGTGAGCGACCAGATCGATCGCATCGCGGTCGGCTTCCGGTGTGGGAATCAGTTCGAGCAGGCGCATGTAACGCGGCGGATTGAAAAAATGCGTCCCGAACCACGAGCGCCGGAAATCGTCAGAAAATCCTTCTGCAATTTTCCCTACGGGCAGACCGCTGGTATTCGTGGTAACGATGGTTCCAGGCTTTCGGATGGCTTCAACTTTGCGCAGCAGCGCCCGTTTGAGATCAAGATTCTCCACCACCGCCTCGATGATCCAATCAACTTCGGCGAGTTTTTTCAGATCATCTTCGAAGTTTCCTACTGTAACCAAACGCGCCAGTGAAGAATCCATGAACGCCGCGGGCTTGGACTTCTTCGCGCCTTCAAGACCCGTAGCCGCAATCCTGTTTCGCGCATTCTCACCCGCTCCAGCCGCAACATCTCCAGGAGCGATATCCAGCAAATAGCTGGGTACACCGGCATTGGCGAAGTGTGCGGCGATGCGGGCACCCATAGTTCCTGCGCCCAAGACAGCTACTTTATTAATGCGTTTCATGATCTAGCCTCAAGAATTCATACGCAGGTCGCAGACGAGTACGGCCATCCAAATTTGTCGCTATGGCAGTTTATCCACGGCCCAGTCGTTACCGCCACTATGCAAAACAATGATGCTGGAGAATCGGCGGCGGGAATGGTTGTTTTTCGCGGCCGTCTCCATCAGCACGACGGGAAACTCGTAGCGCCCGCGCTTTACCAGTTTGCCCCGCCCGATTTCGTACGCGGATAGAGGAGGAGAAAAAAAACGATCGAGGCCGCCCGCCGTAATTTGTTCTTTGGCATGACTCGTCAGCAGAGCCATTCCATTTTCCACGTCACCCGATTGCCAGGCCTGCAGGAAATGATCCGCGGCCGAGAGTGCTGGAACATAGCCCGCTTCGAGGACTTGAGCCGAACCCGTTCTTGCGAAAGCAGGCGCACCCTCAAACCACTTGCCCCCGGTTAACGGTAATAGTACGAATGACAACGCAATTCGCTTCGATGTTAGCAGGCGCCAGATCGACCCTGGCAGCCACAAGGTTTTGCGAAGTAGCATGGAAGCATTATGCGCGGTGATGCTGCGCGGAAATAAATTCGATGCCGCTTCCCGACTAGACGTCAGGATGTTCCGTCATGTACTCCAGCGCCCGTTGCGCCATTTGTTTTTCACCCTTGTACGCCAGCAGCTTCGCCGCGTCTTCCAGCGGAACCCAACCAGCCCGGGCGACTTCGATTCGCATTTCGGGCGCGATCTGGTTAATGCGGCCGGAGCGATAACGCATCAGATAAAAGCTGACAATCTTGAACACTCGTTGTCCGTCGCCCCAGCTGCGCGAATACACATACTTGATATCGCCGAGTTTGGCGATGACGTCAGCAATCACGCCGGTCTCCTCAAAAACCTCACGGACCGCGGTTTCAATGGGCTTCTCCTCCCCATCAACCAGTCCTTTGGGCAGAGCGAAAACGGGTTTCGTCCTTCGCATAGCGGTTTTGACCGGAGGCGCAACCGTTCGCTCAGCCTCGCCGGGAGGCTCAATGGCGGCCATCCACCAAACTCCATCCCGCTTGCGAATTACCACGCCTCCGGCCGATATCTCCCGTACCATCGCCTGTAAGTTAGCAGAGCTACGGAGGTTAGTCACGGGCCTCGCGCCTGTAATATCAGCCAATCGGGGGGAGTAATACCATCTTTTCTGCCCTTAGGTAATCTAAAAATGGCACCATTGAGCCCTACAGCACAGAGGGCATTTGTGGCATCTTAAGGTAGGACAGTTGAAGTTCAAGTTGAAGCCCGTGGGTGCCCGGTACGCCGGGCATGTGGGGTAACGGTGAAAAGCTTTGAAAAGATTGTGCGGTCCGTACAGGCCTTCGGGCGGGAACTCTCGCGCAAAACCGCTGCGCCCGAGGCAAGAATTCCACCGATCGGGCTGGCGCTTGGCGGTGGCTTCGCACGCGGCATGTCCCACATCGGAGTGCTGAAGGTTCTCGAAGAAGAAGGTATTCCCGTCCGCTTCCTCACCGGAACCAGTGTTGGCGCATTGATCGGCGCAGCCTACTGCAGCGGAGTCTCGGTTGAAGAGCTGGAAAAAGTTGCGCACTCTTGCCGCTTTACCACATTCGCCCGCTGGACGGTCTCACGCTACGGTTTTGCCTCTAACGATCGCATGGTCTCTTTTCTGACCCGGGTTTTGAAGGTGAAGACTTTCGAAGAGCTGCGCATTCCCCTCGGTGTCACCGCAACCGACTTTAACAGCGGCGAGGGCATAGTTTTTCATTCCGGTTCAATCATCGATCCGGTGCGTGCCAGTTGCGCGTATCCAGGAATGTTTTTGCCGGTGAATATTCGCGGACGCTGGCTGGTTGATGGCATGCTCTCGCATCCTGTGCCTGCGGGGCCCGTGCGCGAGATGGGCGCGGAGCGTGTGCTGGCGGTTCACTTAAAAGGTCAGTGGTCGAAAGATGGCGCACCCCGGCATCTCTTTGATGTGATCGGACAATCCTTCGCCATCGCGCAAGATAGGATGAGCCATCTGTGGCGCGGCTCCGCCGATTTTGTCGTCGAGCCCGATGTAGCTGGTTTCGCGTACGACGACTTCAAGCGTGCCGGCGAACTGATCCGCTCCGGAGAAGTGGCCATGCGGCAAGCGCTGCCTGAAGTCCGCAAGTGGATGGAAGCGCCGGAGGAATCGCCGTTTGCCGCGAAGTCTCGTCCTGCGGTAGCGCGGCCGGCGCCCATGCCGGCCGACTGAATAACAACAAACTCGGCGTCAGGCGGCCTTCTCGCCTTCATTGTCATTTCTTCCTGGCCGGCCACTTTCTTCTTCTTGATTCCCTTTTTCTTGATTTGCCTGCGTCCCCACGCGGGCATCGGCCTCATCCGGAGTTTTGCCGTGGGTCGCCGCACCCTGCGCGCCAGACGGCAGGCCCTTTCTGGAGAATCACCCATGAGGTCTGGGTCACGCCATAGCGCCGAATAGTGCTTGACAGTATCAACAGAGGCGATCCACATGACTAGTCAGACTAGTCATGTCTTCATCTAAAATACATAAGAAATCTGCGGACCTTGCCCCTGCTGTCGATCTCAACCATGCCGGAAGCCCTTGGCAAATCCAAAGTGCCAAAGCCCGCTTCAGTGAAGTTTTCCGCCGGGCGCGAACCGAAGGACCACAGAGGATCACGCGGCAAGGCAAAGAAGCAGTCGTTGTGGTGGCCGAGGAGCAGTACGAGCAACTCGTCGGAAAGTCTCATCAGCCCAAGAACCTTGTTCAGTTTTTCCGCCAGTCCCCGTTCGTGGGCGTCAAGCTTGATTTAACTCGGGACCGCACCAGCGCACGCGACGTTGATCCATGAGCGGTTTCCTGCTGGATACGAGCTGCATCTCCGAAGTGGTCCGCAGCACGCCCAACCCGCGCGTGCTGGCGTGGATGGAGGCGGTGGATGAGAGCCTGCTCTACCTGAGCGTCCTGACCTTGGGCGAAATTCGAAAAGGCGTTGCAGGTCGGCCGCAGAGCAAGCGCCGCGCGCAACTCGAAAGCTGGCTTGAACTGGAACTCTCCGCCCGTTTTTCCGGAAGGATATTGCCCATCGACGCATCGATCGCAGATCGCTGGGGAGTTCTTGCCGCCGAAGCCAAGCGCAACGGGCTCCCCTTGGCGGCGGTTGACGGTTTGCTGTCAGCGACGGCTATCCACCACAATCTCACGCTGGTTTCGCGCAATGTCAGCGACTTTGCGAACACCGGTGTGCAACTTGTATATCCCTGGCAGTTTTGAGTTCACAATTTTCTGTGCACCTCGCTCTTGCGTCCGAATGCATTCGGCGCTAGCATTCGCCTGCTGAAAGAAACCCAAGTTCTGCTTTTGTCCACAGAGGTGACCTATGAAACACTACGCCGGGTCGCTCGTGCTAATTGTTATTTGGTTCTCTCTGTTCCTCCCTGCGCCCCAAGCCTTCGCACAGGCCGAGAAAATCGCGTTCGCCGCGGGCACGCCCGAAGATCACGATCTGCAGGCCATTTCGAGCGAGACCGACGCATCAAAAAAGCTCGCCATGTATCAGGATTTCGTGCAGAAGTATTCGTCGAATCCCGCCGCCATCACTTATGGCGACTGGCAGATCTCGCAGGCCTATCAGGCCACGGGTGATTTGAACAAAGCCCTTGAGTATGGTGACAAGGCGCTGGTCGGAGCTCCTGGCAATCTCGATATCCTCGTCTCTCAAGGCAGCATCGCACAGGAGGCCAAGAACAACGTCAAGCTAATGGACTATGCGGTCAAGGGCGGCGCAGCTTGCAACTCCATCGGTAAACAACCCAAGCCCGACGGAATCAGTGATGACGATTTCAAGAAACAGTTGGCAGAGGAGAAAACTGCCGTCCAGAACGGCTGCAATTTTCTGGAGTCTGCCGGCTTCAACGTGATCGCCAGTGAAACCGACGCTAAGACTCGCATGGCCTACATCGAGGCATACTCCACGGCCTTTCCGGATTCCAAGTTTCAGGATCAGGTCGCCAGTTATGCCATGTACACGCTCGGTGCGGGACAGTTGAACGATCAGCCGCGCCTCCTCGCCTATGGAGAGAAAACCCTCACCGCGAATCCCAACTCGCTTCCCGCTCTGCTGCTGCTCGCTGGATCTTATGTGGAGGATGCCAAACCCGGCAGTGTGGTTAAGGCGATTACGTATTCCCAAAAAGCAATTATTGTTGCCAACGCAAGCGCGCCGGATGCCGACAAGTCCCGCAAACTTTCCGCGGGCGTGGCGCACTCGATCCTCGGCTACGCCTTCCTCAAGCAAGACAAGACAGCGGCCGCGATTCCTGAATTGAAGTCAGCCGCGCTGTTACTGAAGGGACAAGACGATTCGCAATATTCGGTCACGTTATACCGCCTCGGATTTGCCTATGCCAAACTCAACAAGCTCAGCGAAGCTCGCGACGTCTTAACTGAAGCGGTGAAGATTAGCGGTCCAGCCCAATCTATGTCGCAGGATCTGCTCGCGAAAGTAAATGCCGCCCGGGCGAAAGGGAAGTGAGCTGCGGCACGCGCGGGCGATTCTGATTGACATCAACAGCGGACCAAATCTGCGTACAGCGCGTTTGATTTATTGACCGGCGTGATCGGTCCCTCTTTCGGTAACAGTTCCAGAGTTAGGTTCCAGGGCGGGTGGCTCCGTCGATCTCGTCAGCATCCGCAACTGACACCGGTAGCATCGTTTCCCATCCTTGGCAAAAAGCGCGAGGATGGGCACTTTCTACGAGAATGGTGCAACAAAAAAATCAAACGGGGGCCATCCGCCACGGAACGCTGGATAGGCCTTGTCAACGTTAGTTTTTCCGAAGCGCGACTTGCCGATGCTGGTGGCGAATCTAAACCACATACGCCATAAGTCGGTCGGCACACGGAACATTTGCGATGAGCGCCTGATCGAAAAGTCTTAAGGCTTCGCTGCAGGCTCAGCGGGAACAGCGGCAAGGCAAACGCTTGGGGGTAAGCCAGGCGGCGCGTTCTTCGTGGCGGCGCACACTGCTCGCATTTGTGCAGCATCCCGCAGATTCTTTCGAGTTGCCGGGCCAACTCGGATGGCACGCATTGCAGTCGGTTTTACCTTTTCTTCCGCAGGTAATTCCTTGAGCACCTGGACCGGCGCGGGTGCTGCCAGCTGGTGCATAACCACAGGACGCCCAGGCGGAATCACGCTCGCCTTGGCGATCAGTGCACGCTGCGCGGGCGTGAGCTTGCGGATGGTCGTAGCGAGGCCGACATCCTTGTCCTCGGTGGCTGAGCTTGCAACCACTTGTTTTGGGACTTCGCTGACGGCAGGCTTCGACCCGGAATTTCCAGCCTGGGTTGTGGCCGCGGTCGCCACCGACTCAGCGCTCCAATCCAGATAGAGAGCTCCGAAAATAATCGGTACCGACACGTCGGAGGAGTCTACATCCTGCGCGGTTTTCGCGCCCGGGCCGATGTGAAACTTCACGTTCACCAATAACTTTCCGTTATCGGTAGGCCGGGTTGAAGGAACGACAGTAACGGACGGGCCAGAAGTCCCGTCAGTACCCCAAAACACGGTCTTGCCTTTGGCCGAATTCACCTCTACGTGAGTCATGCCATCTTTCCAGGGCAGCTGAAATGTGTAGTCTTCGAAATATCCGTCCCAAACATCGCTTGAGCAGTACCCTTCGTCCCCCTGATTACGCACAAACATCAGCCACATATCTTCGCTCGGTGCGGGTGACTGCCCGGGGAGGTTCGTTGGTTGCCCTGGTCCATGGACCGTGGTGTCGTGCTCCAGCGCGAGCGCATACACGGGATGCAACTCCGGTTTCAAGTCGTGCTCACCGTCCAGTCCAAACAGCCCGGTCACGATGACGTGACCCGCATACATACTCTCAGCCTCGCTGTGATTCGCCTGAACCTCTGATCGCAGAGCCCACCACTCCTTCGAGTCCTTGAAATTGTCGATCGTTTCCTGCGAGTCGAATTCAGCGTGCAAACCATCCTTGTAAGTGGTCAGGTCGAGCGAGTTCGGGTTCGGGCCTTGACTGACAAATGTGAAAGTGTAGTCATGGTCGCCATATTCCGTTTCGAGGTGTCCCTGGCTGTAGTCACAACACCCCGTAGTTCCTTCCAGCGTCACCGTGGACCAGTTCACGTGACCGGTAAAGCTCTTCAAGAGGTTCGCGATCTCACCCGTTTCACACACCAGCTTATTACTGCCCGACGGCAAATCCGTCGTGGATTCATTTGCCTGGTCGGTGCAGTCCGCGAAGGATGGCTCCTTGAGAGGGATGACTCCGAGGCTCGTTCCCGCTGTGCCCCCCGCCGCCAATCCCAGCCCCACAAGCTCCGGGGCGATAATGTCAAGTGCAACCGCGCCCAAGATACCACCGAGGATTCCGCCCCCCGCGCCCGAAGCGAGATCCGGTCCTCCTTGAGCGCTGAAGCTGTGGCAGAGCTGCGCCGGGTCCGGCTTCAGATCCGCATTCCCTGGGATTTGCTGCCACAACCACTGGGGACGATACAGAAACCCGTTGGCATCCACGCCAAATTGCGACACCACATTGAAGTTGTACTGGAACGGAGGAGGCGGAGGCAGCTGGGCGCTATGAACGTCTCCCTGCCCCACCACCGCTGGATTGCAAGCGGGACCCTTGCACCCTCCGCTCGGCGTCGTCGCCTGACCGTTAACCTGCTGACCTCGCAATACGAACAACACCAACGCAACCATGGGCAAAGAATAAAGTGACTTCTTCGTCATAGATCCCTCCCTGATATCGCTCGCGGTCACAGTTCCTTGGGTCCGTTACCTCCAGTCGCATCCATTCGATCTGATTCAGAACCCGTTCAAGGTTTGATCAATTCGTCGGAAAGCAAGTGTGCTTTGAGGGCTAGATTGCGGCCGCGAAGCAGGTCTCCCGCGGCGATGGCGGCCTTGGCTTGCTGCGTGAACTGCTTGATCTGACTTACGACCTCTTGCTCGCTGGGACTGAGCTGGCGTCCCGCAATTTTCTTCAGATTCTCTTCGGTTGACGTCGTGAGCTGTTCGGTGGTGAAGCGCTGCTGCGAAGCCTGTTCTTCAGAGGTGTTCCCTTTGAGTTCCACGATCGGCTCGTCCGATCCTCCGTTCTTGATAACCACTTTCGGAGGCGGGCAGGGTTTCGCCGTGACCGCTGTAGCCTTCGCCGGCTCGGACTGACCAGAATGAGCATCGGCGGACCCACCCGGAGTCGCCCCCGCACTCGTTACGCCCTTCGTGCCGCCGCCCACCGGGTTCATTGGCGCTGGAGAATTCGTGCAATCTGGACTGCTGGTCTTCTTGCCATGCCCCGGTGTTTTGGCCGAAGGCTTGGCCGCGCTCGGTGAATCTTGCGGAGGCCCCGCGGGCGGAGCTGCGGCCGGCTCGGGACTTGTGGTCTGCGCCGGTGGCGCCTGGGGCTGCGAGGCAGACGCTCCCTGCTCTCGCGCTGCGAATACTCCCACGCCGGGCACACTAGGATGCAAGCTTGGACCACCGAGACTGAAAAAATAAACCACGAGGATGGTGGCCAAAGTCATATTCGATCCGGGCGCGAGAATTCCAGGCGCGTTGAAACTGTCCAAATCTTACGCTCAAGTGCGCTGTTGCAGAAATCAACTTCTCGGTTCGGTCAGAGAGTTTTCCAGGTGGGCCGCGGTCTCATGCTCCGCATCGAAATGCGAAGCTGCCAGCGGCAGCCGAAAGCGGAAGGTTGTCCCTTCCCCTTCCCGCGATTCAAACTCAACCGACCCGTGATGCCAGTCCAGGATCTGGTAGGTTTGCGCCAGTCCAATGCCGTTGCCATCTTTCTTGGTGGTGAAGTAAAGCTCAAAAATTTTGTCCTGAACACCTTGTGCGATGCCGATGCCGCGGTCCCAGATCTCGGCAATCACGCCATTGCCGTCACGCCGCGCGGAAATCGTCAGCGGGCCTCCCTGAGGCATTGCCTGCACGCCGTTGAGCACCACATTGAGCAGCGCCTGTTTCATCAAGTCGAGGTCAGCATTGACCGGCAGCGGTTCCTCCGGCAAGTCGCGTTTAATCTCGACGCCGTGTTGGGCTGCATCCGGGGCTGCCAGCAGCGCAACTTCCTCCAGCAGACGCCGCAGGTCCACTTCCAGCAGGCGCAGTTCGCGCGCCCGCATGAAGTCCACCAGGGTCTGCACTACCCGGTCCAGTCGCTGAATCTCGCTGCCGATAATGTCCATGTGGCGGCGCGTGTCGGGATCCAACTGTGACAACTTATTCTGCAGAAGCTGCAAGTGCAGCACGATGGCATTGATGGGATTCTTGACTTCATGAGCCACCCCGCCCGTCACTCGTCCGCTGGCGGAAAGCCGCCGGGACATCTCAATTTCGTCCCCGATGCGCCGTACCGATTCCGCATCCCGCATGATCAGCAGCGCGCCAATCAGCGTGCCCTTTTCCTGAACAAAATCCATCGACACCTGCACCCGCCTGCCTCCGGCCGCACTGAACTCGCGTTGGGCTAGCGGGCGCTTGCGCTCGAACGCCTCCAGCACCAGCGTTCCCAGCTGAGAGTCGCGGGCAAAAATCTCTCGCGCGGTTCTGCCCAGCAACTCCACCCGTGGCCGGCCCAGGAAGCGCTCGACCGGAGCACTCACCAGCACTACACGCGAGTCGCGCGTGAACAGCATCAGGCCGTCCTGCAGCTTCGACATCAGCTGGTCCACATTGTCTTTAAGAGCGGAAAAAATTTCCTTGGTGTCGCGCATCTGCCGCCCCAGATTTGCGATCTTCAGCGTCACCAGACCAAATTCGTCGTGCTCCGATTCCTTGCCGGAGAGTTCCTCGCTGGTTCCCAGGCTGACGCTGTCCAGGTTTCGGCTTATTTTCTTCAACGGGCCTAACGCTACATTGGAGACCATTGCAGCCAGCAGCAGCGAGACAAAGATCGAAGCAATCGAGAAGTACAGCGAGTGCCTTAAACGCGGCGTGATGTCGCTCTTCAACAACACTGTGGAAACTCCAATGCGGATTGTGCCGAAAGGCTCTCCATTCAGGGCTAGTGGATAAGTCACGTCATACACTGCTGCCGGTTTGTATACCAGACGAAGTTGCTCGAAAAATTGCGCCGTCGTGACTCCGTGAAAATCCTGCCTTTCGCCAATCTGCTTGCCCACCAGCTGAGCATTCGAGTGCAACATCGCTTTGCCGTTAGCATCCACTACGGAGATGTCATAGATGTAAGGCCAAAGCGAAGTCTCCGACTCAAGATTGTTCAAAAGATTGGTATCCATGGGGAGATATTCGGCCAGCGCGCGCCTCACTGCCGCGGGGTCGTTGGTATCGACCCGCGTGCTGCTCAAATCCGGCAGATCATTTTCGGCGAAATAGGCGAGCTGCTGGGTCAGGCGGTAGGCACTGTCGTAAGTGCTGTTGATCCGCTGCATGAGGATTTGCGAAATGTAGAGAAACGAGAACGCGCTCACCATCACGGTCACCATGACGGTGATGGCGAGCACGATGATGGCTTTACGTCGCATGTTTACGTGACATGAGAAAACAGCGCCTTACAGTCCGCGAGCGGTGGCGAGACGATGCAGCGGCGCGTGAAGTGACTACGATTGGCTCGTTTCACCGGACACCGACGATATGTGCCTGGCCACATTTACTCTTCTTCCTTCCCGGCTTCCGCGTCCGCTGTGCTATTGCCATACTCCTTGAGCTTATTATGCAGGGTCTTCAAACTAATCCCGAGAATCTCCGCAGCCTTGGTCTTGTTGTTGCTCGTCGACTCCAGCGTCTTGAGAATCAGCATTTTTTCCGCTTCGCCGACCGTGGTGCCAACGCCCAGACGGATGGCATCGGGATCATGAGCGCCGGTGCGCAGGATGGCATGGCCGAATCCGGGGGGCAGATGTTTGGTCTCGATCATTCCGCTATCGCATACGATCACGGCCCGCTCGATGGTGTTGCGCAACTCGCGCACATTTCCCGGCCAGGTGTAGTTGCTGAACAGGTTCATTACTGCTTCACTGACCGCGCCAACTTTACGATTGTGCTTCGTGCTCATTTCCGAGATCAGAACCTGCACCAGATCGCCAATGTCTTCCTTGTGTTCCCGCAGCGGAGGCATGTGGATGTTGAACACATTGAGCCGGTAGTAGAGATCGCTGCGCAGTTCGCCCGAGGCAACCGCGTCATCGGGAGCTTTGTTGGTAGCGGCAAGCACGCGGACGTCCACCGAAGTCTCCACTTTGCTTCCCAGTCGGCGTAACTTGTGATCCTCGAGAACGCGCAGCAGCTTAGCCTGCGTGGCCACCGGCATTTCGCCGATTTCATCGAGCAGTATCGTGCCCCCCTCGGCCAGTTCGAAGCATCCGGTCCTCCGCTCCAGGGCTCCCGTGAAAGCGCCTTTTTCGTGGCCGAAGATCTCGCTTTCAATCAGCGTTTCGGGAATCGCGGCACAGTTGATCGCAACGAAGGTCCGGTCACGTCGCGGGCTCAGTTGATGGATGGTGCGAGCTACCAACTCCTTACCGGTACCACTGGCCCCGGTAATCAGAACTGAAGCGGTGCTCGGTGCCACCAACTCGATCAGCCGAAAAATTTCCTGCATCTTGCGCGAGGTGCCGCGCAATTGTCCCAGCGAACCGGAGTCCCGCAGCCGCCGGCGCGTACTCTCCAATTCGGCACGCGTGCCCAGCAGAGCGCCGGCATTTTGCAGCATGGCGCGCAGCCGCTGCGTGTCGATCGGTTTTGTGATGTAGTCGTACGCTCCCAGGCGCATGGCCTGAACCGCACTGTCGATTGTGCCTTGCGCGGTTACCAGAATCACTGCCATGGCTTGGGTCTGCTCCGCCAATCGTTCCAAAAGTTCGATGCCTCCCATCCGCGGCATCTTCATATCGGTAATCACGATGGAAGGAGTCCACTGCGCCGCTTTCTCAAGTCCCTCAGAACCGTCGCGTGCGGTTTCCGTGCGATATCCCCAGGACGAAACCAGTTCGGCGAGACCCGTGCGCTCGTTCTCTTCATCTTCAACAATCAATATTTTTTCGTGGCTCATCCCTCGGCTCTCGCCTGCTCTTCCTCCCTGCGATCCCTCGCTAATACTGGCAACTGAGACTACAAACATACGCGGCTAGCTTCCCATGGAGCAAGGTCTTGAACCGCAGTACGCTGGCCTATTCGAACCAATGCTGGTCTATTATCCGTTATTTCATGTCAATTTGAGACAGAGGCCGAACCTTTGATCGACGCGAAAAAATCTGCGATTCCGCAGGCATCGCTTTGAAAATCGCTTCCTCTTTAAGATTCTATTGCGTTAGAATTGCGGGTTCCTAAATTGAGGTTCAATTAAGCGTTCTAATCCTGCAGTACTATTTTGATGTGGTTGTCGGGCCCTACGCGCAGGTTAAACGCGTGTCGATATATGGAGGAAAGTAATGTCACTTAGCTCTAAGTTGCTCAAGAGCCGCTTAGTAATCGGCCTGTTCGTTGTTCTCGCAGTATCACTCGTCTCCAGCCCGGCGTTCGCGCAGAGCGACTCAAATCCCAAATGGGATTTGTTTGTGGGATATCAATGGTTGCATCCCGGCGGCACTGTGCCCGCGCCCTTCGGTGATTTCAATAACCCCGGTCTTTACAAAGTTCCCGACATGCCTAAGGGCTACGGCGCCTCCTTTACTTATAATTTCGACCCGCATTGGGGCATCGAGGCTGACTTGGGTCAAAACTGGGGCAGCCAAAATTACATGGTGACCGGTTCTCTGGGACCGCGCTTCATCTGGCGCACCAACAACGCAAATTATTTTATTCACACCATGGTTAGCCTGAACCGGCTTGCGGTGGACGGCCTCAACGCGAACAACGGAATTGGCGCGATTCTCGGCGGCGGTATGGACTTACCGCTCAAAAAGTGGGTCGCCTTCCGATTATTTGAAGCCGACTATGTCTGGGATCGTCACAACTACTCGAATTTTGTTTCCCAGGATTTTCCGAACCTGGCGCGTCCTTCCTTTGAAGGCGTCCGTCTACGCACCGGCTTCGTGTTCAACTTCGGTGGCGCTCCTGCAGTCACCCCGACTGCGAGTTGCTCCGTCCAGCCCACTGAAGTGATGGTGGGTGAACCGATCACCGCGACAGTTACTGCCAGCAACTTCAATCCGAAGCACACCGTAACTTATGCATGGAGTGGCAACGGCGGCCAAATCACCGGCAAAGACACCACGGCCCAAATCGATACTGCTAACGCGGCCCCCGGAAGTTACGCCGTGACCGCTCACGTCACCGACCCGAAGATGAAGACCGGCGGTGAGGCGAGTTGCACGGCGAACTACACCATCAAGCCGTTGCCCCCGAAGAATCCGCCGACCATGAGCTGCACGGCGAGTCCTTCGAGCGTGCAAGCAGGCGCAAGCGTAACCGTAAGCTGCAGTTGCACCAGTCCTGACAGTGTTCCGGTTAATGTTTCGAATTGGACTGCTACCGGCGGCACCATCTCCGGCAGTGGGAGCACAGCGACGCTCGCGACCGACGGAGCGGCGCCCGGTGCCATTACCGTCACCGCAACTTGCACCGATTCTCGCGGTTTGACCGGCCAAGCCTCGACCCAGGCGACAGTGGAAAATCCACCGCCGCCGCCGCCGAAGGCTGCCAAACTGAGCCAGTGCGACTTCCCCAATGAGAAGAAGCCTTGGCGCGTTGACAACACCTGCAAGGCCATCTTGGATGACGTAGCCAAGAACCTGCAGCAGAACCCCGACAGCAAGCTGGTCATCGTCGGCAATGCCGATCCGAAGGAGAAGCGCAAGAATCTGGCGGGCGAGCGCGCCGTCGATTCGAAGTTCTACCTGACGGAAGGCGAAGCCAAGCAGGGCATCGATGCCAGCCGCATCGAAGTCCGTACTGGCGGCGGTGGAACCAAGACCGCCGAATACTGGATTGTGCCTTCGGGCGCGACCTTCGACTCGGCCGGTACTGAATCGGTGGATGAATCCAAAGTGAAGGCAATTCCGGATCATCCCAAACCGGTGGCTAAGAAGGCGGCCGCCAAGAAAGCGCAGTAGCTTCGGGAACGAAGTGAAAGGGGGCCGGTCGGCAATCGACCGGCCCTTTTTTTCGGATGGCCTTCGGTAACTTGCTGGGGAAACTTTAGCCTGTCAGGCTAGCTGACGCGTCTAACTTTTTCGATTTGGGGCAGAAAATCACTATGAAATCCGCTTGGCTCAAGTTGCTGACGTTGCTGCTGTTAGCTTCCATCTCCGCTTTCGGCGCGGGGGCTCACCAGTGGTCGGTGCTCGGTCCGGATGGCGGCGATGTCCGCAGCCTGGCCTATGATCCGCACAACCCCGACCGCGTTTTCCTTGGCACCAGCACCGGAGTACTTTTCGTCTCCGACGATGCCGGCCACAATTGGACGCGCTTCGCCAAACTCGGCGCCGGCGACGACTACGTGCTCGATCACATTGCCTTCGACCCGCAGAACTCCAAAAACATTTTCGTCTCCGCATGGAGCGTTCAGGATCAAAACTCTGGTGACATTTTCCGCACCCGCAACGGTGGCAAGGATTGGGAAGCTCTCCCGGCCATGCATGGCAAGTCTGTTCGCGCCATGGCGGTTTCGGCTTCCGACAATAAAGTTGTAGTCGCCGGAGCTCTCGACGGCGTTTACCGCAGCAATGATGGCGGAAACAACTGGCAGCGTATTTCTCCCAATGATGGCGTCGTCAAGAACATTGAATCCATCGCCGTCGATCCCAAGAATCCAAACGTCGTCTACGCCGGAACCTGGCACTTGGCCTGGAAGACGAGCGATGGTGGCGCGAACTGGCAGCATATCAACAAAGGCATGATCGACGACTCCGACGTTTTCTCGATCATTGTCAGCTCCGCCAATCCTTCGGAAGTTTTCGCCAGTGCTTGCTCGGGAATTTATAAGAGCGTCAGCGGCGGCGACCTCTTCGACAAAGTCAAGGGCATTCCCTTCACCGCGCGGCGCACCCGCGTTCTGAAGCAGGACCCCAGCAACCCGTCTATCGTCTACGCCGGCACCACCGAGGGCTTGTGGAAGAGTGTTGACGAGGGCAAGAACTGGAAACTCTCAAGCAGCTCTGAAGTCGTTGTGAACGACGTACTCATTGACCCGCGCAATTCGCAGCGCGTTTTGCTTGCCACAGACCGCAGCGGCGTACTCGCCAGTGACGACTCCGCCACAACTTTTTCTTCCTCCAACCACGGATATTCTCACCGTTATGTCAGCGCAATTCTGGCTGACGCCAAAGAACCCAACACTCTTTACATCGGCGTGGTGAATGACCGGGAATTCGGCGGCGTCTTTTCCACCCACGATGGTGGACAGAACTGGCTGCAGAAAAGCTCTGGTCTCAACGGTCGGGACGTGTTTACCCTCAAACAAGCTAGCAATGGAACGCTGGTTGCCGGAACCAACAAAGGCGTCTTTGAACTCGCTTCCGGCAGTTCGACCTGGCACCCAATCAACAACGTAGTGATCGAGAAGCCGGTCTCGCATACCGTGACTTTGAAGAGCGGCAAGAAAAAGACGTTAACTTCCGTCACCAGTACACACACTGTCCTGGAAAGCCGGGTTAGCGATACCGACCTCGGATCATCCCGCTGGTTCGCAGCAACCTCTGCCGGACTTTTTATCAGCAAAGATCACGGCAAGGAATGGATGGGCGGCCCCGTCGCCGGTCAACAGGATTTCGTCTCCGTGCAAGCGCAGGACGTCTTGGTGGTCGCGGCAACTCGATCCACCGTACTTGTTTCTCAGGATGATGGAAAAATCTGGCAGGCCGCAGTACTGGCCTCCTACCCCATCAATATTCGCAACGTGACGGTTTCGCCGGATGGCCAGATCTTCATCTCCACCCGCGAAGGCGCCTTCCATAGCGGTGATTCCGGCAAGAGCTGGAACCACGTTGTGGCCGGCTTGCCCGATAAGGACATCACTTCGGTGGTCTACGACGGCACGCACAAACGTCTGCTCGCTACCAGCGGCCAGACCGGCGTGGTTTTTGAAAGCGCCGATGGTGGCAGCACCTGGCAGCGCGGACCCGATTCCGGCTATCCTCTACGCCGCATCAGCGTAGTGCATGGTCGCTTCGTTGCCGCAACTCCTTTCGACGGCGTAATCGCACAGCCGGAAAACGAATCGCAAAGCGCCAACGCGGGCAGCGGGTCCAACTAGTTCGCTGTCTTAACCAAAATTATCGCGGAGAGCGTTACGCTCTCCGCGATTTATTTTGCCGGAAATTCATTCATCTGCCTCTGCCTCGTGCCAGCAGTCTTTCGACGGTTGCCGCGGAATCCTGCCATCGAACGCGCAGATTCTACACGCACGGGACGCGAATATGCTCCGCATCTGCTTGATTCTCTTGATGCTGATCTGGTATTTCAGTTGCCACTAGCTTTCGGAGAGAGGATCAAGCAACCATATCTGTATGGCGCGACGTCGAGCCAGAATGCGGTACAAATCAGCCTGGCTGATACTGTGCCTCGCGATCGGCATCACCCAGGGGTGTGCTCGTCCCGACGTTGCCCGTCACACGGACCCGCCGTCAAACTCCCCAACCGGTGAGCAAAAGCTCCCGTTTCACCAGAATCCTGATCATTCCACCGACGATAGCGCCCATCCCGAGGTGCCTCCTCCCGACCATAAATCGGGAAGCGATACGCCCTTTCCCGCCGCCTCCCATCCCCGCAGCGTCCCAGCGGGAACCCTAATCACGGTCCGGCTGAATAACTCTTTGTCCATCTTGACCGTTCATCCTGGAGATACATTCATCGCGTTCGTCGCGGGGCCCCTTACCATCGACGGAGATACGCTGATCCAGTCCGGCACCCCGGTCAGCGGACGCGTGGAGTCCGCTCAACCTTCGATCATCCACCCTGGCTTGCGTCCCGATCCGGGCTACGTTCGCCTCGCTCTCAACAGCATCACCATCGACGGCAGACCCCTCGACCTGCAGACTTCAAGCCTGTTCGCGAAGGGAACATTTCAGTCAACCGGGCTTTCCAGCGCCTCATCTCCCGGCACCGGCTCCGGCGCGCCAACCCGCGATCTTCGTTTGCAAAAGGGACGCCGCCTGACCTTCCGGCTCACCGCCCCAGTCCTCCTCACCGATCCAAACTCAATTGCCAATCGCCAGGATCCCAATACCTCGGCCAAACGGTAGGTTCTCCAGTTCGGCTCCCCCGCGGGCCTTTGGCATTTAATTATTTTCGTGTTAAGCCAAACAATCAAAAGCCATTGACTCGTTTTTCCACAGATTCATTCCCGATTTGAGTGACGTGTGCCCTTCGCAGTGTCACTTCGGGCCACCTATAGTGGGATTCGAAATAGGAAAAGGCCGTCGCCGAATGCGGGTCAGCCAGTCCTGTTTCGGGAGCACCGAGGTATCAAGCGGACCATCTTGACGTTGTTTTCCACTTTCCCCACGGCAAAGTATCAGTATGAACACCGCCACTCCATTTCCCTGGATCGAACCACTTGCGGCTGAAATCGCCGGAAGTGGTTTCCGCTCCATCTTCGAACATGCACCCCTCGCCGCCGCCCGCTGCAACCCGCAGGGTGCCATCGTCGAGATGAATCCGGCCTTCCGCCAGGCTTTGGGCGGCGGCTTCGCTGGCCAGGGTATAGTGCGGCTTTATGATCTGGTTCCCCCCGAAAACCGCGCCACCGCAGAATCCCTTCTTCGAGACCTCTTCGATTCCACGCGGGACAGCATCTTCATACCGGGAGCGGAATTCCTAAAAGATGACCGAAAGGATGGACCAGGAGACGTTCGAAAGGACGGCCGAAAAGATTCGCTTCTCCGGCCTTCCCGGACGAACTGGACCGCTTGGCGTCTGCCGCAATCGGGCCAGGAGCCAATCCATGCTTTACTCATCGCCGAGCCCAACCGCAATCCCACGCCACTCGAGGAAGACTTGCTGCAGGCTCAACGATGGGAGGCCGTTGGCCGCCTGACTGGAGGTGTAGTCCATGACTTCAATAACCTCCTGACTGGCGTCATGCTCTACTGCGATCTCTTGCTTTCAAGTCTGGATTCGCGCGATTGCCGGCGCCGTTACGCGGATGAAATTCGCTCCGCCATCATGCAAGCCAGCGGCCTGGTTCGGCAGTTGCTGGTCTTCGCCCGGCCCCAACCTTCCCAGGCCCGCGCCCTGTGCCTGAACCAGATTGCCCAGGGCATGCTCGATCTCATGACCCGCCTTATCGGCGAAAACATCGTGCTGGAATCCCATCTCGATCCCGACTTGGGTCTGGTCAAAATCGATCAGGCACAGGCTCAGCAGATTCTCCTCAACCTGGTGCTCAATGCCCGCGACGCTCTGCCCGACGGCGGTCGCATTGTCCTTGAGACCAGTAACTGTAAGTTTCAGAGCATTGCGGGCCTCCCAAAAGAGGACAGCGCTCCCGCGTTTCCCTGCGTCCTGCTGACCGTTGGCGACAATGGCCGTGGCATGGACTCGAAGACACGCCAGCATCTCTTCGAACCTTTTTTCACCACCAAGGGCGCTGGCAAGGGAACCGGCCTGGGACTCACCACTGTCCACAGCATTGTTGCTTCAAATGGCGGATTGATCCACATCGAAAGCGAACCGGGACGTGGTACGCGGGTGATGATCCTGCTCCCGCGCAATTCGCAATTCACCGCGACGGCAGACTTTTCGGAGATCCCCATTCCACACTCCGGACCATCCAGAAAGACATTTCAGGAAATCAAGAAGGAATCACTTTTATGACGTCTGCAGCCGTAAGTCCGTCCATTTCCATTCCTCAAACTCTGGCCGCCAATTTTCTCAACCTGCTCATCGTCGATGACGAGCGATCTATCCGCGAGGCTTGCCGCGAAGTTGCCTGCTCCCTGGGCTTCATTGCCCATGTCGCCGACTCCGCTGAGCACGCCTATCGCCTGCTGCAAGCTCAGTCCATCGATGCCGTTCTCCTTGATCTCCGTCTTCCCGGGGCGAGTGGGCTCGAGGCTCTTCGGCAGATCAAGGCCCAGCGTCCTGAAGCGCTCGTGATCGTCGTCACCGGATATGGGACCGTGCAATCGGCGGTCCAGGCCATGAAGCATGGCGCTTATGAGTACGTAACCAAGCCCTTCAGCATCGACGAACTCAAGCTGTTGCTGGCCCGTGTCTCCAACCATCTCAGGCTCAAGACCGAAAATCGCATCTTGCGCGAGAAACTCAAGTCCAAGCAGGGTTACGGTGGCCTCGTCGGCCGCGCTCCGGAGATGGAGAAGCTTTACCGTATCATCGCCAAAGCGGCCAACAGCTCCCATCCCGTGCTGATTCTCGGGGAAAGCGGAACCGGAAAAGAAATGGTTGCGCGCTCGATTCACTACTCCGGACCGTTTCGCGACAAGCCATTCATTCCCGTCGACTGCGGCTCCCTCGTGCCTACGCTCATCGAGAGCGAGCTCTTCGGCTACGTAAGGGGCGCATTCACCGGCGCCAATCAGGCCAAGGACGGACTCCTAGCTATTGCCGAAGGTGGAACCGTATTTCTCGACGAAATCGGAGAACTTCCCGTCGACCTTCAATCCAAACTTCTGCGCGCGATTCAGGAAAAAGAGATCCGTCCCGTCGGCAGCACCCGCCGCATCCCCATCAACGTTCGTATCCTGGCCGCTACCAACCGCGATCTTGAGCAGGCTGTAGCCGAAGGTGCTTTCCGGCGTGATTTATATTTCCGCCTTAACGTTCTCAGCCTTCGTATCCCACCGCTGCGCGAGCGCCGCGAGGATATCCCTCTTCTGATCGCCCACTTCATGGAGCGTGCCTCGCGCGCTTCGGCCCAGGAAAAAGTTCTTAGCGACGAAGCCGTCAAAGTGATGCTGGCATACGACTGGCCAGGCAATGTGCGCGAGCTGGAAAACTGTCTGGAGCGTACCTGCGCCTTTACCAGCGGACCCCTCATCCATGTTCCCGACCTTCCACCCGCCATTGCGAGGACGGTGATCATCCTCCCGGGAAACGGTAATGGACACGGTCTAAACAAAATCGTTCCCATGGCCGAATTGGAACGGATGACCATTCTCAGCGCGATCGCCGAACTCAACGGCGACAAGTTGCAGGCCGCCCGCCTCCTCGGCATCGGCAAAACCACTCTATACCGCAAGCTGAAGGACTATGCGGCGCACGCTTAGATTCGCATGGGAAAACCGAGGGAACTGAAATTCGCGCCCCCAGCTTAGTATGAGCACTGAGATTCGTATCGGGGCAGGCCTTTAGGTCTGCCGATGGCGGCCTTGCGACCTGATCGCCTTCAGGCTCTGCATCCGCGCATCGCACTTCATTACGGTATCCGCAGCCGTTCAATTATGAATGAATTTCCCAGAATTCTGGTCCGCAACGGGCAGCGCTTGCGCTCGCAAACCCGTAACCCTGTTCTTTTCAATCAACCGTCCGTGGAGCTCGGCGTGCTACATCCCCAGCATGATATTACTCATAACACCGTCAGCGCGCGGCCTAGAGTGCGCCGCCACTTTGAAAGAATCCACCGGCAATGAAACTCATTGGGCTGAAAATCTGCAGCAAGGCGTGGCTCGGCTGCGGGAACAGTCTTACTCGGCAGTGGTCATCGATCAATTCCTTCTAGAAAACGAACCCGCCGAGAGCGACCAGGTGCTTGAGCATTTGGGCACAGCGTTTCCCGTCTATATCAACTTCGGGGTCAGCGGCATGGAGCGGTTGGTGCGCGAAGTGCGTTCCGCATTGCACCGCCGCAAGCGTGAAGAAACTCAAGCGCGACTCTCGGTCAAGCAAGAGTTTCGCAGTGAAATGTGTGAAAGCCTCACTTCCATGCTGCTCTCCTGCGAACTCGCTATGTCCGTGCCCGGCGTTCCCGCGCCTGCTGTGGAAAAGATTCGCCTCATCGACAATCTCGCCCGCGATATACGCCAGAGGCTGGACGCGGACTAAGCTCCGTCATCGATCTAATCGTTTCGCATTATTGCGTCTCGCCGCCGCTCCGGCTATTTTGTCGCTGCCTTCATTCTGTGGGCTGGGGCTCA
>Ga0210389_10000460_pt1 | contig 37523 bp, 32 predicted proteins | sample IncBWH28OmetaG_FD_160127 | JGI IMG/M metagenome (GOLD analysis project Ga0210389, IMG submission 160127) | Forest soil microbial communities from Barre Woods Harvard Forest LTER site, Petersham, Massachusetts, United States - Inc-BW-H-28-O ... | reverse complement strand
GACTCTGGAAAATGGACAACTGGTACGCTTGGCGTGTGCGAAGAAAAAAGAAGTGCAGGGCAATATCCTCTGGAAGGCCGGCCCCTGGCGCTCTTCCGGCGACTGGTGGGAGCGGGAAGCGTGGTCGCGCGATGAGTGGGATATCGCTTTGCAGAATGCCGAAGGTGTCACTCTGTTCCGCCTGGTGCACGATCTGCTCGGCGGAAGCTGGTTTGTGGAAGGCACGTATGACTGAGGTCTAAAGCTTTTCACCACAGAGACACAGAGAAAGCAAAAGGAAAACAAGAGCAGTGAAAGATTTTCTCTGTGTCGTAGCCTGCCCTGAGCGAAGCCGAAGGGTGCCTCTGTGGTGAATAGTGTTACTGAGAACTGATGTCCTACATCGAGCTTCATACCCGCTCGGCTTTCAGCTTCCTCGAGGGTTCTTCCTTGCCTGAGGATCTGGCCGGAATCTGCCACCGTCTCAACATGCCTGCCATGGCATTGCTCGATACCGACGGCGTCTATGGCGCGCCGCGCTTTCACATGGCTATGAAGAAACTCGAAATCAAAGCCCACATCGGCGCGGAAGTCACCGCTAATTTTCGTGGTGGGTTCCGCCTTCCTCTGCTCGTTGCCTCCCGCGCCGGTTATCAGAACCTCTGCCGCATGATCACCAAAATGAAGTTGCGCGCGAAAAAAGGCGAGGGCTCGGTTCAGCGGGGAGAACTGGAAGAGCACGCCCACGGCCTTATCTGCCTGACCGGCGGCGCAGATGGACCTATGGCGATTGCCTTGCAGCATGGCGGCATCGAAGAAGCCCGCGAGCAAATCGGGCAGTTGGTTGGAGTGTTTGGCCGCGGCAATGTTTACGTCGAACTGCAACGCCATTTTTACCGGGAAGAAGAAACCCGCAACCGCGCGGCGATTGCGATTGCCCGCTCGCTTGACCTTCCTTTACTTGCAACCAATGGGGTTTGCTACGCTACCGCGAAAGATCGCGAACTTTGTGACGCGTTTACCGCCATCCGTCATCACAGCACGTTGTCGACCGCCGGACGTTTACTGGCACGCAACTCCGAGCGTCATTTGAAATCGCCGCAGGAGATGCACCAACTCTTCGCTGACCTTCCCGAAGCGCTTCGCAACACAATCGAACTTTCCTCACGCCTTGAATTCACCCTCAACGATCTCGGCTATGAGTTTCCACGCTATCCCGTTTCTGAAGGCGAGACGATGAATTCGTTTCTGCGGGATCGCGCCTGGGAAGGATTTCGCCAGCGCTATGGCCGGGCTAATGTTGATGTGCAAACCCGCGCTCACCGCCAGATTGAACGCGAACTGGCGCTGATCGAAAAGCTCAAACTTGCGGGATATTTTCTTATTGTGTGGGATCTGATCCGCTTCTGCCGCGAACAAAACATTTTAGTGCAAGGTCGTGGATCGGCCGCCAACAGCGCCGTGTGTTATTCGCTGGGCATCACGGCGGTCGATCCCATAAGCATGGAACTTTTGTTTGAACGTTTTCTTTCCGAAGAACGCGGCGAGTGGCCGGATATCGATCTCGATCTGCCCAGCGGCGACGAGCGCGAAAAAGTTATTCAATATGTTTACCGGCGCTATGGCGAGCGCGGCGCAGCCATGACAGCCAACGTCATTACCTACCGCAATCGCATGGCTGCGCGTGAAATGGGCAAGGCGCTGGGCCTTGATCCGGAGACGTTAGGCAAAATTTCCGCCGCGGTCGCAACCTGGGAATTTCGCGACGAGAACGATGCACTCGACCGCCGTTTCCGCGATGCCGGCCTCGACCTAAAACATCCCCGCCTGCGCAGATATTATGAACTGTGCCTTGCCGTGCAGGACATGCCGCGCCATCTCGGACAGCATTCCGGCGGGATGGTGATTTGCCAGGGCCAACTTGATTCAGTGGTTCCGCTCGAACCCGCCTCCATGCCCGGGCGTGTGGTGGTGCAGTGGGATAAAGAAGATTGCGCCGACATGGGCATCATCAAAGTCGACCTGCTGGGGTTGGGAATGATGGCCGTGCTCAAGGATTCCATCGAACTTATCCGCAATCATTACGACGCGGAGGTGGATCTGGCGCATCTTCCCGCCGATGACCCTGCCGTCTACTCCACATTGCAACAGGCCGATACTGTCGGCCTGTTTCAGGTGGAAAGCCGGGCGCAAATGTCGTGCCTGCCGCGGCTTCGCCCAAAACGTTTCTATGACATTGTGGTGCAGGTCGCGATCATCCGGCCGGGGCCGATCGTCGGCCAGATGGTCAATCCTTTTCTGCAGCGCCGCCAGGGGCGGGAGGATGTTACTTATCCGCATCCTTCGCTCGAACCTGTGCTCAAACGCACACTGGGCGTGCCGCTCTTTCAGGAACAACTGCTGCGCATCGCTATGATCGCGGCGAATTTCAGCGGCGGCGAAGCCGAGGATTTGCGCCGCGCCATGGGATTCAAACGATCAGAAGCCCGTATGAAGGAGATCGAAGCTAAACTGCGCGCCGGCATGACGCGCAACGGAATCTCGCATGAGGCGCAGGAACAAATTATTCTTTCCATCACATCTTTCGCGCTTTACGGATTTCCCGAATCGCACGCCGCCAGCTTCGCGCTCATCGCGTATGCCAGCGCTTATTTGAAGTGCCACTATCTGGCGGCGTTCACTGCCGCTCTGCTGAATAATCAGCCGATGGGCTTTTATTCTCCGGCAACGATCACCAAGGATGCGCAACGCCATGGATTGAAAATGCTGTCGGTGGATGTGATGTGCTCGGAATGGATGTGCACGCTGGAGTCGGTACCGAGCACCGAGTACCAAGTACCGGGTAATACCTTTTCGACTCCCGAGTCACGGACCATGGATAACTTTGTCATTCCGATCCCCGGGCGCAGGCGAGGGGCGGAGGAATCTCGCATCTCGATACTAGGTACTCGGTACTCGCAACTAGTCTCTCCTGCTCTCCGTCTCGGTCTACGCCAGGTCCGCGGCCTGCGTGAAGAAGGCGCTCAGGCGCTGGTGCGCGAACGAATACGGAATCCGTTCACTTCGATTCAAGATCTCAGTCGTCGCGTTCCGGAGTTGCGCAAGGATGAACTCACTACGCTGGCGGAAATCGGCGCACTGAATTCAGTCGGTAGTACCGAGTACCGAGTGCTGAGTAAACCCTTTGTGATTTCGCCCCCCGCGCGCACGCGAGGAGCGGAGGAATCTCGTAACTCGGTGCCTGGTACTCGGTACTCGCAACTCAATCGCCGTGACGCACTCTGGCAGGTGGAACGTGCAGTGCGCAGCACCGGGCCCCTGCTGGAAAATTTGAATGAACCCGATTCGCGGTCGCCGCTCCCCGCGATGAATCACGAAGAGCGCCTGGTTGCCGACTTCCACGGCACCGGGCTCACCGTGGGACCGCATCCCATGGCTTACCGCCGCGAGTGGCTGAATGCCATGGGCATTCGCCGCGCCAGCGAACTCCGTGATATTCCGAACGGCAAGCGGCTGCGCATCGGGGGCTGCGTTATTACGCGACAACGTCCGGGAACCGCGAAGGGTTTCGTTTTTGTCAGCCTGGAAGATGAAACGGGAGTTGCCAACGCCATCATCGCTCCCGACCTGTTTCATCGCAACCGCCTGCTGTTAGCCTCAGAACGGTTTCTGGCAATCGAAGGGATTTTGCAGAATCAGGATAATGTAATCTCAGTCAAAGCCGAACGCGTGCTGCCATTGTTCGTCACGAAAGCTGAAACCGTCTCGCACGATTTCCATTGAACGATTCCTGAGTGGACGGTACTCCTCAGCGGCTCAAGCCAGCATCTTTCACTGTCAAGGATGGCACGACTGAAAACCTCTTCCTTCTCACCCGTTTTTGCGATCGTTTTCTTGCGATCGTTTTCAGAGATAGACTACTGCTCGGGCGGTGCTTCTTCGGAGCGGCCATTTTCCGGTGGGGCCAAGGGCAGCCTTGAGGCGCCGCGCATAATGTCGCGCTCCTGGGGTGAGAACATTCCCTTGAAACGGTTTGAATTAATAATCTGCTCCCGTTGATCCGGTGGCATGGCGCGCAAATCCCGTACCGCGGTGTTTACCATCCGGCGCCGGTCAGGTGGAAGCTGCTGCATCCGGCCAAAAAGATCCCTCGCTTCCTGTTTCTGTCCGGGCGTGAGGTGTTCCCAGGTTTCCATCCGGTTCAACATTCGCTGTTGCTGTTGCGGCGGAAGACTTGAGAAGTGCTGCAGGCGCTGCCGCAGTAACTGCTGACGCTCGGGAGACAAACGCCGGAAGCCGGGATCGTTTTGCAGCGCACGTTCCCGCTCACCCGGAGGCAAGCCCTGATAGCGCCGCAACCAGTCCCCGGCATGCCCTTGCCCCTGGCGGCCTTGGGGATGATTCTGCGCTCCCTGGCGTCCCTGCACTGGCCGAAAGATATAGTTATTGTGCTGCGAATAGCCACGTTGAGCCAAACAGGGAACGGTCATGAGGGTCGCGACGGCCAGAACGGCCGCCGCCATCCGTCCCATCATGAAATTTCTAAGCCGCATTCTGCTTGCCCACCGGTTACGGGTTCGCCGTCACATCGTGCTGCACTTCCAGATCATCGAGCAAATCGAAGTCGGAATACAGATCGTGATTTTTTTCCAGGGCCTGGAGATCGCTGACCGCCGTTCCCGGCTCCGCCGCCTGAGTTGTCTGCGGCTCGACCACAGCTACCACGTTATTCTCCGGCCCGTAGATTCCGCCCCTGGTGAAAAACAAGCCCACGCCAATCCCGATTAGAACAGTGAGCGCGGCGGCCAGTACGGGACGCCGGAACCAGTTCAGCCAGCCAGCCTGCGGCTTGGCCATTTCTTCCCGCAGGAGTGCCCGCAGGCGCACATCGAAATACGGCGATGGCTCCGGCGCTTTCCATTCATCCAGAAGAGCCATGGTCTTCCGGAATTCTTCCATCTTTCCGGTACACACAGCGCAATCCGCCAGATGACCGCCGATCTGCGGCGTCACTTCCATCAGGCCGGAGGCCAGGTCCGGCATCACTTCTCGAATTTCCTCGCACTTCATGACCATTCCCCTTAGTTTCTTCGCCACCGTTCACGTTGCCCAAACAAATTACCGCTTTAGACAAATTCTTTTAACTGTTCCCGCAACGTCTCGTACGCCCGAAATAATAATGATTTCGTCGCCGACTCACTCAACTTCAGTACATCGGCAATCTGCTTGTAGTCCATTTGCTGGTACTTGTGCATAATGACTGCCAGCTTCTGCCGCTCCGGCAGGGCTTCCACTTTGGCCCGGATCGCCAGCATCCGCTCGCGCCGCACCAAAGATTCCTCGGCCGTAACCTTACTGTCGGGCACGTCCAGTGTAGTGCCCGTTTCCTCGTCTGGCTCATCCAGGCTCATGGTCACTTCCGGCCGCTCGTGCCGGGTGTCGCGGGCGTGGTTCACTGCCAGATTCGTGGCAATACGATACAGCCAGGTGGTGAACTTGGCGCTGGCTTCGTAAGTCTGGCGCGAGCGATACACGCGCAGAAAAACTTCCTGCGCCAAATCCTCCGCTGCCGCCGTATTCCGCGCCATGCGGTACATAAAGCTCACCAACGGCCTGCGATATTTCTGCACCAGGTAATCGAAGGCGGATTCGTCGCCCGCCTTCACCCGCAACATAACCTCGGCGTCGGTGTAACCTTCGGCGCCCGCGAGTGCCGGCTGAAAACTGCTGGCGGGATGAGGCCCCATCGCAGCGATCAGCGCGCCCCGGTCCATAGCCGCAGTGCCCACATCGGTACGAACCCGGCCAGGGTGGGAAAGTTGCTCTTTTTCTGATTCCGGCGAAAGTTCGGAAGCCCCCGCAGATGAAGAGGATACAGCGGGTCGAAGGGGCTTGGTTTCGTCCGGCATGGAGGGTTACGTTGGGCATATTGGGGGCTAACGACCCGAACGTCGCCAGCGCCCCCGCCGCCGATAGGCTACCACGCCCGACCATGCCGTCCAAGCTCTGTTGCAGAGAGCGCCGTTGCAATCGGCCGGAGGTAGTGTCCTAACAACTATTAGGACACTACCCGGCCGGATCACAGATTGACACTGGATGACGCCGCGATGACAATCGGGTCCTATGCGTAACCTGTGCTCCGTCATTTTGCTACTGTTTTGCGCGGTTGCCGGATTTTCCCAGAATAGCTCCTACTTGTTTGTGTGGGCTGGCGACGACGCCAAGAAGAGCGGTGATTTCCTTGCGGTACTGGATGGCGACCCAAAGTCTGCGCACTACGCCCAGGTAGTTGCTTCCGTCGCCGTTCCCGGACCGGGTGGAACGCCCCACCACACGGAGGCGGAAATGCCAGTCGACGGCCTTCTCCTGGCCAATGCCTTTGAGAGCGGGCGCACCATGGTGTTCGATCTGCGTGAACCGCTGCACCCATCTCTGATGACGTCGTTCGGCGATCTCAATGGTTATATGCATCCGCACTCTTACGTACGGATGTCGAATGGCCATGTGCTGGCAACGTTCCAGTATCACGGCGGCCACGGACCTAAGTCGGACGGGGGAGGCCTGGTTGAGTTCGACGAAGGTGGACATTTTATCCGCGACAGCAGCGCCATGGATCCGGCGGCGAAAGGCGAACTGATTCGTCCCTATAGCCTGATGCTCGTGCCTGCGCTCGACCGCATTGTCACCACCAACACTTCGATGCATTTCAAAAGCGACGGGGAGACGCGGACCGTGCAACTATGGCGGCTGTCTGATCTGAAGCTTTTGCGAACGCTCGTCCTGCCACCCGGACCTCGCGGTTCTGAGCAGCAAGCTCCAGGGGAACCGATCCTGCTCGCCGATGGCAAGACTGTACTCATCCACACATTCTCTTGCGGCCTTTATCAGTTGGAAGGAATTGAGACAGAAAAGCCTTCGGCGCGCTACCTGAAGACTTTCGACGGCGAACAGGCCGACGTGCCATTGCGAATTGGACATTACTGGATTCAGACTTTGTCCTCGATGCACGAGGTTGCCAGCTACGACATCTCTGATCTGTCTCACATCAGCGAGGTATCGCGGCTTACGCTGGATGAGAAACAGAAGCCGCACTGGATCTCAGCGGATCCGGAAGGCCGTCGAATCGTTTTGAACTCCGGCGAGTACGGAGAACACAGGCTGTTCCTGGTGAACTTCAATCCACAAACCGGCAGCCTCACTCTCGATACACGCTTTCGCGATCCGGGCAGCGAGCGAGCGGGCGTGAGCATGGATGGGAAATCTTGGCCGCATGGATTCCAGGGCGACTCCTATCCCCACGGAACGGTGTTTTCGCGCCCTACCTCTGCGGTCCGAACCGCATCGACGCAGCCCTGAAGCCCTACTCCGCGGAGTAATGCGGGGAAGGTGAGCGACGAAGCGAGTCGCCTGCCTTATGTATAATGATCAACTTACCGCAATAAAAGTGGGCGCTTAACTCAGCGGTAGAGTGCCATCTTCACACGGTGGAAGTCATAGGTTCGAATCCTATAGCGCCCACCATCTTTTCAACAGCTTACGAACCTTGTGATCCGTCAGGTGATCTGATAGCGAACACTCTTTCAGCAACCTTGCTGCTGGCCGCTGTCAATTCCGCCGCGAGCTCTACGCGTTCAGCCTCCCGCCATGCCGATGCTTTTGCGGGAAATTCCTGCTTTGTGCCGATGGTTTGCGATCCGTTTCTAGCTAGATCCGACTGAATTTAGGGAGCGTGAGCGGCAATGGCACCGATATCGGCAATGTTGTCGCCCTTTTTGAGGGACGGGACTGCGTTGATGTGCAAGATGACGCCCGAGACAGGAGCGCGGGCTTCGAGTATACTTTGCCGAAATAGTCAGTGACAAAGCCGATTTTCATGCCCGCTTGAACATAGGTACCACGCTTCACAAGCGGGTACCAAATGCCGGGGCCGTCGGACAGGACATCGACGACCTTGTCGAGCCAGACGGGATTCTCGACAGGCCGAGGTTCTCCTGAAAGCATTTTTAGAGCGCGCATGGTGCTAATTGTTCCGTCGACGAGAAGGGCCACGTCATCCGCTTCGACGGTGCCAGCATATCCTGCTTCGACCACGATGGAGGGTTTGCCGCGAGCCGTAGAGGTATTGTCGAGATAACGAGTGGCGCCTAGGTCGGAAGGACGGTCGCGCCAGATGATGATGTGGTCGAGTCCAAAGGCGAGAACCATTTCTTTTGATATGCGGTCCTGGGTCTCCTTGCCAGTAGGTGCCCAGTAGGCGTAAGGGCGGAGGCTCTCGTCGAGATCGCCGCCGTGGTAGTCGATAAGAAAATCGCATCGATCAACGACTTGTTTGGTGATAAGAAACGACGCACGTTCAGTTTGAGTCCCATCGGCTTTCCCAGGGTAGAAGCGGTTCATGCTCTTGTTATCTATGGGGTTGACGTGGGGGACCTTCTGTTCGAAGGATTGAATATTGACGAGGGGAACCAGCATAACAGTGCCGGCGATTTGAGAGGGATCAAGTAAGCTGATGAGTTTTTCGAGCGCGATGATGGAAGTGTATTCAGTACCGTGGGCGCCTGAGACAAGAGCTAGGACAGGACCAGGCTTTTCGCCGTTGATGACGATAACGGGAATATTGGTAGCAGCATCGACACCAGGCGGGACTTCCAAATAGCCGGTTGATTTTTGGCCCGGAACGGCAGTGGCCGTGCCGACAGAAAAAGACGAGGCTTGTGCCTGGACGATCAGTGGGAATAAGAGAAAGATCCCGGACGCAGCAAAGATGCGAGCAAAAGACCTAAGCATAGATCCCTCCGAGGGGTGGATGAGGATACCTTGAGGGGACCTATTTGAGCAAAGCACAGTGAATAACGGAGACTCGCTGGACTGGCTGAATTGGCCTAAACGAAGAAGGTCGATCCAAGCGATCCCTGACGAAAGCGCAACTGCGTGGTCTAAAGATCGAGCACAATCCATGTTGGGGCATGGTCGCTCGCGTTTTCCTGCCCACGCGCCCATCGGTCTACACCGCCGTCCACCAGCCGGTCCGACAAATTCGGTGAGAGCAGAAAGTGATCGAGTCGCATGCCTTTGTCCTTCTGCCACCGTTCAAATTTGTAATCCCAGAATGTCCAGAGCGGCCCGTCCGGATGTAGCTTCCGCATGGCGTCAGTCCAGCCCTGAGCCAGCAAACGCGCAAAAGCCTGTCGGCTCTCGGGTTGGATTAACGCGTTGTTATCCAACGACCGAGTCGGATAGATGTCCTGCGGAGTCGGCACGACATTGTAGTCACCGGCCAGCACCACGGGTGCGCCGCTCGCCATGAGTTTGGCGGCGTGGGCAATGAGGCGCTCAAACCAGGCCAATTTGTAATTGAATTTTGGTCCAGGCTGCGGATTCCCATTGGGAAGGTAGATGGAAGCGATAAGGACTCCCTGAACGGCCGCTTCAATGTAGCGAGCTTGATGATCCTCAGGATTTCCGGGCAAGGTTGTGCAGGTCAGCACGGGAAGGTCGTGTCGCGCGAGAATGGCCACGCCGTTCCATGAGCGCTCGCCTTGCCAGACCGCTTCGTACCCGAGAGTTCGAAGGGCATTCACGGGAAAGGCTCCCTGCTCTGCCTTGAGCTCTTGGAGAACCACCACGTCCGGTTCAGCTTTCGCTAACCAAGCCAAGAGGTTGTCGAGCCGCTTATTGATGTTGTTAATGTTGAAGGTGGCGACTTTCAGCGGGTCCCTTTCCATGCCCGGCAACAGCCCGAGCCATTCGTTTTCTGGCGCTGAAAAGCGCTACACATCCGACAATGTGTATTGTGTGTTCGTCGAAATGTGCCTTGAGCCCTGCCTCGAGATCGGATTGCCGGTCTGACAAATTGCTGAAGATTCTTTTCGCGTTGTAAATCTTCATCAGTTGTTTGGCCAGCGGGTTGTGCCGTACACCTTCACCCAAGATCGTAGAGCCGAATATTACCCCGCCATCTCTTAACAGAGGCTTCACGTTCTCAAACACGATACTCTTGCTCGCCAAATTGCCAGGCAGGCAGTGCAAGAGATAGTTGAGCGAGATGGAACCAAATCCAGACATGCCGATATCGATGCGCTGAAGAGCGTTGCCCACATAACAGGACGGACTGTAGCGACGCAGACGCTTCGCGGATTTTGCGAGGCTGTGAGGGTTTAAGTCGAACAGCGCGATCTTCGGCGCGGTCGACGGGAACCGGCATCTATCGAGAAAGTAACCAGTTCCCACACCGATATCCAGATGCTTATCAGAGATATGCTGGTTGTAGAAATCCAGAAGCACATGCGAAGAACATTGCCAGACAAAAGAATTGGAAAGCCTCAAGACCGCAAAGTCATATAACGCCAAAGTCAACGGCGTATAGACGGCGGCTCCTTTGCTAGTATCTCCGTCAGCTCCGTAGATGTTGGGTTCGTGGTTCATCCGCCAGCCGAGTCGTCGCACAAAAGGGGGCCAGCCCCCCGCGAAATCCTCTACAACCATAACGCGAATCGGTAGCATGCAAATACCACGCCTGCTCTTGGGGTGCCCTACTTCCTTAGGCTTTTTCGGGAACAATGGGCGATATGGTCATTTTGAACAATCAGAATCTTTTCGGTGACGAAAGCGTTTGTGACTTCATGAGTTACTGTTAGTTTTGCTAGTTCCACTCTTCAATTCGTTCACTATCCTGATTGCGGGCTTGGCGGCAGATAAAATGTTGAGGTCGTCCATCGGTTGGATACTCATCGTTTCACCCGCCGGTTTTGCTGTATGTTTTTTCCCTCAGCCGGTTTTGCAATTACTGTTTCGAACCAAAAATACCGACGACGTTACAATGCTCTTCCTCCGCCATTGGGGGCCCTTCTCTCTGTGGTCGGCGCTCTAACCGTGTATAGCGCTTACATCCCCGCCACTCGCGCTCCGATCCTAACGGCTGCCGTCATCGAAAAGTTTGTCATCGTTGGGCTGATCTTTTTCGGGCCCGTAAAACGTACGGTTGCAATGACAGCCGTCGCAGCCTTGGATGGAACCTTGGCCATCTTGTTCGTTGCTTATCTGGCTGGCTTGGCAACTGCGTTGCGGAACGAGTGCAGCGACAGTTAACGTAACCCCGATAGTGTCAACTGCCGAAGAGTCGCACTCTCCCGGTTCTCATTGCTCCTGTCAGTTTTGACAGTTCCCAATGCGTCAACCGGCCCCGAGGCTATGAATGTACCTTCCTTTACGTTGGGTGAAGCCCCGTCCAAGAACCTTCTTGGGCGGGGTTCCATCGGACTGCAGAAAAAAATCGGCACCTCACGACCCTGTAACAAGTAACAGTAGGCGAGAACGCAGGATGGTGCTGCACTCGTGGTGAACCTTTGGGCTTTTCTTAGTGAGGCTCAATCTCAACCTTAAACTGACTGAAAAGGAGTAGAGCATGGCCACAAAACAACCGAATATCCTGATCCTGTGGGGTGATGACGTCGGCTACTGGAATATCAGCCGCAACAGCGACGGCATGATGGGCTACCGGACGCCGAACATCGATCGCATCGCCGAAGAAGGTGTAAAATTCACCGACTGGTACGGCCAGCAGAGCTGTACTGCCGGTCGTGCGGCCTTTATTACCGGACAGAACCCGCTTCGCACGGGCCTGACGAAAGTCGGCATGCCCGGCTCCCCTCTTGGACTTCAACCAGAAGACCCGACTATTGCCGAACTGCTCAAGCCGCTCGGCTATGCAACCGGTCAGTTCGGCAAGAACCATCTCGGTGACCGGAACGAATTCCTGCCTACCTTGCACGGATTCGACGAATTCTTCGGCAACTTGTATCACCTGAACGCGGAAGAGGAACCGGAACTTCCCGACTATCCGAAGGATCCGGCATTCAAAGCGCGATTTGGACCGCGTGGCGTGCTTCACTGTGTGGCGACTGAGAAGGATGACTCAACAACTGATCCCCGCTTTGGCCGAGTAGGCAAGCAGACAATTAAGGACACCGGGCCACTAACCATGAAACGTATGGAGACCGTCGATGAGGAGATCACTTCTGCCGCTCTCGGTTGGATGGAAAAGCAGGTTAAAGCGAATAAGCCCTTCTTCCTCTGGTACAACTCGACAGCCATGCACATGTACACCCACCTCGCAGCGAAGAACCGTGGTAAGAGCGGGCAGGATGATTACAGCGATCGCATGGTGACTCACGACGAACAAATCGGGCAGGTGCTGGATAAGCTCGACGAGCTTGGTGTCGCGGATAACACTATCGTTATGTATTCCACCGATAACGGACCTGAGAACGACACTTGGCCGGATGGCGCCAACACGCCGTTCCGTAGTCAGAAGGACACGAACTGGGAAGGCGCCTGGCGCGTTCCATGTTTCATGCGCTGGCCCGGCAAGATCAAGGCGGGCACGGTGCTGAACGGTATCGGCTCCCACCAGGATATGCTGCCAACGTTGCTGGCGGCAGCGGGTGATCCGGATGTCAGCAAGAAGCTCTTGAGCGGTTACAAAGTCGGGGACAAAACGTTCAAGGTACACATCGACGGTATCAACATGCTTCCCTATCTGACTGGCCAGGTGAAGGAAAGCCCCAGAACCTCTTACTTCTATGTCAGCGATGACGGCGGCATCATGGCACTCCGGCACGGCGACTGGAAGCTGGTCTTTGAAGAGCAGCGTGCAGATTCAACGCGGGTTTGGGCAGAACCCCTGGTGAAGCTGCGGATTCCTCTGATGTTTAACCTGCGGCGCGATCCCTTCGAGCGCGCCCAATTTAACTCCAACGTGTACTGGGATTGGCTTGTCCACCACGCCTTCCTCCTTTACGGGGCGCAAGCAATCGTGGCGGCACAGATCGAGAACTTTGTGAAGTACCCGCCCCGCCAAAAGGCGGCCTCGTTCAACCTTGACTCGGTGATGGACCAATTAGCACCGGCGATCAAGGCGGAAAAGGAAAAAGAAGCGGCAGCAACAAGCGAAGCGTCGAAAGCCGCAGAGCATGGCGTTTTGGTCGGCAAAGCGAGTTAGGTGCAGATCGAAAGGGAGATCGAAAAAAATCTCCCTTTCGATACCAAAGTGATCTGTCAGTGAAGCTGCCAATTGATGTTGTTAATGTTGAAGGTAGTGACTCTCACCAAGCCCCTTTCTGTCCCTACAGCTGCTGGTTTTGCTGAGACGAACCTTTGCATCGCCCGGCGAGTCGTTGCACAAAGTCCCAACAAACCTACGAATAGATCCCCGGCGCCTCATGTCCAAGCTTCTGCACGTACTCAACGTATGACCCAGGATAAACAGTGGGATGGCGGTCCGTGCCGCTCTCACCGCCCAGTTCCAGCACACGTGAGCCGAGACCGCGCAGAAACATGCGGTCATGCGATACGAAGATCATGGTGCCTTCGAAATCCTTCAGGGCGTCCACCAGCATTTCCTTGGTCGCAAGATCCAGGTGATTCGTCGGTTCGTCGAGAACCAGGAAGTTCGGCGGGTTGTAGAGCATTCGTGCGATTGCCAGCCGCGATTTTTCGCCGCCGGAGAGTGCGCGGATCTTCTTATCCACGTCTTCGCCGGAGAACTGGAATGCTCCCGCGAGGTTGCGCAGCGAGCCGATACTGTCCTGAGGAAAATCTTGTTGCAGTTGTTCGGCGACGGTGAGATCGGAATTGAGCACGTCCAGGGATTGTTGCGCGAAGTAGCCCATGTTCAGGCTGGCGCCGAGCCGCACGCTTCCGGCATCTGGAGCGCTGGCTCCGGCAATCATTTTAAGAAGCGCCGTCTTACCTGCGCCGTTTCTTCCCATGACGGCCCAGCGTTCTCCGCGGCGGATGGTGAGATCGAATCCTTCATAAATCACACGCGGGCCGTAACTCTTGTGCAGATTCTCAAGGACGGCCACCTGTTCGCCGGATCGTGGAGGAATACGAAAGTCGAATTTCACGACTTGCCGTTTTTTGGGCAGTTCGATCTTCTCGATCTTGTCCAGCGCTTTAATTCTGCTCTGCACCTGGGCCGCTTTGGCCGCGTGCGTCCTGAAACGATCGATGAAGCGCTGCTCTTTGGCAAGCATGGACTGCTGCCGGGCAAATGCTGCCTGCTGATTGCTCTCTCGCACGGCCCGCTCGCGCTCGTAGAAGTCGTAGTCACCCGAGTAGGTGATGATTTCTCCGCCATCAATCTCTGCAATCTTTGAGACCAGGCGATTCATGAACTCGCGGTCGTGTGAGGTCATGAGCAGCGCGCCGGGAAATGACTTGAGGAACTGCTCCAGCCAGATGATGGATTCGATGTCGAGGTGGTTCGTCGGTTCGTCCATCAGCAAAACATCCGGCATTCCGAGCAGGACCCGCGCCAGCGCAACCCGCATTTTCCATCCGCCGGAGAGAGCGCCCACGTCGCCGTCAATTTGATCATCTTTAAATCCCAGACCGTGGAGCACTTCACGGGCCTGCGATTCGAGCGCGTAACCGCCTAGATGCTCGTACTCCTCCTGAACGTGACCGAAGCGATCAAGGATGCGGTCCATGTCATCAGCCTTGTCGGGGTCGGACATTTCCCGCTGCAAGGCTTCGAGTTCGTGGTGCAGATCGCCGACGCGTCCGCTGCCTGCGATCGCTTCATCCAGGACCGAACGGCCCTGCATTTCCTCGACGTCCTGTCGAAAGTAGCCGATCGTCAACTTCTTGGGGACAGAGACCGCGCCCTCGTCGGGAGTTTCCTCCCCGACCACCATCCGGAACAGCGTCGTCTTGCCCGACCCGTTGGGACCGACCAGCCCGACTTTTTCGCCGGGATTCAATTGAAACGAAGCATCCACGAAGAGCAACTGCTTGCCATACTGCTTATTAATGTTTGAGAAAGAGATCATTTTGAAGGAGCAACTCGCGGTACGCTGCCTCTTCCAGTGTAGCGTGGACAGAAAAATGCCGGTCAATGCCGGCACATTGGATTATTGAAGGCTTGCCGGTTAATCAGGAATTGTGCGCACTCCGAGGACGCAGGCTGTACTCTGACTAGGGTAAGTGGTCTAGTACTCCCCAAGTGCTCCCAAATGCATTTCCAGGCATGCTCCGGTGCAGCCGGTGGGGTGCCGAGGGAGGCAATGGGCATGCTCGATGAGTGTAACCGCCTTCCAGTTGAGAGTTTCGGCGCTGCGTTTCGGCGCCTAAGAATGGCACAATGGTCGCCGCAAGAATTTCAGTAGCCTTTATTTCAGATAATCGTTGTGAGAGTGTCGTGCCCATCCTGGGAGATTCTGAGAAACAAACAAAATCCACTCGCCTTCCCTCCGGAACAGGGCTGAAGACAAGGACGAATGGATTGAAGTCTTAACCAACTGTTCGTCTGACTACTGCACCGTCACCGCAACGGCTTTGGATGGGATACCGTTTGTGACTACGACCAGAGTGCTGGCACCTGTTTCCGTCGTGGCCGACACAGTGAAATGTGTGGACACCGGCAGCGTACCGGTCGCCACCGCCATGGTGCTGGGGTTGACCGTTCGAGCGTAGAACACGTGCTTGGTCGCATTGTTCGTGATCCGCACCAGCGCGTAGTTGGTGGCGGATTGCGTATCATCCCCGTACGCGGCGCCTTGCGACAGGCCGTTGAACTGCGTTCCCTTGACGACATACAAAGTCCCACGAGTAAGAGTGGTAGGCACCGAGGTGATGGTCGGCGCCCATTCGGGCTTAAAAGTCCCCTTGGCGGTATAGACCAGCGCTTGGGGAAACGTTTGCGCTTGGGTTGTGAGCAGGACCTGGCCAGTCGGCAATACGAGCATGTCGCCCACGAACGACGACATCTCGGAGGCGCCAGCAATATTTGGTGCGTCGATGAATTCTGTCCCGGTCCACTCGAAGAATCGGACTCCGATATTATCTATGCCGGGAGAGGTCATGATCAGCACATGGCCATTCACTAGCAGGGACGCAGGGCCATCAGCGATGTCCAACCCATCCGGAATGTCCGGACCCGCGGCCCATTCTCCCGTCGCAGTGTTGTAATTCGAGGTGTGCCCTACATGGATTCCGGCTCCCGTGGCAAATACTATTCCATCAGGCTGCAATACCATGGGTCCGATCTCCTGGGAGTTCGGGTCTTCCAGGGTGACAATAGTGCTTCCCGCGCTGCTCCAAGTCTGGGTCGCGGGATTGAACAGCTCGGAGTTGGGCGCATCGATGGCATCAACGGTTAGGACTTCTCCGTCTGGCAACAAAGTCCACCCTTCCTCGTCGTTCCGATCAGCTTTTCCTTGGCCGGCGAGGACCGTGTACTCTAATGTTTTGGCGTTTAGTAGAGCGACGTCGGTGTCGACCGGATCCGCGAGCATGAATGTGCCGTTCCTCAGAATGACGCTCTGTGCGTCACCAATTTGGGTCCATCCTGCGGGTGGTGTTAAAGGCGTCCATTCGTTCTTCAATGGATCGTAAATGGCCCCCTGGTTGGTTAAGACCTGCACGTTATCACCGTTGAATTCTCCTCCCTCGATCACAAGTCGGCCGTCTGGCAGAATGGCGGCGGCGTGATACAGCGGGGAATACCCAGACTGCAAAGACGCCACCTGCGTCCATGTACCGTTGACATAGCTGCCAGTATCATCCGGAGTCAACGTCCACCAATCGCTGGAATTCGTAGCCTGCACTATGACCCTGCCATCGGTGAGCAGGAGGGCATCGTTAGCAGAAAAAATGGGTTGGTTCTTCAGCGCGGTCCATGTTTGCGAAAAACCGACACTGGCTAATGCCAGCAAGACGGCAAGTCCAAGTCCGAGCGTTCGCGATAGCTTCATAATAATTTTGTCCTCTCCTTAGAATGTTTGGGATCCCTAAAGTGGGGCTCGAACGGGCGGGTTCAGCACGTTGCCATCACAGATGAGACCTGCAAATCGACCAAACAATTCTCCAAGACGTTAGCCCGAAGGCCGGTCAAATTTGTGAAGGATTCGTAAAGAATTTGTCTTTTCTGCAGACGCGCATTGTTGAGGCGAACACTTAGGACCTGACAACCGCAGGCCACTTGCGCCCAAATTCCCTCGAACCGGCCAAGTCAAGCAGGCAGTGATCCTGTTTATTGTTGACGTAATATCCTGATTGCAACAGTTACTTCCGCTTTGCCCCTGATCAGAGCTTGTGCCGCTCCAAGAAAGTTCGCGGTGAGTCACCGAGAGATATAATTTCCAGCGTGCGACAACCTATGCGGAATGTAATGGCGCTTCGCGTTTCCAAAGCGGTTCTGGTTTTTGCAATCGCACTTTTCTACACGATTCTGGTCCTAAACAACATCACGGATTACGGCTCGAACTATGAGTTTGTCCGCCACGTCCTGATGATGGACTCAACCCTTCCGGGGAACCACGTCATGTGGCGCTCCGTCAATTCGCCGCAAGTACATACGTCTTCTACATCGGCATCATCGTCTGGGAATCAGTCACTATGCTTCTATGCTGGTGGGCTGGTGTTCGGTTGCTGAAATCGTATCGTGCGGACAGGGCGCAATTCGCCGGTGCACTGAACATCGCCGTGATTGCGCTGACGACGAGCCTGCTGATGTGGTTGGTGGCATTCCTCGATGTCGGGGGCGAATGGTTTCTAATGTGGCAGTCGAAAATGTGGAATGGGCAGGAAGAGGCATTCCGAATGTTTACCATTGTCGGTGTGGTGCTTTTGATTGTGGTGCAACGCGAGCCAACTCCCGATTAGTCGGCAAACCTTCTTGTAGCCCGGCCAAGGGACGAGATCACTTTCTACTAGTCGGTTTCACGGTACCAAATTTCGGGCTTCGTTGACATTTCTGCCCCTTAAGCTCTCTCCAGTACGAAGTGGGTCGCGTATTCCGTCGCTGTGTGCTCGGTCACTGAAAATCCAAGTGCAGGCAGGTCGAGATCGGCGAACAGCGCTTCTCCTCGACCGAGTACAACGGGGGAAAGCGCGAATTGCAGAGAATCGACAAGCCCAGCGCGTAGATACTGCCGTACAGTGGAAACACCGCCCCCGATTTTGACATCTTTGTCGCCCGCCGCTTGTTTCGCGAGTCTCAACGCTTCTTCGATTCCGCCAGTGACAAAGTAGAAGGTGGTTCCTCCTTCCATCACCAGAGGGTCATGCTCATAGTGGGTAAGAACGAAGGTTGGCGTATGATATGGCGGGTTGTCGCCCCACCAGCCCTTCCATGAGCGATCCAGCCATGGGCCGCGCACGGGACCGAACATGTTACGACCGAGGATGAAAGCGCCAAAGTTATCCATTGCTTTCCGTGCGAATTCATCGTCGGTATCGACAACGCCACCTTCGTGCCCGTGCATCGCGCAGAATGTCTTTGTCCGAAAGAACCACTGAAAGATCTCGGTTCCCCGCTTGCCGAGTGGATCACTCAGGCTCTGCTCAACCCCGGCGCTGAAACCGTCCAACGAGACACTAAATCCTGCGACACGAACCTTTTGCATCTGTGTCCTTTCCTCCTGGAGTGCAAACTCTTCTTGCGATGGCCGGAAGCAGCACGAAAATCAGCTTTCCACCTTAGGCTTTGTGGTCCGCGCCAGGCAGCCCGATGTTATAAAAAAAGCGGCGTAGTGTCGAACGAAGTTGTCAACTGGCGGATGGTCGCTAGCTTTACCTCACCGGATTAAGGATGGTTTGCCCGTGATCCAGGAGTGTCTGGAGTCGATTCACACAAGCCGGTTTCAGTACCGATCTCCAAAGCATGTCTTCGCCGGCGCTTGTCCGAGATGATGGATAGAATCGCTAAGGGACCGGACGAAGTGAAAAAATCAGTTAGGGGCCGAGGAACTCCGAGTTTATGGTTGAGGCCCAGTTGTTGGTTGTGCACAACCAAATTCATAGTGCAATTCGCGTGACCTCCCCATCCACTTTCGATTCCGCACACCCCTTTTCAACACCCACGACTGGTTACATCAACCATCAATAAGACAGTAGAGGACGAGAAAGGACTTTTTTCCCAACTATTGTAGCTTCGCGTACTCCGCCTTGGCTCCCTGTAGGATGGGGATATCCGGGTCAGCGTCCTTCCAGAGCTTCAGGAAATCCTCGTAGCTGCTGCGCGCCCCCGTACGGTTGCCGCTCAGTTGATAGGCACGAGCCAATTGCAGATGTGCCAACGCTCCAAGCACAAAATTCTGCGTGACGCCGCGGTGCTCGATCATTTTCTGGAATTCCAATATCGCTTCGGGAGCTTGTCCGGCTTTCAGGAATGCCTCGCCCCGCACGTAGATAGGATACAGCGAGCCACCGATTTGAGCTTGCGGATTCGGTTCTCCCAGTTCGTAGGGCAAGGCCGCGCGCAGCGCTTCTACGGCCCTGTCATTTTGCCGCCGGTTGATCTGCACTGCAGCGCGAATCGTGGGCAGCCAATATCCATTGAGCAATGTGTTCACCGGAGAGGCGTTGCTTAACTCATCTGCGAGAGAGGTCGCTTTGGCATTCTCCCCCGCCCTGGCCAGCACCAGCGCCGCCAAAGTCCGCACATCTTTCGACGGCGCGAGATCCGTGGCGGCCTTCGCTTGCGCCCTGGCTTGCGCTGGATAACCAAGTTCCGCCTCCCGCAATGCCGCGTTCAACAGCCACTCAGCGGCGCTCTCTTTCTTGTCGCTGCGTATGGCGGAGTCGGCAGCCCGCCGGGAGAATTCTCGCGCCTGGCGCAGATGTCCAAAGTAAGCTTGGGTGTCGGAGTGCATGGAGAGCAACATATCTTCGACACCCGGCTTCCCCAGAACCCAATCAAGTTGCCGTTGCATCTCCGCCGTATCTTGCTGAAGAAACGCGACCCCGTAACGATTGACATGCAGAATGGGATGATCCAGCTTGCGAGCAACAGATTCCCGATAGGCTGCCGCCGCATCCTCCGCGCGGTTCAGCGCGGCATAATTTGCCTCCAGGTTTAGATACCCGGAGGAAGAGTCTGGATTTAAACGCAACATGGCCTGAATTTCCGCGACGGCCTTCTCATACTTGCCCACCAGGTTGTAGTTCAGTGCCAACCCAGCCAGGGGCCGCAGGTCGCGGGGATAATCCCTGGCCCACTGCTCCAACACCTGATTTGTTTTTTCCAGTTCCCCAGTTACCGAAAAATAGTAGTTTTCCTCAATGCCGTAGCGCTCTCGCTCACTGGCCCGATCCCGCAGTTCGTATGCTTTCCTGCCGCTCTCGGCCGCCAGCTCGTATTGCGTAAGGTTGGAGTAAGCAGTCGACAAGCTGGTGTACGCGCTGGCGAAGTCAGGATCCAATTCAATGGCCCGTTTGTAGAGCGGAATGGCGGCGGGATCGCCGTTAAGATTATCGACCCGGCGTGCCGCGCTGTATTGGCTCAAGGCTTCGAGTGAATGGGTGGTGGCTTGTTCCAGCGGCGTTCCAAATTTCTGTCGGGAGGTTAACGACTCGCCCAGGTTGCCGCGCAATTCAGAGGCGGCTTTCCCCAGCGTCGCCAGAACATTCTCTTTGCTCGCGGCACTGGATTGCATCTCTGTCAGGATGTCTCCACTCTCGCACTCCACCGCTCTGACTCCCAGCACATACTCACTGCCCAATTTAGCAATGGATCCCGCGACGTAAGCTCTGGCGCCGGCGCGCTGGCAAACTTCGCGGGCGATCTCGGGCGTGAGCGCCGTGTCTGCCGGACGAGTCATCAGCTTCAAAACCGTTTCGACCTTGCTATCCGAAAGAACACTCAGAAATGGAGACTGGCCCAATGCCACGCTCAATGCCTGCTCAAGCGTATCGTCGAAGATGGCATCGCCTGTTTTATTGCCGAAATCGGCGAGGACCACGGTGTCCTTTACCGTCAATCGATTCCTATGCCGTAACCGCCAATAGAAGCCACCGGCCATGCTCGCGGCAATGACCAGCAGCGTAACCGCAAGCCAAAGTTTTCGGCGGTTTGAATTTGTTGAGGTGAATATCGTTTTCGAGGGACTGCGAGCAAGCGGAGGGACCGCAACTTGCATCCTGGCCGCAGCCCTGTCCATTGACCGGGCTGCCAGCACGGGCAAGTCTTCTTTTTTCGTGCTACTTCGTGAGCTCTGTGGTAGCACCGTTTCCGCTTCAACAGCAGACACTTCCGCGAGCACAACTCTTCCCGACTCCGAATCGCGCTGCACGCGCAGCAATTCGCTGCGCATATCCGAAGCATGCTGGTAACGCAGCGCACGGTTTTTTTCCAGGGCTTTCAGTATGACTTCCTCCAGTCGCATGGACAGCGCATGATTCAGCTTCGTCGGCGGCACCGCGGGTTCATGCAAAATCGCTCCGAAGGTCGAGCCTGCCGTCGCACGAGAAAACGGACTCTGCCCAGTTGCCATTTCATAGAGCACGATGCCGAAAGAAAACAGATCGGAGCGCGAATCTAAAGGTTCCGCGGCCACCTGCTCGGGAGACATGTAGTTGACCGTCCCCATGGCATTGCCCGTGGTGCTGAGACCATCCAGAGTGATGGTGTTATTTTCCGAGCCGACCGCCGCTGCACGTGTTACATCGATTTGTGCCAGCCCGAAGTCGAGAATCTTGGCATGGCCACGCTTGGTGACAAAAATATTGCCGGGCTTGATGTCGCGATGGACAATACCGGCGTTGTGAGCAGCATCCAGCGCGTCCGCAATTTCGACGGCCAGAGAAAGTAGCGTTGCCGCATCGAGCGGACGGCCCGCAATCTTGTGGCTCAGGACGATCCCATCCAGAAATTCCATCGCGATGAAAGCCCGGCCATCAAGGTCGCCGACGTCGTAAATCGTGCAGATGTTGGGATGATTTAGGCCAGATGCTGCTTTCGCCTCACGATGAAAACGACTCAATGCCTGTGGATCATTTGCCACTTCTTCAGGCAGGAATTTAAGCGCCACAAGACGATCCAACCGTGTGTCCTGCGCCTTGTAGACAATTCCCATGCCGCCCCCGCCCAGCCTTTCAACAATGCGGTAGTGCGAGATGGTCTGGCCGATCATGGCGTAGCGCAGAAACCTCAGTGGCCGTATGTTAGGGCGCTACTGCTGAGGAAGTCAAAGCGTTCCTCTGTTCAGGGCCGGAAAAGGCCGCAATCACACCGGATGGGCCGGTTCTCGTTTCGCCTGGCGCTCGAAGTAAAACGCGATTCCTAGGGCAAGAATCAGCGCCGCAATTCCAAACAAGGTCAAACTCGGAACCGTGTTCGGTTCTTCGATAATGACCTTGCGCGCCATGGCGATCAGCGCGACCTCGAGAACCACGCGGACATGAATCACATCTTTCCTGAGGTACGCTTTCAGCGTCTCGAGCAACTCTACTCCGATGAGGACCAGCAGGAAGTATCCAAAAATGTCCAGGAGGCCTTGCACGCGGATAAGAAACCGAGGGGGCGCCCAGACTTCCTGAGCGATCAACACGCCCAAATGCAAGGTCGAGAGTATGACCACAACGGCGAGCATCGCGGCGAGCGCGAAGACGGTGAGCTTCTGAATACTCGCCAGCAGTGTTTCCAAGATGATCTCCGTCGTCGGGTCGGCAAGCGGTCAGCAAGAAAAGCTCGAAGAGGCGTCGCGCGTCAAAGTGGCGACACTGCTGGCTCCAAGAAGCCTCACCTTCGCTGCCGAGGTTCGAAGGTGAGGCTCTTAGAGGCCAGAGGGTAATTGGCGTTTTGTGTTATTGTCCCGCCACGCCTTTGTTCACCAGGACCTTGACTTCCACCCGGCGATTTTCTGCTCGGCCCTGTGCGGTCTCGTTGGCCGCTGCAGGATCGGCCGTACCCATGGCTCCGGGCGCTATCACGTGACGAACCGGCACGTTGCAGTCCTGAATCAAGTAGGCAATCACTGACTGGGCACGCTCCATGCTCAACTTCTGGTTCATCGCGGCATTGCCGGAAGAATCGGCAAAGCCCTTGACCTGGATGATGTAGCCCGTGAGATTCACGGCGTCGTGTGCCAGAGCGGAGAGAGCGGCTTTGTCACTGGCCGAGATGATTGACTTCCCGACTGCGAAGTTCACCTTGACGTCGGCCTTGGTGTCATATTCACTCAACTCGGAAAAGCGCTTGTTGGCTGCTTCAATTTCTTTCTGGTTACCTTCAATATCCTCTCGATTGGCTGTAATGTCTTCCTTGTTGGCAGCAGTCTGCGCCTGATTAGCGGCGATGCCCTGCTGGTTGGTCTGTATGTCTTGTTTGTTGGCGGCGATGTTCTGCTGGTTGGTCTGGACCGCGTGGCGGGTGGGTGTGAGGCCAGCCTGAATGGTCTCGGCTAGTTGCAGGTCGCCTGAATCGAAAGTAATCGTGTTGGCCGTCACCCTGCTCTGCGCATCCCCAATGCCATCCACCGAGATCTGAAGTCCCGGGATGAGGACAGTGGCGGACATCTTCTGCTTGCGTAGTCCGATACCTTTCGGCACTTGCACCTTGGTACTATCGGTGAGGACCACGATGACGTTCGCGCCCGCACTTTTCACGGTCAGAGTTTCTCCGGTTCGAGTGGTGATCAGTCCCTTGACTTTGACTTTCTCGCCGTTCGACGCGCCATAGGCCGCGCCTACCACTAAACAGCACAGCAAAACGGCATACGCGACTATTGATTTCGAAGTCTGATTCATATATTTAGTTTTCCATCCTTTTCATCAGTGGAGCGGAGGCTGCCTGGCGCAAAGCTGACCTGTCCTGTTGTGTCCTTGTCCTGGCGACGAACCCTATCCTAAAGCTAGGTTTGCAGGTTCAAAGCTCCCGGTCCTTGGTTTCCAGCCTTTGGAATAATTGAAAACGGGCAGGCGCACCACTGGCAAAACTAGCAGTCCTTAAACAAGACAGGCGCGAGGAACGACTTGGTTCCGAGCCTGTTGAGGACTGCCAGAGCGGGTCCAGAACTGGCATTAATGCCAGTATTCACTGAGAGGGCTGCCGTCCTAACATCCATTTCGCGCAGCGTCACAGAGGAGTATTTGGATGACGATAGAAAGCACGAATGCGGCCTATGGAGTTTACGGAGAGGACGTGCCGGTGAGCGACGTGGTGCACGTGCTTAATAACGCGGGTTTTGAAAACGAAAATATCTGCCTGATGCTGGCTCGCACCCACCCAATTTCGACACTCGTACGGCAGGCCAGCTTTCGCAACGCGGATCGAGAAGCCGCGGCGGTGGCTGCGGAGCTGATTGAGTGGCTTTCCGAATTCGGCGCGGTCGTGATCCGGACTTTCGGCTTCTTCATTCGCTCGCAGACGTTCCTCCGGGCCCTGGTCACGACCAGAGAAACTCCCGCCCTGTGCGGCAGCGCTGAAACGCTTGTGGGGCTGGGCTTCTCCGAGGAAGAGGCGGAGCGACTGGAGGATCAGCTGGGCCAAGCCCGCGTTCTGGTTTACGTGGCGTGTTCTGAACGCGGGAAAGCAAAGTGGGCGCAGGAGATGCTGCAACAGATCGGTGCGCAGGAAGCGGCCGAACTGGACCTGCATCGCGAGACTGAAGCGGCGGCCTAAGGTCCCCTATGTTTGCGGCAACCAAGATTGTCCGCCGCCGGACGCTGACAATGCTTAGGGGGCTTTCCTAAGTTGCGGCCGCGCTTGGTTACGGAATCAGAGGAATTGCTGCCGTGAGCTGCAGCGCCACTATCAGGCTCAGCCGGTTATCAACCTGATAGAACTTAGCGGCACGTTTCGCTCCCAGGGCTTTCATGAACCTGGGCCAGTAATCCTCCCGCAGGGTCAATGTCTTTTTCTCGATCGCGATGGCTCGCTGCTCCAGCTCGTTCGCCTTAGCGTCGTCGATGCCGTCATAGCTCAGCGCATAGTCTTTAATCAGTTGTACGCGCTGGTCCCCGATTACCTGCTGGTCACGAGCGTAGTCCCGATAGATTGGCCAGAACGCCCCGGATTCTGCGTCGGTAAATTTCATTGTGTGAGTAACGATCGCGTTCTTATCCGCCTGGACATCGGAGCGGAACAATTGGATGTCGGCGTCGGTCAGCGGCTTTATGGTAACTTCCATCGTCTGTGCGGAAGCAACCGCGCTAAGTAACACAAATGAGGCGCAAATAAGCAGAAACACTCGCATGAAATCTCTCCTGTCGATGTTCACAATTTGAATGCAATGGACTGCCTTCAATGAAAGCGTGGCCGTCAAAAAACCAGACTACTCAACTTATTGACCATGTTCGAGAGCGCTCTTGATGGCCGTCAGTGATCCCTGAAGGGATGAAACTGACTTCCCGACCGCCACCTTTCGAACGATTGATCCTTTCATCCCAGTCAGGCCAGCCTGCTCCGATGCCATCACTTTGATCAGATAAAAGCCAGACTGCTGCGAATTGTCACTGCCGCGGATACAGACCGTGAGGTCAAGCGCGGTCTCGAAGTAGTGACTCGAATAGAGTTGTTTCTCGGCAACTACGTAGGCTGGCTCCGCGGGGGTGTTGCCGTGCAGAGTCACCACGTGCACAATCCGGAGCGTCGGCTTAAGGCCGAATTTAACATTGTCCCAGTAGAAGCTGTTCTCCACATTCGCGGGTTTGGAGTCAGGATAGGAGAGAAGGTAGTTATAGAAATCGGGCAGGGCCTTGGCCAAGGCGCTGCTATGACTGAGCATGTACTTGAATTGCTCGGCGACGTTAGTGGGTTCATGCTTGTCGTTGTAGACTGCCCCCAGAATCCGATTACCGTCTTTCTGATAAGCGATCAGGCGCTGCAGCGCAAGCTTCTGGAGGAACTGGTTAACCTCATCGTCTACGTCGGGCCCAGACCAATTAATGGATTGATGCAATTGTTCCATAGTGCTGGCAGGTAACTGAATCTGGCAGCTGCCGGATTTGCAATTCTTCAGCGCTTTTAAGTCGTCGCTGTCGAGCGCGAAACCCTTCAGGTCAGAAAGCTGTGGCGGGGTACTAAATGGTTCGACCGCCAGATATTCGGGGATCTTTCGCAAACGGTCGAAATCGCCGGCAAACTTGACATAGCTCTCCGGAGCAGCATTGACATAGATCACACCCAGCACAAAAATCTCCGCTGGAGTTCGGGAGGTCAAGGTTTTGGCAACCGGCTGCCCGTTCTGAATGGCCGCGATCTGATCCTGACTCAGACCGCCGGTCTCTTTGAAGTAACTCTGCAGTTCAGCACTGGTTTGAGCAGCACTGAAGGCAGTGATTCCCACGATGACCGTGAGCAGCGAGACAATTCGGACAACGTTACGCATGGCAAGACCTCCCAGAGAAAAGTTTGAGCCACGACCGGTTCCGGCTTCCAGCTTCGTTTTCATTGTCTCTTTCTCGCCCAGGTGCGAAGCCCTCCCACCTCACGACTCCGGCTCAAACTGCGTCCGCCAGAGCGCGCCCTTGAACAGGTTGTGGTGTTGCCTCAGTCAAACCGTTGACGGATTCATGAGGCTCGGCCTCAGCCGACAGTTGCTCGATGAATTTTTTCAGGGATAGGGTCAACGGAATCGCAAGAATGGTGCCCGCCGGGCCGAGGAGGGAGCCCCAAACCATCAGCGATACGATGGTCTCGAGGAATGATATTTCTACTCCCTTGCGCATAAGAATTGGCGTGAGTCCGTAGTCTGTCAGCATTTGGGTGACGACCAATGCGCCCGCTACGATAAGTGCCTGCTTCCAGCCCAACATGAGCAGCGCCAGGAGTGCCGGGGGCACGAGGGCTAAGACAAAACCCACGTTCGGGATGAAGTGGAGGAAGAAGTAGAGGACACACCAGAGGACGGGAAAATCTACGCCAACGACGATAAGGACAATCAAGTTAGCTACGGCGGTGATGAGACCCGTCTCCGCCGAGATGGCGATGTACCGCTGCACGCCGCCGCCGTAGTAAGCGAGTTTCTCAGCCAAAGGCCCGCGCTTTCCCCCGGCGTCATCAACCATCTCGATGATGAAAATCCAAGCGACGATAGAAATCAGCAAGCCATCCCCGACAAAGCCTCCTGCTTCGGGAAGGGCTATGCGGGCGAAATCAAGGATATGGCTGGATAAGGACGCATTGGTGGCGGCGACGTTCGCGAAGTTCATGCCATGCGCACTCGCGAATACCACAATCTTTTCAAAGAGGCTCATGAAGCGCTCGTGGTAGAGAGGCAGCCTCTCGTTCATCCGTATCACGCTGTCGTACAGGAGAATCACCGTTACCACATTCAATGTGCCCAACAAGGTTACCGTCAACAAAAGCGCTATGGCCTTGCCGAACCGAAAACGATGCATGAGAAACTGGGGCAAGGCAACAAAGGCATAGGCAAGCAGGAGAGGCGTCAACAGGAGCACGAGTAAGTGCGCTGTAGTCCTTATTCCCCACATAATAATGACGACACACGCAACCCCTTGCATGAGGCGGAGCATCGGTTGCGACCAGCGGTCGCTCATTTTGATTCCTCAGGAATCGACGGCAGGCAGCAAAGATACCTACTCTGAAAATAGGAGCGCACGATTGAGAAGAAGAGTTGCCAACCAATCGAGGCTGGCAACTCTTCGAGGTTTCTGAAGACATGTCTCGAGACGCTAGCGGCTCTTGCGGGCCGTTCGCAGGCCGAGCGAAGAGGCAAGCGAGAGAAGACCGAGGAGTCCAATCAGAGGCAGCTGGCTTCCGGTCTTCGGCAGCGCCGCCGGCGGCGCGGCCTGAGCTACTTCTACTGGAACTACCACTTCTTCCTCGACAACCAAGACCGGTACATCGGCCGGCGGGGGAGGTGGCGGAGGCGGTGGCATCTCGCCGGTTACAGTCCTCTTCTGCGAGACGTCAACGATGGGAACCTCGACCACCTTGGTGGCGGACATCCTCATTCCCTTCTTCAGGCCCCAAGCGTCGACCATCTGCCCATCCACGTTGAATTTCTGATTTTTTGGGATCTTAAACTGCTGGTTCTTTCCGTCCTCCATGCTCAGAATTACCGAATTTGGTGGACTTACGAACCAAACCGTTCCGGTGACGCTCTGCACCGTCGTAATCGTTTTCGGCGTCGTGGTGGTAGTGATGGTGCGTTGCAGTTTCATACCTGGTTTCAGATCGTGAATTCCAAGTTGCTGGCCATCCACCGAAACTCTGGCACTATCCGGCACATTGGCAAAATGCCGGAGACTGCCATCCGACATCTTGACCACCAAGTCGTTGCCCGAAACGGTCACGACTTCTCCGCTCTCGACTTTGGTTTGTACCGTGGACTTATCAGCCGTTGTGCTCGTTTTGGTTTGGACCTGTGCGCTCATGCTCAGAGTGAAGGCCACGCAAATAGCCGCCACAACGAACACCAGCCGTGTATGTTTCCAACTTGCTTTTAATCTCATTGCTTTTTCTCCTTAGTAGTCGGCTTTGGAAGCCAGAATTCAGCTCGTCGGTCTATCTATTCGAAATGGTTCACCTTGGATTTCGCTTGCTGCTCGCTATTCGGCTCCGCGTGGTGCGGTCCAACCGCGTGTGGGTTAGACGGAGCGGAATCAGCGACATACGCCTGCACGATGTAGCGTTTTGGGGCACTTCCCACGAAATAAAACGGGTAACAGGTGATCAGCGTGAGCGATCTTTGCGGACCCGCCTTCAGAACCGAGACATCGCTCGGATCAACGATGCTGATGCGTTCAATGGTGTAGATCTCCGTCCGCCCTAGCGCGTCCACTTCAATCGAGTCACCCAGACGAACCTCTTTCAGAGCGCGGAAGAACCCGTCCCGATGTCCGGCGATTGCCACATTCCCGCTCTCACCTGGGTTGGCGGTACCGGCCACGTGCCCGACTCCCCGGTTCAAGCTCAGGTCATCGGTTCCTTCGAGGACGGGCACCTCGACGTGAACCCTGGGTATTCGCAGGACGGCGATGGCAGAAGCGAAGTGTCCCGAAAGACTCTCTTCGTAATCCCGGATGCGTTGCGCCGACCACAGAGTGAAATCCGGAGGACCGGCGGTAGCTGTATTCCCGGGATCATGCGTGGCCAGAGCCAGTTGCCCCATCTTAAAACTGTGCAATTCCGCCCTAGCCAGTACGGCACCGTGGATGCGAGCAGCCACATAGAGAGCGAGCATCAGGACCCCGAGAACCATCAGGGCGCGCTCGAGTTTGTGTAGCCAACCCATTTCTGTTTATCCCTGGCGTGTCTTGAAAGGGCGATCTGCCTCAGATGGAAGCAAGACGGCGGCTCTATCCTTTGGCTAATCCGCAAAACTTCAACACGCCCGCGATGTCTCGACTTCTGAACGGTACAGGGCATAAAAGGATGGGGTAACTGTCAATATTGACAGCGTCTCTGAAGGGGCTTCACCTTTTGCCGTGACTGGTCCACAGGGACGGAGTTCTAGCCGCGTCCATTCACTAAACTCGCAGAAACAAAGACCTTATTAGCAAGCACCGAATCGATGGCGGGAAGCAAGTCCTGACTTAGTCGTGATTTCACAACATAGGCGGAGCCACCTGCACCCATTGCAGCATTCACATAATCAGAGTCTTCGTGCACGGTTAGAAAAACGATCTTGGTATTACATCCTGAATCTCGCAATTGACGCGCGACTATAATTCCGTTGTATCCGCCCATGGAGATGTCCAGAACGATGACATCGGATCGGAGCCGAAGGCACTCGCCAACGACCGTTGCCCCGTCAGAAATTGCGGCGACAACCTTATAGTCCTTCTCTCTTTTGAGCATCTTGCTGACATGGGCCAGGACGGAAGCATTGTCGTCAGCAAGGATTACGGTCTTTTTCGGCACAAGCCTCCTTTGAGGGCTGCGCTTAGGAAGCGTGATCGCGATGGCTTGGGTTGTCGCGGCACCCTGAGACCACAAGGTCGACCGACCAACCTTCGAAGTCATGCTATGTACCCTCAACCTTCTTAGCTACTGTCAAAACTAACGTTTTTACGCAACTCCGGATTCCTTCGTCCTATCAGCGGATTTGGCGGCAATCGGAACGACTGCTTCCACCTGGGTACCAAGAGATGGCTTGGACCAGATAGAGAACTCGCCGCCCACCGACCGCAGACGTTCTCGCATGCTGACCAGTCCGAGTCCGCGATGAACATCTTCGTCGCCGGGATTGAATCCAACTCCATCATCGGAGACGAATAAATGAAGCCCCTTGGATTGGGAGGTCAATTCCACTTTTACGTGACGGGCATGACTGTGTTTGCTCACATTGCGCAAAGATTCCTGCACAACCCGGAACAGGTTGAGAGCGACGTTCTCTTCCAGGTCCTCGGGCAGGTCGTTCACAGCGCACTCGACCTCAATTTTGTATTGCTGGGCAACTTCTTTGCAGAGATGCCGCATGGTCGCCGCGAGCCCAAGGTAGTGAAGCTTCGAGGGATGCAGATGATGAGAAATGTGCTGGATGGAAGAGGCGATTTCGTTGGTCAGTTGCCAGAGTTCGCGCAATCCCTGCTTTAGTTGCGGAGCGAAATTGGCAGAGGTAGCCTCAGCTTCTTGAAGTCCGTTGGCCAGCAGCGCCAAGCGCTGGTTGATGTCGTCGTGCAGTTCACGCGCAACCCGCGCTCGTTCCTCTTCTCCCGCTCGCAAGAGGCGGCCGCTGAATTCAAGTACGGTAGCCCTGGCTTGCTTTAGATCGCTGATGTCCATGCAGCATCCAACGTAGCCTGCGAAGGAGCCATCAGGGCTGACTCTCGGCACACCTGTATCCAGGACCCACCGGTATTCGCCGTCGTGACGACGAAGGCGGTATTCCAGGTCGAATCTCTCCCGGCGATCAAAATACTGTGTGTAGGTATCCATGCACCTTCGCAGGTCATCGGGATGCACACCTTCCGTCCAGCCGTTGCCGAGTTCGTGTTCGAGATTTCTCCCGGTGAATTCAAGCCAGGGTTGATTGAAATAGTTGAATAGCTTATCCGGACCGGAGATCCAGATCAGCACGGGAGCGGTATTGGCAATCAAGCGAAAGCGAGTCTCACTTTCCCGCAGGGCTTCCTCGGCCCGCTTGCGATCGGTGATGTCCCTAGCGATCTTGGCAACTCCTATGATGGCGCCTGAAGAATCTCTCACCGGGGATAACGTCAAGGAGACATTGACCCTCTCGCCCGCTTTCGTGATTCGGACTGTCTCGTAATGTTCAATGCGTTCACCCCGTTTCACCTGCCGCAGTATTCTGTTCTCCTCGTCCAGCAATTCGTCAGGGATGATGACTTCAATCGGTTTTCCGATCACTTCTTCTGCGGTGTATCCGAAGATGCGCTGTGCCCCGCGATTCCAACTGACGATAACCCCGTCAAGGTTCTTGGAGATGATCGCATCGTCGGTGGACTCCACAATAGAAGCCAGCCTGGATCGGGCTTCCTCCGCTTGCTTACGTTCGGAGATATCTTGCACCGTGCCCTGAAGGCAGGTCACGGAGCCAGAAGCATCGCGCAAGGTTTCGCCCCGGGCGGTGACCCACCTCTTCTTGCCTTCTCCGAGCGCCAGTTCCAAGTCGAGTTCCTGAATCGAACCCGTCTGTGAAGCCTCCCTGATAGCGGCCCGAAGCCGACTCCAACTCTCGGGCGTGAAGAGTTTAGTAAATTGCTGGTGCGATGGCGGGGGCAGCCTGGGGTCAAGACCGTGGATCCGGTAAAGCTCTTCCGACCAGGTAAACTCATCAGTTCTTGTGTCCCAGAACCAGTTCCCCACTCGCGCCAGGCGCTGCGCCTCCGCCAGTTCTTTTTCCTTGCGCCGCAGGGCTTCCTGGGCCCGCCTTCGCCTGGCGATATTCACTAGTAGCAGGATGATCAGCACGCTCTCGATCAGAAGAAGGAAGGAAAGGCCAAGGATTCTCCAGCGGTAAAGCTCCCACGGCGAGTATTCCCAGTAGCGAACTTCACTCTCTTTTGGAATCTTGCTTTCGGCGATGCCCCACCGATGCAGTTGGCGCCAGTCGAAGACATTGTGCTGAAAGTCGCCGGTGACGAGAGGGATATTCTCCGGCCTTTCCCCCTTCAAGATACGAACGCCGTCATCCCCCAGGACCCGGCCGACTTCGCCGAGATCGGCGACGCTGCCCCCGACCACTCCCTCGCCGACAACCGAGGAGAAAGTTCCGTAGATCGGAGCGTTCGACGACTTGGCGATACCCGGCAGAATGCGTGCCGGCACAAACTCCTCGCCGTGAGAGTCGGTGATGAAGTCGAGGAACACGATGACACTGCCCGGCGGCAGGTGCGCCAGCCGCGGTCCCAGGTCGGAGAACTGCAGATCGGTCAGGTATTGAAACTGCAGATTCGACTCATACATCCGAAACTGTTCTGCGGCTAACTTCAGATCGACTTTCTCTGCGTCCGAGGCACCGGAAACCACGATCACATGGGAGGTACCCGGATTTTGGCGCAGAGCCAGTTCCAGCGTTGGGAGAAACTTCACCGCGCGAACCACGCCGGTCCTGCCCCGTTGTTGCTTAAGCCACCCGGCAGGATTCCTGGGATTGGATACGAAGAACAATAAGCCAGAATCGGGGGAGAGTCTCGCTTGAATTTCTTCGGTGAACGCCACTGTCTCTTCGTTGATCGCAATTATCAGGTCGAAAGTTTGTCCGCTGTATTTTTGTAAGAGATACGCGGCGGTGGCTTGCCTGCGAGAGGCATCCGCAAAAGATGAGGGAGAATCGAGATATTCAAAGCTGAAATGCACGGGCAAGTTGGAGCCGTCAAGGATGCGCGTCTCGGTCTGTTCGATCATGGCGGCGACGTCGGGCAGGTCGGGATCGAGCGAGGAAAGGAACAGTACATCGACCTGATGCCGCGCCTGGTGCGCAGCGGCAGCGGGGTTCGAACCCGCGCTCGGTAGAGCTATACCAAGACACAAGACACACAGCAGCGCGCACCGGAACGTGCTGGCTCCGGAGAGAAGCCGTCGCTGATTTCGGAATGTAGACGTACAAATCCACTTTCGTGCGATGGAACTCGGAATACATGTATCGGGTGCCGTCGCGAATTAAAGTAACTTCGCTTCATCCGGCACCCGCAGGTACAAGCTACTTTTCGTAGACAAAATGGCCGCGGCGGTTCTGTGACCAACACGATTCGTTAGACTCGGTGCAGAACGGTTTTTCCTTTCCGTAGCTCACAGTCTTGATGTTGTCACTACTGAGTCCACCTTGAGTGAGCGCATTCTTTACGGCACTGGCGCGATTGTCTCCCAGAGCCATGTTGTACTCCGTCGATCCACGTTCGTCACAGTGTCCTTCAACCACGAAGTGGATGTTGGAATGTTTCAACAGGAAGGTGATGTCTGCCTGCAGTACGCTCTGCTGATCTCCGCGAATATCGCCTTTGTCATAGTCGAAGAAGATGTCCTTCACATTCTGGGCGAACAACTCTTCGTCAGTTGGCCCTGGCGGGGGTGGGGGCGGCGGCGGTGCAGTGACCGTAATTCGGGCCGACGCGGTTTGCGTTCCTCCCGGACCTTTCACCGTCAAGGTATAAGTGGTGGAGTCCGGCGGGGACACCTGCTGCGAACCGCTGGCCTGGACGGTGCCGATGGCGTCAATGGTGATGTCGGTGGCATTGGCCGTCTGCCAGGTCAGAGATGCCGATTGCCCCTTCTCGATCGTGCTGGGGTTGGCGCTCAGCGACGCGGTGGGCGCCGGTGGGGGCGGTGGGGGCGGCGGCGGTGGGGCGGGCGCGGCCTTCTTGTGGCATGCGCCGAGAAACATCACTGCGCTCAAAGTAAATATGAGTGCAATCCATTTCAGTCTTTGCTTCTTCACTTTCCCTCCTGCTTGGTGTTTCGGTTTTGATGAACTCACATTCGCGTGGCGACACCGGACCAAACTGACGGCGTAGAACTCTCAGGGTAAACAGTTCCCTTTCGATTACAGGACCTGTTGCTTCTGCATCTGGGCCACGACCAGCTTGACTAATCCTCTAATTGCCTTGTGCACGTCCGATGGATTGAATGTGTCAGTAATCCCGGTCCAGACCAGCTGTCCATCCGGCTCAGATGTGACATAGAGGTTGGTTTCAATCCGTACTTTCCTCTCTTGCTGGAGATAACTCGGGGCATATACGGTCTGATACATCGTGCCGTAATAACCATAGAAGGTGTTGTAGTAGGAATATGGCACCAGGTAGGGCGCGCCGGGGACATAGGTGGACTTGTTTTCCACCTTGATGAGGCGCGAAACCACCACCGCTTCGATCTGGTTCGCCTGAATCTGCTCTCTCAAGTAAGTGAGATCGAGCTTCGTTCCGACGGGACGCAGAAGAATCGTGTTGCCCGCTACGGCCTCCAGTCCCGCGCTCGTGAGCTCCGCGGCTAATGCGTCCTCGAAATCTGCGCGGACCTGAGTCTTGTCGCTAAGACCCAATGCCAGTACGCGATGAAACCTTTTCTCCGGGGAATAGTCAGGATTCTTCCAACTCATCATCAGCTTGCTGGACTTACCCTGGACCAGCGTAGTGGCGACGATAAAGATGGCGATGGCCAGAAGATTACGAGTGACGCGTTGATGCATAGGTTTCTTGAGACTCTGAGTGATCCAGCATTGCGGGCTGAGCAAAGGAGAGTCTTCACCGTCTCGCTCTAATTTTAGAATGGGCGACAGGAGTTGGAAAATAAACTGTCAAAAGTGCCAGTCAGGATTGGGGCTTTGTCACACTTGCTCGGCCCGGACAGTTCCTATACGAGTTACTGGCGGAGCGTTACTTCCAGACCTTCACGGCCGCCAGACGGGCAGGCGCCTGGCCATAGTGCTCGACCTGCAACTGATCGTCTTTGGTGAACTTGACCTTGCACGCTCCATACAGGAGGCCCGTACCTTCGCCCTTATCGTCGAGATCTAGAACCAGCATCCCAAACTCGTATGTCCTCGAGCGCGGCGCAGTGCTGGCTTCGTAGAATGAAATAGGGCGGTCGGAAAACATCACAATCCTGCGACCCTTCTCCGTGGGATGTTGACGGATAATCGGGACGTTCCATCCAACTCGACCTGTGGTGGCAACCTTTCCTTTTTCTTTGATCTTCTGCACGGCCTGCAGAAGAGCGTCCGAACCTTTGGTTTTGAGAATGCCAGCGAGTTCCTCTACTTCCTGGTCGCTGGAATAGTCGGAGATGTAAATGTTCAGCGACACACTCTTGCCAGCAAACATGCCGCCCTGCCCAAATGCTGTGGCGGAAAACTGCTCTGGCTTCTTCTTGTCGTCGGACTGTCCCGCGGAGGGCAATGGAAGCGAGGCTGTCAGAAGGAAGAAAATGCCGCCTATTACAATTGATAACCGTGCTGTCCGCCCACCGGCCTTGCTGGTCTTGTGTACTCTCATCGGATCTCCAGAATGTTGCTCATAATTTTGTTGACTGCTATTCCAATTTCTTCCAACTCGCATCCGGTGCGTATTCCTGCATCGCGGTCGCAAGCTGTGCGGTCCTGGGGCCCAGATCTTTTTCGTAGATCACTCCAGTCTGATCGACAGTGAAAGTCATCACGCCGGAGGAACGATAGTCGGCGGGATAAGCCAGAATGGCAAAACCCCCGGTCATCGCTCCGTTCACGATGTAATCCTTGGCGCCGCCCTTCGCGCCCTTTCCTTGCTTAGTCAAGATTCGATAGTAATATCCGTGGAAAGGGGAGTGCTCTGCATCAGGGGATTGGCCATAACCCACATCTGCCGCATAAGCCACCAACGGGCCAATCGGGCTCTCGGGTTCGCCCTCGGCAACTTTCCAGTACAGTCCATTGTGCTGGCCTTCAGCGCTGGTAAAAACCTGTGCATATTGTTGAGGTTTTCCATCCCGGGACTGGCCGTAGTAATCGTTCTGGGCCGTGACCAACGCGTAGCAGACGTCGGTCGCAGCGAATTCGTTCTGGCCGATGCGGCGCAAGAGAATATCCTTCTTGCCGGTTTGCGTGTCGAAGTGCCAGAGTCCACCTGCGTTCACCAGAACCACGGGAAAGGGCCAGTTGTCCGCTCCTATGTAAAGAGTCGTAGTTCCATCCGGCTCTGGTCCGAGGCGGTGCATTTCTTTATATTCGGTGACAAATTGCTCGAGAGTGTTCTTATCCTGGACTGGATCTCCCGAAGAGATGATTTCGTTACCCGCCGGACCGAAGATCGCAAGCATTGCACTTTGATCACCGGATTGAGCGGAAGCAAACAACGCCTGGGCCGCGTCCTCTGCGGAAGAAAAAGTTTTCTGTGCGGGCTGCTGTGCGGGCAGAAGTCCACTCATCAGCAGCGTCATGGCCGAAACACAACACCAATTCGCTATATCGCTTTTTCTGAACTTAGTGGCGCGCGACAACAACATTAGTGTGTCCTCCGTCCGACCGTGTTGACCCGTTGATGTCCGCACTTCGCCTCGCGTCGTCAGCGGCGTCCGCCGGCATTTCCTCCGCTGGGCCTTGAAGCTTTGCTCGCGCCACCGCCGAAGCTGGAGCTCCCGCGCGATTGCTGCGCCGCAGCGTTCCCGCCCGCGGTGTAACCAGAAAATGCATTGGAGCGCGTGCCGGTTGCGGCGGTGTTCCCGAATCCGCGATTCGGATCCGCCTGGCCGCGATTTTGGCCTTGTCCCAAATTGCCCTGCCCGCCTGTACGATTGCCCGCCGGTAAGGTCGAGGGCGTACCTGGCTTGTTCCCACCTTGGCCTTGTCCTAAATTGCCCTGCCCGCCTGTGCGATTGCCCGCCGGTAAGGTCGAGGGCGTACCTGGCTTGTTCCCACCTACATTGATCGAGTTGCCACCACCACCGTTGATCGTGTTACCGCCCCTGTTGATGGTGTTCCCGCTGCGGTTGATGTTATTGCCACCGTAAGGGGTCGGCCTCGGGTAGTTATTCGGGTGACGATAGTAGGAGTTGCGGTTGATATAAATGTTGCTGTGGGAAACATAGACATTGCGCCGGTATACAACAGTTCCGCCACGCCAGTTGTAACCCCACGAACTCCACCCCCAAAGACAACATCCGCCCCAAACGGCTGCTCCTACAGCAATGCCGATCCCGAAGGAGATAGCGGCAACAGCGGCCATGTTCGGGCTGCTATATCCCGGGTAAACGACGACGGGAGCGCCATACACGATCGTGGGATTGTAGACAGGCACGTAGACGACCTGCGGATTGGCGGGCTGAATGACAATCGTCTGGGCTTCAGCGGTGACGGTTTGTTCCTTGGTGGTCTTGAGATTTCCCGCATCTTTCGCTAGCTTTCGCAGTTTCTGAACCGTGGCGGTCACTGCGTCCTTCTCATTGAAATACGCATCGCCGAGCGCGGACGTCCAAGACAGGTTCGTACTCATGTTGTCGAGCACCGAGGGAAACTGTGTGAGTGCCTTGACGCTCTCGTCCCAGGACTGGGTATCGACCGCTTTGGCCAATGCTTCGCCCTGCAGGCTGGAGTTTTGCTTTAGCCAGCGGTCTGCCTCGACGATCTGGGTAGGGTAAGTAGCGCCCGCGAGAATCTGGGCCACGAGAGCATCGGGATAAAGAGCGATGGGGGCAACCAGTTGCTCCAACCGATCAGAAGCCTGTGCCGCAGGTTCTTGTGCTGCGAGTGCAGATGGCGGACTCGCATAGCCCTCTAGGGGACACGTTGCAATCGCCAGAGAGCAGGCAAGAAATAGTGAAGTAATTTGCTTCAACATTGGTATGGATGGACCGTTTTCTCCGCACGCAACCGCAGATGACTAGGTAACAACAGAAGCCAGCGCCCGTAACCTGTCATTAA
>Ga0210389_10000459_pt1 | contig 37633 bp, 37 predicted proteins | sample IncBWH28OmetaG_FD_160127 | JGI IMG/M metagenome (GOLD analysis project Ga0210389, IMG submission 160127) | Forest soil microbial communities from Barre Woods Harvard Forest LTER site, Petersham, Massachusetts, United States - Inc-BW-H-28-O ... | reverse complement strand
GCTGGTGCGGATGGTCCTGGTCCCGGCGTTCATGCATGTGATGGGCCGGTGGAATTGGTGGGCGCCAAAGCCGTTGGCCTGGCTGCATGAGCGGTTCGGCATCAGCGAGACACCGGCCCAGGACATCGGATATGGCGAGCCCACCGACGCACCGACCCAGCACAACGGGCGCCCGATCAGGGAGTCGGTGACCAATATTGGGTAACGTGACGATCGAAGGGCTCCGCCGCGTCAGGGCCCCCCGCGGGTCGGGCGATCGGCTCCGCGACGAGATTCTGGACGCGGCCACCGAGCTGCTGCTGGAAACCGGGCACGTCAGGTCGGTGTCGATTCGGTCCGTGGCACAACGTGTCGGCGTCACACCCCCGTCGATCTACCTGCATTTCGCGGACAAAGACGCGCTGATGGACGCGGTTTGCGCGCGTTACTTCGAAAAGCTCGACCTGGAAATGCAGGGGGTCGCCAGCGGGCGCACCTCGGCGGTCGAGGTGCTGCGCGCCCAAGGACTGGCCTACGTCCGGTTCGCCACCCAAACCCCGGAGTTGTACCGGATCGCCACGATGGGCGAGTGGCGCTCCGGAAGCAACATCGACACGACGCTGGACAGCTCGGCGTTCAAGCACATGCGGGCCACCGTACAAAAGCTGATGGACGAAGGCATTTACCTGCCGGACGACCCGACCGTCGTCGCCCTGGAACTCTGGAGCGCCGCGCACGGCGTGGCCGCTATGTTGATCGCCAAGCCGCACTTGCCTTTTGGTGATGCCGAGGCGTTCGCCGACCGGGTACTGTACGCGGTCTTCTGCGGGCGGGTGGTGATCGGGCATTGCGGCGCGGATCTCACACCCCAGAAGTTGGCGACATGGGTGACCGCGCGCCGGCCGGCGCAGGAGGAGCCGCGGGCATGACGCAGCTAGCGGTGTCCAAGATCGACAATCCGTTCTTCGCGCATGTCTGGCCCGTCGTCGTCACTCATGAAACCCAGGCGGTGCGGGCGCTTCGCCGGGAGAACGTGTCCGGCCTCTCGGGCCGGGTCCTCGAAGTCGGCGCGGGTGTCGGGACGAACTTCGCCAACTACCCGCAAACGGTCGAAGAGGTGATCGCCGTGGAGCCCGAGCCGCGGCTGGCCGCGCGCGCCCGGGCCGCAGCCGACGCGGCGCCCGTGCGGGTTGTCGTCGTCGGGGAGTCCGCGGAGGGGTTCAGCGACGCGCAGCCGTTCGACGCGGTCGTGTGCTCGCTGGTGTTGTGCTCGGTGCGCGATCCCGGCGGGGTGCTGCACCGTCTGTATACGTTCTTGCGGCCCGGCGGCCAGCTGCGGTATCTCGAGCACGTGGCCAGCGCGGGCGGACGGGGCCGACTACAGCGGTTGGCCGACGCGACGCTGTGGCCGAGGTTATTCGGCAACTGCCACACCCATCGCGATACCGAGCGTTCGATTGTCGATGCCGGATTCGAGATCGACACGTCGCGGCGGGAGTGGACGCTGCCGATCTGGGCCCCGTTACCCGTGTCGGAATTGGTGCTGGGCCGCGCGCGCAGGCCCTGACACTGTTCCGCCTGTCATCTACGCCGAGACTGCGCTGAGCGCGTGCGTTGGCGAGTAAACCGAGATCTCTGCGCAGACTCGGCGCCGCCACTACAGGCTCGATGCCCGGAACTGCAGCGCATCGCGAACTCTGCCAATGACGTCGGCCGGACGATCTGACGCGATCACCCGGATGACAATCCAGCCCAGCCGGTCTAAGGCCTCGCGCCGGTGGATGTCCCTGGTGTACTGCCAACGGTCCAGACGATGATGCTCGCCGTCATACTCGACGGCGACCATGAGGTCCTCCCACCCCATGTCGAGGTGATACACCTGCGCTGCGTTAGCAGCCATCACCGGGATCTGAGTCGTCGGTCGCGGTAAGCCTGCGCGGATCAATAGGAGCCGCAGCCACGTCTCCTTCGGCGACTGTGCACCCGGATCGACCAAGTCCAGCGCTGTTTCCAGCTGCCGAAGCCCTCGAGCGCCGCGATGGTGGTCGGCTACTTCGCGGACTTCACCTACCTTGGTGCCGGTCGCTCGCATGAGGGCGTCTAGATGCGCAACTGCCGTCCCGGTCGGCTGACGGCTACCGATGTCGAATGCGGTACGTCGCGGCGTCGTAACCCGAACCCCGGCGACCATCTGGGCTTCCCCTGGCAGCAGCGTCATGTCGTAGGTCCGCACACCACGAGGCGGCCGTGCGTTCGACCAGACCAATTCGATGGGCAGGCGTTCGTCCACCCATTTCGAGCCATGCCACGCAGCCGCGGTCAACGACGCAAGAACTCCCTGGCGCTGTGACCATAGCCAGGCGGCCATCGTGCGGTCGCGCATTGTGAGCCGGTGATCGCGTGGGGCATAGACATCGGGAAGCACCCGGCGGAATCGGGACCGCAGCTGATGCTTTCGCAGCGTTCCGCTCTTCACAGCCTCACTGCCGATGAAGAGTTCGTAGCTCGTCATGACGGCAAACTTGCCGACATTGCCGGCTCGTCCGCAGCGAATCTGCGCTCGAGCGCGTGATTTTGTGGGCGGACCGCGATCTGTGTGCAGGCTCGACGCCGCTGCCGCAGACTCGGCGCCGGCGAATGCGGGGCTACCTCAGCAAGGCGGGCAGTCGCTGCAGCAGTCCGGGCAAAGCCTGGCTCGCGGTCTCGCGCACGCTGATCGTGGCGCTGCTGGTCAGCGGTGTCACCTCGGGATTGACCTCGATCACGGCGGTGCCGCGTGACAGCGCCAGATCGGGCAGGCCGGCCGCGGGATAGACGATCGCCGAGGTTCCCACCACCACCATCACGTCGGCGGCCTCGGTCGCCTCGACCGCACGCTGCCAGGGCTCGTCGGGCAGCGGCTCACCGAACCACACGATGTCCGGCCTGATCATCGCACCGCAGCGGGGGCACAGCGGGGGTTCCACTTCCAGCGTCGGTTCGGTCATCTCGGGCAGCGCGTTGGTGTAGGGCAAATCGCAACGCTCACAACGGAATTCGAAAAGGCTTCCGTGCAGGTGGTGCACCGGCGCGCTGCCCGCCCGCTCGTGCAGGTCGTCGACGTTCTGCGTGATGACGCTGACCTCGACGTGGTCCTGCCAGGCGGCGATCGCGCGATGTCCGGGGTTGGGCGCGACCTTGGCCACCAGGTAATGGCGCCACAGATACCATCCCCACACCCGCTCGGGGTTCTCGCGCCACCCCTGTGTGCTGGACAGCTCGTAGGGATCGAAGCGGGCCCACAACCCGTTCTTGTCGTCCCGGAATGTCGGCACGCCGCTCTCAGCGGAGATCCCCGCGCCACTGAGCACCGCCACACGCATCCCACAAAGATAGCCGCGCTTGCGTGATACTGGTCACGTGGAGCTACGGGATTTGTTACGGGTCGACACCAAGGCACGCAAACCGTTGTTCGACCAACTCAGAAACCAGGTCATCGACGGAGTCCGGACGGGCGCGCTGCAGCCCGGTGCCCGGCTACCGACGGTGCGCGATCTGGCCGGTCAGCTAGGCGTTGCGGCAAACACCGTGGGCCGTGCCTACCGAGAACTGGAATCCGCGGCGATCGTCGAAACGCGGGGGCGGTATGGCACGTTCATTTCCCGCTTCGATCCGACCGATGCCGCGATGGCGGCCGCCGCCAAGGAGTATGTCCAAGTGGCGCGAACGTTGGGGCTGACCAAGTCCGACGCGATCCGCTACGTGACGAACGTGCCCGACGACTGAGGCTCGCGCATTCACGCCAACACTTTGGCCAGCGTGCGCAGGTTGCGTGTCGTCGTCGAGGACTTGTAGCGCGGCTTGCCCATCGTCTTGCCGATCGTGCTGTCCAGGGTGCTGCCCTTGGGTACCTGCCAGTAGACGACGCCGTCACCGGGGGCGATCTTCTCGTTCGCGCCGGCACTCTCGACCAGGGCGGTGAGTTCGGTGAGCACCGCTTTGTCGGCGACGAAGGTGACGTAGGACTGATATCCGTCGACCTCGCGCTCGAAGGGGTAGGCGTCGACGATCGCGCGCACCCGATCGATGGTGTAGGCCAGCACCCACGCGTCATAACCGAACCGCTCGCGCAAGGCGCCTTCGGCCTTCTTGCGCACCGCGGCAACGCCCGCCGACGACTCCAACAGCACGTTGCCGCTGGCCAGGATGGTGCGCACATTCTCAAATCCCGCGTCGGTCAGCGCGGCGGACACCTCGGCCATCTTGAGGTTGACGCCGCCGACGTTGACGCCGCGCAGGAACGCTGCGTACTTGGTCATGATCCGATTCCACCAGCCCACACTGTGACGGCGACATTCGGACCGGCGTTCGGCGCAGCGACGTAGGCTTTCGACATGGGACGCCAAGTCTTCGACGACAAGTTGCTGGCCGTGATCAGTGGGAACTCACTCGGGGTGCTGGCCACCATCAAGCGTGACGGACGTCCCCAACTGTCGAACGTGAGTTATCACTTCGATCCGCGCGAGCAACTGGTGCAGGTCTCGATCACCGAGCCGCGGGCCAAGACGCGCAACCTGCGCCGCGACCCGCGGGCATCGATCCTGGTGGCCGCCGATGACGGATGGTCGTATGCCGTCGCTGAGGGCGCCGCGGAACTGACGCCGCCGGCGGCCGCGCCCGACGACGACACCGTCGAGGCGCTGATTGTCTTGTATCGAAGTATCGCCGGTGAGCATCCGGACTGGGACGAGTACCGGCAGGCGATGGTCACCGACCGGCGGGTGCTGCTGACGCTGCGGATCTCGCACGTGTACGGCATGCCCCCGGGCAAACGGTAAATCACAAGCCAGGCCCGGCCTGTCGAGGCTAGGCTGCCGGTATGGCTGAATCGAACTCGCACGAAGAGGACGGGACCAAGCGCAAGTTCCGCGAAGCCCTCGACCGCAAGAAGGCCAAATCGGCGGGCGCGTCCGCTCATAAAGACGGCGGCGACAAGCAATCCCGTACGCACGGTCCGGTCGAGAATCGTCGGGAATTCCGCCGCAAGAGCGGCTAGGCCATCGTTCACTGGCCATCAACGACTCACCGCCCGCGGAGCCGCCGCACTCCCTTGGCCGTTCTGGGCGGTCATCTTCGTGACGAGCACTATGGTCATCGGCACCGCGATCATCTACCGAGTCGAAAAACGTATCCTGCACTACCCGATGGTGGCCATCGTCGCCGTCCTCGTCGCCACCAACCGCTTCCTCGTCCTCGAACTGGCAAACCCCTACGTCGGCGAGGTATCAACAAGTCTGACCCTCTGCAAGAGGTGGTCGCGGTGCTTTCCCAGCGCGTTCCATAAACGGCGAATAACCATCTAAGCCGGCATGGGCGACCACGAAGGCGAAGCGATCTGAGCCGAAGGGCTTGACCTTGACGACGCACCCGTCCGAACGGCAGTCGACCTGGTGCACCGGGAGCTGGAGGTGAGCGCTGTGACCCTGGGGCAAGCCCGGATCTCGCTGGACGCTCCCGCTACCCGATCAGATCGGGTAGATTCGGATCGCTGGGAATTTCAGCTGGTCCGGGAATGAGTTCCGCTGTCCGCCGCAGAACTCAAGGAGCACCGCTCTGTACCCGACATGCACGGTGATCGTCTACACGCCGGGATCACGATGACCGCATCACCTGATTTTGCTGAGTTCCAAATCGACCAGGCGGCCTGGCGTCCCGCCACGCTCGACAACGCCGAAACCAGCGGCGACGGCTACGGCAAGTTCGTGGACATGATGGGGCGCAGCACCGAACGACGCCGCCAGCCCCCGCCGAGCAACCCGGACGGATACCTCCACGAGCTGCCCGCGTCGATACTGCTGGACCGTTTGCCCACACCCGTGCTCGCCACCAGACTCGACGGCGTCCTCATCTACACCAACCCCGCCTTCGCCACCATGCTCGGCCACCCCGGCACCACCACGCTGACCAAACAACCGCTCCCCGCGCTGCTGGCCGGACATTCAGCGACCCCGCCGGGCGACTGTGTTGCCGCACTGCGCGGCGCCGGGACCGTGGTCATCGATTGGCTCCACGCCGAGGGCTTCCCGGTCCGCACCGTGGTATCCGACTCGCTACTCGTTCGCGCCACCGACCCGATACTGCTGATCAGCATCACCGACATCAGCGAACTGATGTGGACCACGCGGCGCTGAGGCGCGATCAGTTGTGCCCTGACGCAACACCTGCACTCAACGCTCACTGTCTGGCATCCAGTGATCCCCGTGCTCGCAACAACGCGCGATGGTGCCGGCCTGGCCCCGTCTGCGCAGCAACTTGACTAGCGCAGAGAAGCCGGTCTCGGTCCCGAGGAAGGTCAGGGCGGTGCAGTCGGCCCGCGCGCCGCGCCGCTATACCGCGTTCACATCGTCTCGCAACACCTGAAAGCCGAGATGAGCGAGCCGCGCCGACAGAATGAGGTACTGATCGTGGCTTGGGATGTTTTGCGATTTCACGCATAACCGATCGCCGTGCCTTTGATGCCGGCTCCAACAGGTAACGTCGTTGACTGTGAAGCTCTGTTTGGCACACGAGCCCGAGGCCGATCAACTGTTGTCCGAAAGTCCGTTGGCCCTGCTGATCGGGATGCTTCTGGATCAGCAGATTCCACTAGAACTCGCATTCCGTGGGCCTAAAAAGATCGCTGACCGCATGGCGGCGAACGGTTCCCAACGTGTTGCGCTCGGTCAGCGGGTCCCCATGGAAACCGCCTTCGCGGGACCGAAGGAGATCGCGGATCGGACGGGCGGCTTCGAGGCCGCCGAGATCGCGGATTACGACCCGGACAAGTTCGCCGCCCTTTGCTCGGAAAAGCCTGCGATACACCGCTTTCCGGGGTCGATGGCCAAACGTATCCAGGCCCTGGCGCAGATCATCGTGGACCGCTACGACGGCGATGCCGCCGGCCTGTGGACGGCTGGTCAGCCCGACGGGCAGGAACTGCTGCGCCGGCTCAAGGGGTTACCCGGCTTCGGCGAGCAGAAGGCGCAGATCTTTATGGCACTGCTCGGCAAGCAGTACGGCGTGACGCCGGCGGGCTGGCAGGCGGCGGCCGGGGAGTTCGGCAAGCCCGGCACATGCATGTCCGTCGCCGACATCGTCGACGCCCAGTCCCTTGGGCAGGTGCGCTCATACAAAAAGCAGCGGAAAGCGGCGGCCAAAGCGGCCGAGTAGCTGCTGAGTGGCTAAGGAGAAAGGCGACAGCGTGAAGACACACATCACGTGTCCGTGCGGCGAAGCCATCGTGGGCAAGGACGAGGACGACCTGGTCGAGCTGACCCAAGCGCACCTCGCCAGCGTTCATCCGGGCCTGGACTACGACCGCGACGCAATCTTGTTCATGGCGTATTAGTTCGCTGGACCGTGAGCGTGCGTGCCGCGACACGCACGCTCACGTCTGGGGCTTGCTGGGGGCTGTTTAGGGCACCACCGTTGAGCCGATCGTGGGCATGAACTGGCACTGCTTTTCCTTGGTGGTGACCTGCCCGAAGATCGTCGACATGATGCTGCCCGAACCGGTGTCGACGATCGCGGTCAACGTCGTCGGTCCGTCGGCGTTGATGTCGGCGCGCGGCTTGAGCGCGACCGTTCCGGACTTGCCGGTGGTGAGGTTCACCCAGGTGACGTTCAACGGCAGCTTCTGCACGTCGGCGGGCCCGGGGGTGCCGACGGCGGTGAACACGTAGGCCGTCTGACCCGGTGCGGGACCAGGCAACGGGATCTTCGCCGGCCCCGCCACGGACAGCGCAGTGGCGATGGCGCTGCTGCCGTCCGCAAGGCAATTGGTGCCGATCGAGGGATACATGAAGTCCTGGGTGACCGGGGCGTCGGGACCAAAGCCCGGAGCTGCTGCCGCAGGGGCGGCGGCCGGCGCGGGGGAGTCCGGTGCAGCCGCCGGCGCCGGCGGTGCCGGTACGGGCGCCGCGACGGGCTCGGTAGCTGGGTCGACGGCCGCCGGTGCCGGTGCCGAAACGGGCGGCGTGGCCACCGGAGGCGCGGCCGCGGGTGAAGCGGCTGGCCCGGGGCCCGCCGCGCGAGCCGGATCGATCCCCGGAGGCAGGTGCGATTGCAGGCCCGGCTCGACGCCTGCCGGTGGCACGTGTAGCGCCGGTGCGGTGTCAGGCGGGGTGGCGGCGTTCGGCGCGCCGGGCTCCTGCACGAACTGATTCACCGACGCGGCAACGTTTTTGGACTCGGCCGGCGCCGTCGGATTGTGGGTGAAAGCTTGGGCGGCGGCCATGAGCAGCTCGGTCGCCTGCCCCGGATTGCCGGCCGCTTGCTGGATGATCGGGCTCAGCTGTGCGAGCGCCGGCAGGCCCGGTAGTTGCTGTGTGGAGCTCGGCTGCGGTGTCGGCTGCGGTGCCGCCGGGTCGGCTGCCGCGCTCGGGCAGACCCCGAACGCGGCAGCCGACGCCGTGACGACAGCGGCCAAACCCTTGGACAGGTTCCAAGTGTTTGCCACGATTTTCTCCGTCCTCGGTGTTGTGGGTTAGCCGTCTACCAGGCTGCTTACGGCAGAGCGGAAAGCAGCGACGGCGGCGTGGCCGGCGCGGGTGCAGCGGGCGCTGCCGGGGCCGTCCCCGAGGTCAGTGCCGTGAGATCGCCGGGCAGCGTAACCTGCGCGGGGACGTTCACCGGCAAACCTGGCAGCGCAGGCATGTCGATCTTCGCCTGGGGCACCTGAGGAACAGATGCCGGCGCAGGGGCGGCAGCCGGCGGGGTGATACCGGGGATGGCCGGCATCGCCGGGATCGCCGGAATCGCGGGAGCCGCCGGGACGGCCGGAGCGGCCGGTACCGCCGGTGCCGCCGGTGCGGACAGCCCGGGGATCGAAATCGGGAGTCCCGGAATCGCCGGAGCCGCCGGAACGGCCGGAGCGGCCGGTACCGCGGGTGCCGCCGGCGCCTGCGGTGCCAACAATGAGAGCGGCCCATTGACCCCGGGGACGGTCGGGGCCGCCGCGGCCGCGGGCGCGGCCTGCTGCGTCAGCCCTGGAATCGACGGGATTGCCGCCGGGGCGGACGGCGCTGCCGCCGCCGCGGCCGGGGTCACGCCCGGAAAGCTGATGCCGGGAGCCGACGGTGGCGCGGCCGGCGGGGTAGCGCCGAGCGCGGTAGCGAGGTTTTGCAGGATTTGCGGCGCGTTGGCGACCGAACTGATCAGCTGTTGCGGAATGTTCGGCATTGGCGCCGGAACGGGCGCGGGGTCGGCGTGGGCTGTTCCCACGAGACCGCCCACTATTAGCGCCGCGGACGAACCCGCCACGACGGCGGTTGCACGCAAGTAGGTCCAGATGGTTGGCATGACTCTCCCTGGTTGTTGACGACAGGTCCCGAGGCCGAAGTTACTTTGATGCTGATGTGACTCAAGTGACACGTGTGGCATTTATTCGATCGTTACCGAGACGAGTGACGGCGGTGACCCAACGGCCGACCGCGAGGTCGGAACCCGTCCCTCGCCGGCAAATTCCCATGCGTGCTCCAGACGGCCTTCACGACCGACAACGCCACCGTCTCGGTTGCGATCGCTAAAGTCGGGCAGATAGAAACCACCTCGGCCGCCCAGGCGGCACCGTTCACGCGGAGGCTGGCGAGTCGGCTCCAGGCGACCGCCCCGGCGCTGCTGATCCTGAGCGTCCTGGCGCGACTCGCCTGGTCCTACCTGATGCCCAACGGCGCGAACTTTGTCGACCTGCACGTATACCTCGGGGGCGCCGCCGCTATCGACCATCCCGGCACCCTGTACAGCTACGTGTACGCCGACCAGACACCCGACTTCCCGCTGCCGTTCACGTATCCACCCTTCGCGGCCGTTGTCTTCTACCCGCTGCATCTCTTGCCGTTCGGCCTGGTTGCCTTTCTGTGGCAGATCGCGACGATGGCCGCGCTGTACGGCGCGGTTCGGATCAGCCAGCGGTTGATCGGCGTTGCGGCCGGCGCGGGTCAGCGCGTGGCAATGTTGTGGACCGCGATCACCATCTGGATTGAGCCGCTGCGCAGCACGTTCGACTACGGGCAGATCAACGTGTTGCTCATGCTGGGGGTGTTGTGGGCGGTCTACACCACGCGGTGGTGGCTTTCGGGCCTGCTGGTCGGTGTGGCGGCCGGGATCAAGTTGACGCCGGCCATCTCCGGCGTCTATTTCGTGGGCGCTCGACGCTGGGCCGCGGCGGTGTTCTCGGCGCTCGTGTTCGTGGCCACCGTCGGGGTGTCCGTGTTGGTCGTCGGCGATCAGACTCGCTACTACTTCACCGAGCTCCTCGGCGACGCACACCGGGTCGGGCCGATCGCGACCTCGTTCAACCAGACGTGGCGTGGCGGCATTTCGCGGATCCTCGGCCATGACGCCGGCTTTGGTCCGCCGGTGCTGGCCGCCATCGCCGTCACGGCGGTGCTGGCCGTCCTGGCGTGGCGGGCCCTGGACGGGCCCGATCAGCTGGGCAAGTTGCTGGTGGTCGAGTTGTTCGGGCTGCTGCTCTCGCCGATTTCGTGGACGCACCACTGGGTGTGGGTGGTGCCGCTGATGATCTGGGCGATTCACGGGCCACCGCGCCGCCGACCCGGTGCGCCGATCGTCGGCTGGGGCTGGTTGGCGCTCACCATCATCGGCGTGCCGTGGTTGCTGAGTTTCGCTCAGCCGACCATCTGGCAAATAAGCCGGCCGTGGTATCTGGCCTGGGCCGGGTTGGCCTATGTCGTGGCGGCGGTGGCGACGTTGGTCTGGATCGCGGTCACCGGCCGACGCGACACCGGGCCCGATTTGCCGGCGCCACAGCGGCGCCGCGTGCGGGCCGCGTCGGAGGATTAGCTCCCGACGATCCCGTTGATGTCGCGCGCCATCGCGATGTCGTTCTTGGTGATACCACCCGCGGAATGCGTGACGAGAGTGAAAGTTACGGTCCGCCAACGGATGTCGATGTCGGGATGATGGTCTTTGCTCTCGGCGTGCTCGGCGACCCGGCGCACGGCGTCGATGCCGGCGAGAAACGTCGGGAACTTGATCGACCGGCGCAGGGCGCCGTCGGCCCGCTGCCATCCGTTGAGTTCGGGCAGTGCGGCGTCTACTTCTTCATCGGTTAACACAGCCATACTTCGACCTATCCTCCCTTGGTTGAAATCCAGTTCCCACTGCGGGATGTACGCCTTGAATCCGCGAAGTTCTGCGCGGTAGCCCGAATGTTCGTTGCCCGTACTGATTCTCTCAGATCGCCGCACACGGACTGCTCACACCGGGGTGGCTACGTCGAAACGAATTGCGCCACAAGGGATCTCTGCATCTGCCGTTGGCCTACGGTCACACCGCGGTGTGCATCCAGCAGTGCGTCAATGCATTTCACGAGCCACCGCGGGCGCGGGGCACGTTGCTCATTGCGCACGCACAAGCAGTGCCGCGGCATGCGAGGGAGCAACGGCGTTACGCGCTAGTTGTGGGCGGGCTCGCGTTCGGTGAGGTCTACGACCGCCGCACCGGGAGCATTCGTCTTGACCGACTCAATGCCCTTCTGGGCGCTCGCTTTGGTCTCGTACCCCTGGCTGGCGGTGATGATCTCACCGTTGGCCGCCTTGAGGTGGAACCGAAACTTGCCTGATTTGTCTTTGCTGATCTCGAACTTGGCTGCCATTGCAGTTCTCCCGTGTTCGTTTCCCGACCAGCGGCAACGCTACCCCTCGACGACTCGTCGAGGAAGGTGCGGCAGCGGGGCCGCTACCACACCGCCGCAGCGATGCGCAGGGACCGGCTGATGGCTAACGCGTTGGCCACCATGTCATCTGCACTCTGACGTAGATGGTCAGCAGGGTCGTCCCGGCCGCAGACGGCGACGAGAATGGCCACGGCTGCCTGGTGGGCTTCGGACGCCGACAGTCCGTCAAAGCACCCTTCAAGATCAAGCGCAACGCAGTACTCCTCCAAGATCGGTCGCAGCTGCGCCTCGAACGCCGCGCCGTTTCTGAGGATCGTGTTGAAAGGGGACATGGGAGGAAGCTACGCCGGGAGCCGGGCCTGCGTGAGCCGAATGATCAGCGCCGGCGTTTCCGCTGGTCGCCAACGACGTTGGTGGTGAAACACCACCGCGACACCCCGACGGTATACCGTCACTGGCCATGCCGACCCAGATCGTCGTCGCCGGGGCCGTCATCGCCGGCTCAGCGCTCCTGGTCGCGCAGCGCGTCCGGCCGCCCGAGTTGGCCGGCCGCTGGGAACTGCCCGGCGGCAAGGTCGCGCCCGGTGAAACCGAGCGCGACGCGCTGGCCCGCGAGTTGGCCGAGGAACTGGGACTCGAGGTCGCCGACATCGTCGTGGGTGACCGCCTCGGGGTGGATATCCCGCTGAATGCCACCGCGACGCTGCGGGCGTATCGGGTGCGGCTGATCGGCGGTGAACCGCACCCACACGACCACCGGGCGCTGCGCTGGGTCACCGCGGCCGAATTGGACGATGTCGACTGGGTGCCCGCCGATCGCGGCTGGCTGGAGGACCTGGCCGGAGTTCTTTGACAAGGCTCTCGCAGCCGGTCTGGCGTGCGTCCAGGGCGGCGACATCCGGGGTTCCGGCCCGTGCGCACACTGGATGGACGGGTGTCGTCTAGCCCGCCAGTTCGCCATCCACGCGCCCCACTGCCAGAATCACCGACGTGCCATTCCGCAATGTCGCCATCGTCGCCCACGTCGACCACGGCAAAACCACCCTTGTCGACGCGATGCTGCGGCAGTCCGGCGCCCTGACCCACCGCGGCGACGACACCCAGGAACGCATCATGGACAGCGGCGACCTGGAAAAGGAAAAAGGCATCACGATCCTGGCCAAGAACACCGCCGTGCACCGCCATGACCCGGATGGAACCGTCACAGTGATCAATGTGATCGACACTCCGGGGCACGCGGACTTCGGCGGTGAGGTGGAGCGCGGGTTGTCGATGGTGGACGGAGTGTTGCTGCTGGTCGATGCGTCCGAGGGCCCACTGCCTCAGACTCGGTTCGTGCTGCGCAAGGCGCTGGCCGCCCACCTTCCGGTGATTCTCGTCGTCAACAAGACAGACCGGCCCGACGCGCGCATCGCCGAGGTGGTGGAGGCCAGCCACGACCTGTTGCTCGATGTGGCGTCGGACCTGGACGACGAAGCGGCGGCCGCGGCTGAGCATGCGCTGGGTCTGCCGACGCTGTACGCCTCCGGGCGCGTCGGCGTGGCCAGCACCACGCAACCTCTCGACGGCCATGTCCCGGACGGCGCCAATCTGGATCAGCTGTTCGAGATCCTGGAAAAATACGTGCCGGCGCCGAAAGGCGATCCCGAGGCACCGCTACAGGCCCTGGTCACCAACCTGGACGCGTCGACATTTCTGGGCCGGCTGGCGCTGATCCGCATCTACAACGGCAAGATCCGCAAAGGCCAACAGGTCGCGTGGATGCGCGAGGTCGATGGGCTGCCCGTCATCACCAGCGCCAAGATCACCGAACTGCTGGCGACCGAAGGCGTTGAACGCAGCGCCACCGACGAGGCGATCGCCGGCGACATTGTCGCCGTGGCCGGCCTGCCCGAGATCATGATCGGCGACACGCTGGCTGACCCCGATCATGCCCATGCTCTGCCGCGTATCACCGTCGACGAGCCGGCAATCTCGGTCACCATCGGCACCAACACCTCGCCGCTGGCGGGCAAGGTGTCTGGCCACAAGCTGACCGCGCGCATGGTGCGCAGCCGGCTGGACGCCGAACTCGTCGGCAATGTCTCGATCCGCGTCGTCGACCTCGGCCGACCCGACGCCTGGGAGGTGCAGGGCCGTGGCGAGCTTGCGCTCGCCGTGCTGGTCGAGACGATGCGTCGGGAGGGGTTCGAGCTCACAGTCGGCAAACCGCAAGTGGTGACCAGGACGATCGATGGTCAGCTGCACGAGCCGTTCGAGGCGATGACTATCGACTGCCCCGAGGAGTTCGTGGGCGCCGTCACCCAGCTGATGGCCGGTCGCAAGGGCCGCATGGAGGAGATGGCCAACCACGCCGCGGGCTGGGTTCGCATGGATTTCATCGTCCCCAGCCGCGGGTTGATCGGCTTTCGCACCGACTTCCTCACCCTCACCCGTGGCACCGGCATCGCCAACGCCGTATTCGACGGCTATCGGCCGTGGGCGGGGGAGATCCGTGCCCGCCACACCGGCTCGCTGGTGTCCGATCGGTCCGGCGCCATCACCCCGTTCGCGATGATCCAGCTGGCCGACCGCGGTCAGTTCTTCGTCGAGCCCGGGCAGGACACCTACGAGGGCATGGTCGTCGGCATCAACCCGCGTGCCGAGGATCTCGACGTCAACATCACCCGGGAGAAGAAGCTGACCAACATGCGGTCATCGACCGCCGACGTCATCGAGACGCTGGCCCGTCCGCTCGAGCTCGACCTGGAGCAGGCCATGGAGTTCTGCGCGGCCGACGAGTGTGTCGAGGTGACTCCGGAGATCGTGCGGGTGCGCAAAGTCGAGCTGGAGGCCACCACCCGGGCGCGTAGCCGGGCGCGGGCGAAGGCTCGGGGTTAACGACTTGGCGCCGCCGGCGCGCGAACGTAACGCAGCTGCGAAATCCGGCCCGGGTTTTCGTAACCGCGTGACGCGCGCCGCGCGCGTGGTTAGCCAGGTTCCGGGAAAAGCGCTCGATACCCTGATGAGCGTGCCGACTCGAACCCGCCGCCTTTTCCTGGCGGTCGGCGCGCTGGTGTCGCTGGTCGGAGTGATGCTGGCGGCGTGCACCGTCAACCCGCCACCGGCGCCGCAAAGCACCGATACTCCGCACAGCTCACCGCCACCGCCGCAGCGGCCCGCTCAGATCATCGTGGGCATCGACTCGATCGGCGCCGGGTTCAACCCGCATCTGCTGTCCGATCTGTCGCCGGTGAACGCGGCGATCAGCGCGCTGGTGTTGCCGAGCGCATTCCGCCCGGTGCCCGATCCCAACACGCCGACCGGTTCGCGCTGGGAGATGGACCCGACCCTGTTGGTATCCGCGGAGGTGACCAACCAGAACCCGTTCACGGTGAGCTACAAGATCCGGCCCGAGGCGCAGTGGACCGACAACGCCCCGATCGGCGCCGACGACTTCTGGTACCTGTGGCGACAGATGGTCGGTCAGCCGGGGGTGGTCGACCCCGCGGGCTACGACTTGATCACCGGCGTGCAGTCGCTCGAGGGCGGTAAGCAGGCGGTGGTCACCTTCTCGCAACCGTATCCGGCGTGGAAGGAGCTGTTCAGCAACATCGTGCCGGCGCACATCGTCAAGGACGTGCCCGGCGGGTTCGCGGCCGGCCTGGCCCGCGCCCTGCCGGTCACCGGCGGGCAGTTCCGGGTGGAAAGCATCGACCCCCAGCGCGACGAGATCCTGATCGCGCGGAATGACCGCTATTGGGGCGCGCCCGCCAAACCCGCCCTGATCCTCTTCCGACGGGCCGGCGCGCCGGCCGCGCTGGCCGACTCCGTGCGCAACGGCGACACCCAGGTCGCCCAGGTGCATGGCGGCTCGGCGGCGTTCGCCCAGTTGTCGGCCATCCCGGACGTGCGGACCGCCCGGATCGTGACACCGCGGGTCATGCAACTCACCTTGCGCGCCAACGAGCCCAAGCTGTCCGACACCCAGGTCCGCAAGGGGATTCTGGGGTTGCTCGACGTCGACCTGTTGGCGGCCGTGGGCGCGGGCAGCGACAACACCGTCACGTTGGACCAGGCCCAGATCCGCTCCCCGAGCGATCCGGGCTATGAGCCGACTGCGCCGGCCGCGATGACCACCCAGGCCGCGCTGGCGTTGTTGGCGGCATCCGGATATCAGGTCGAGCCCAACGCGTCGGCGTCACCGGCACCGACGCCGGCGAATACCGGTCCACCGGAAGTCATCCGCGGCCGGATCAGCAAGGACGGCCAACAGCTGGCGCTGGTCATCGGGGTGGCGGTCAACGACCCGACGTCGGTCGCGGTGGCCAACACGGCCGCCGACCAGTTGCGCAACGTCGGCATCGCCGCCACCGTGCTCGCGCTCGACCCGGTGGCGCTGTATCGCGACGCGTTGAACAACAACCAAGTGGACGCGATCGTCGGTTGGCATCAGGCGGGCGGAAATCTGGCGACGCTGCTGGCTTCGCGGTACGGCTGTCCCGCGCTGCAGGCCACACAAGTGCCGACCGCCGTAACGCCCACCACTACGCCCGCGGCCGCGTCGCCGCCCGCCGCGCCGGGCACCACCTCCCTGACGCCGACGCAGTCCCCGCCCAGCCGCCCGACCGAGCCCGGCGCGCTGGTGCAGGCGCCGTCGAACCTCACCGGAATCTGCGACCGCAGCATCCAGTCGAACATCGACGCAGCCCTCAACGGCAGCAAGAACATCAACGACGTGATCACCGCGGTCGAGCCGCGGTTGTGGAACATGTCGACGGTGTTGCCGATCTTGCAGGACACCACCATCGTCGCGGCCGGCCCGAGCGTGCAGAACGTCAGCCTGTCTGGTGCGGTACCGGTCGGCATTGTCGGCGACGCCGGCCAATGGATCAAGACCGGCTCGTAGCCGAGTCCTAACCGAGTCCTAGCCACTCCGCCCGCGCCGCGTGCGAGGGCAATGCAATCGCGACCACAGCTGGACTAAGACGCTGCAATTCGCGCTTGAATCATTCGATGGGTATGTAATATGATCAATTACCGACTGTAAGTGCAAATACCTGTTTTCAACGAGACATCGAGTTATCCTTCGCTCGTAGCTAACACCCGGTCGGGCCAGGGTGAAGGCATTTGGGGGTAACGCGGTTCGTGCTGGCCTGGGAGGTAAAACGTGTCTTTTCTCATCGCAGCGCCGCAGCTGATCGCAGATGCAGCGACGGATCTAGCAAACATTGGTTCGACCATCGGTTCGGCCAACTTCGCGGCCGCCACCGCGACCACGGGCGTGCTGCCCGCCGCGGCCGACGAGGTCTCGGCCGCGATCGCCGCGCTGTTTTCCCAGCATGCGGCGGGCTACCAGCAGCTCAGTGCGCAGGCCGCACTGTTCCACGAGCAATTCGTCCAGGCCATGACGTCGGGTGCGAGCGCGTATGCGGCAACCGAGGCTAACGTCGTGCAGACCCTGGCGCCTGCCCTGGCGGTGGACTTGAGCGGCGGGCTGTCTGGGCTCGGGGCCAGCCTCAGCGCCGGCGTTTCGGAGATGGGCGCTTCGTTCAATGCCATGTTGTCGGGCAGCCTGGGTGGCAGCTTCTCGGGATTCGCGCCGGTTGGTGCAGCGTTGGCGGCGGACGTCGGTGGTGGGCTGTCGGCCCTTGGACAGGCCGGTGGTGCGCTGTCGAGCGGCTTCGGTGCGGGGCTTTCCGGCCTGGCGGGCGGCTTCAGTGCAGGCCTGCCTGGTTTTGGGGGCAGCCTGACTGGTGGGCTTTCGGGGTTGAGCGCTGTGCTCACTGGCGGGTTTTCGGGCAGCTTCAGTGGTGGCCTTTCCGGCCTGGGAGCCGGGCTCTCGGGATTCCTGCAGACCGGCGCGTCCCTGGTCGGCAACTTGGGCGGGTCGCTGCCCGGCCTGGGTGTCAGCCTGCCGGTCAGCCTGAACGCCGGGCTGGCCGCTTTCGGGAGCCTCTTCGAGGTCACCCCAAGCTTCGGTGTGAACGTCGCCACCGGGCTTTCCGGGCTGGGTGCTCAGCTCAGCGCCGCATTGAACGGGGGCCTTGCCGTCGGGCTCTCCGGGCTTCCCACGCTGTTCGCGAATGCGGTGACGCCCTTCCAGGCATTGGTGACGGCCGGGTCGCAAACCGGATTCTTCAATCAGCTGCAGGCGATGGAGCTCGGCTTCAACACCGCCTTGGTCGATGGGGAGTTCGGCTTCAACAACTCGCTGGTTGCCCAAGAGACTGCGTTGGAGACGGCCATCTTTGGTGGCACCGGCGCTTGGAACGGCGTGCTCGACAACGTCTTCAACTTCTGGAACTCGGTGCTGGGCACCGGTGAGGTGACCTTCGACACCCTCTTGGGTGCGCAGATCCCCTCGTATGTTGCGCCGATCTCCTGGTACGACCTCGCAACGAGCCTCTACGTGGGGCCCATGAGCAACGTTATCGGCGGCGGCTGGATCAACGGGTTGACGGGCGCCTTCGATCAGAAGTTCTTGTTCGACCTCAACGTGGCCGGCGCCGCGACCGGCGGGGTGACCGGCAACGGAGCGTTGCAGACCTCGTACGGCACCACGGCCAACGCGTTGGGATTCCAAGGCGGATTGTTCGGGGAGCTCCTCGACGGGTCGTGGGTCACCGCGCTTCCTCCGTGGGCGCAGACGGTGTTGGCGGTTCCGCCGGTCGATGCGTTGCAGTCATGGGTGGCACCGCAGGTTTACGGCATCGAAGGCCTGGCCCATAACGAGGCGGGGTTCAACGCTAACCTGTTGAACAGCGAGATGACTTGGGAGACAGCCACCTTCGGGACAAATGATGCGTTCAACGGCGCGCTCAACCGCGGCTTCAACGTGGGAAATCTGTTCGTGGTCACCGGTGAGCAAACCGTCAACAGCCTGTTGGGAAGTATGCAGGCGCCGACCGTTGCGCCGTTCTACGCCGGTGGCCAATGCGAGGTCTTCAACGGCGGCAACATCGGCGGCATCGAGGGCATCTTCGACCAGACCCTGGTCGCCGGCGCCGACCTGATCGACCTCATGTAAACGCCGGCCCGCCTGTCCTATCCGGCGGCCAGCTGGTCAGTCGGTGCCCGCTCGCGGCGGGATCACGGTGTCGACAATGAGCGCAAGCTCGCGCCGGTTCGGTGGTTCTCCGGTGAGCAGGAAGTGCTGATTGATCAATGCGGATCCGACCCGCGCGGTGAGCGGGGTGATGGTGGCCGGGTCGATGTCGCCGTCGTCGACGGCGGCCTGCAGGACCGACTCAACGATTTTCAAGCGGGGTCGGACCACGGCGTCGGCGAAGATGGCGCGCATCTCAGATTCGTGAAGGAGCTGGTGGATGACGTCCAGGCCCGGAAAGGCAGTCTTTCCGGCCAGGATGTCGCGGTGGGTGGTGAACAACGCCAGCAGGTTCTCCCTGGCCGACCGACCCGGGCGCAGCTCCGGCACCGGCGGCAGCGCGAAAACCAGGGCGGCGTGCACCAGGTCATGCTTGCTCGCCCAGCGCCGGTACAACGCCGCCTTACCGGTGTGGGCGCGCGCTGCGATCCCCTCCATCGTCAGCCCGCCATAGCCCACCTCGGTCAGCTCGGCCAACGTGGCCTCGTAGAGCGCGCGTTCCAGCACCTCGCCTCGCCGGCGGCTCCGGCTGCCGTGTGTGTCTGTCTGGGTGAGCTGCGGCATTCGTCGATAGTAGCCGTCGTCGTTCCTATTCGGTGCGACCCGGCTGAACAAGGGCGGAGGCAATCACGGAGGTAGGGTGCGTCCATGCCTGAGACCCCGCGGCTGCTTTTCGTCCACGCCCATCCCGACGACGAGAGTCTCAGCAACGGCGCAACGATCGCGCATTACACCGCGCGCGGGGCGCAGGTGCGCGTCGTCACCTGCACGCTCGGCGAGGAGGGCGAGGTCATCGGTGACCGTTGGGCCGAGCTCGCCGTCGACCGCGCGGACCAACTCGGCGGTTACCGCATCGCCGAACTGACCAGCGCATTGCGGGCCCTGGGCGTCAGTGGTCCGGTCTATCTCGGCGGCGCCGGCCGATGGCGTGATTCGGGCATGCGCGGCACCCCGAAGCGGCCTCGACAGCGGTTCATCGACGCCGACGAACGTGAGACCGTGGGCGCCCTCGTCGCGCTCATTCGCGAGCAGCGCCCCCACGTCGTTGTGACCTACGACCCCAACGGCGGCTACGGCCACCCCGACCACGTCCACGCCCATACCGTGACCGTGGCCGCGGTGGCGGGGGCGGCTAACGGCGAGTCGGACTACCCGGGCGAGCCGTGGACGGTGCCGAAGTTCTACTGGACGGTTATCGCCGAAAGCGCGTTCGTGGCGGGTTGGCGCGCGCTGGATCGCGAGGATCTGCTTCCCGGGTGGTCGATCCCGCCGCAAGCGGAGTTCGACTTCGGGTATTCGGACTCCGCAATCGACGCCATCATCGAAGCCGCCCCGGATGCGCACGCCGCCAAGGTGGCGGCATTGGCCGCGCACGCGACCCAGGTTGTCGTCGCCCCCACCGGCCGCGCCTGCGCGTTGTCGAACAACATGGTGCTGCCGATCCTCGCCGAAGAGCACTATGTGCTGGCGGCCGGCCCCGCGGGGCAGCGTGACGAGCGCGGCTGGGAGACAGATCTGCTTGCGGGACTTGGTTTCACCGCGGCCGTGAGGCGGTAGGCTGCCACACAGGCAGCCACGGAAGGAATTCGCATGGACCCCGACCTGGACCCTAACCTGCAGCACTGGCAAGACCGGCTGGACAGCCTGCAGTGGGTTATCGGCTCCATACTCTCCCAAGTCGACAGCGTCCCGACCTGATCGAAACCAAGCCGCGCGCCGCGTCTCTCGACGACAGCGGCGCCACGGACCCCGCGATCCGTTTCGTTGTCTTGACACTGTTGGCCGTCGACGGGATTCTGTCGGCCCTGGCCGGCGCTCTGCTGCTGCCTTCCTATATCGGCTCGATCCCGTTTCCCATCAGCGCACTGATCAGTGGATTGCTCAACGGGGCATTGGTGTGGGCCGCGGGGCGATGGGCGAAATCTCCGCGGGTGGCCGCCCTGCCGCTGTGGACCTGGCTTTTCACGGTCGCGGTGATCAGCATTGGCGGACCCGGCGACGACGTCATCTTGGGCGGCCAAGGGTTGATGCGCTACTCGGCTCTGCTGCTGATTGTGCTGGGGGTGGCACCGCCGGTGTGGGTGTTGTGGCGGCGCGGCCGCCCCCACTGGCCATGACTGGGACCGGGTTACGGGAAGATCGGCGGAAGCGGCGGGAGCGGCGGGAAGTAGCTGAGCACCCAGTTGATCTCGGTGTTGATGAACTGGTTGATCGATGCCGTGGTCACCGACCAGAAGTTGCTCAGCCCTTCGGCGAACGTGATCGTGCCCTGCAGCCAGTCGATCGTGTTGAACAGCCCGGCCTGCACCAAGGGCTCGAAAAGGTAGTAGACGAAGTTGATCTGTTGAGCCAGCCCACCGACCACAAAGCCAGCCGCGTAGGCGGCGAGGTTGAAGCCGTACTGCACCCACGGCTCGATCGCGAGATAGGCGGCCTCGATCGCGCCGCCGATACCCCCGGATGCCACCGGTGCCACCGCGGCGTTGGTTACCGCGGCCGGCGCAAGCAGCGCACTGGCCGCGGTCAGGGCACTGATTCCGCCGGTGGGCCGCAGCAGCAGCGCGCCGGCTTGACCGGCGGCCGCGATTTGCTGGGCGCCCCGCCCGAGCAGACCGGAGCCGCCCAGCAGGTTGGGGCCGAACAGCCCGGCGGCGCCCGAGAAATTGGAGCCCAGTACGGCGGTCTCCACGCGGCCCACGGCGCTGGAGACGGCGGCGCGGGCCGTGGCCGCGGGACCGCCCGCCGCCCCCGCACCGGCGCCGCTTCCGATCAGCGGATTCCCGAGCATCGCCGCGGCGGGCGCATTAACGGCACTCGCCAGGCTCTGTGTGGCGCTCGACTCGGCCGCGGCGTAGCTGTTCGCGCCCGCGCTCAACGCCTGCACAAATTGCTCGTGGAAGTCCGCAATCTGGCTGCCCAGCTGCTGATACCCCAGCCCGTGCTGGGAAAGCAACGCGGCGACCTGTGCCGACACTTCATCGGCGGCCGACGCGACCACTCCGGTTGTCGACGCCGCCGCGGCCGCATTGGCCGCGCCCAGCGTCGAACCGATACCGGTCAGATCCGAAGCCGCCGCAGCCAGCGCCTCGGTGGCCGCGACTACGAAAGACATCTGGCACCTTCCCTGGGCTACGTCGGATGGTATCGCGATCGCAGCTCAATAGCGGGAAGTCCGCCAAACTGACAAAGCATTCGGCGCGTGGCCCCGGGGCAGGGATGGCGACCGCGGCGCGGCGGCGGCCTGCGGCTACTGTTGCGCATATGGCACCGTCGCCCAGGTTTGCACAATTGGGGGGCGCGCGGATGAAATTCGATCGTGGGGAAGTTACACCAACGTGCCCCTGACACCGGAAGCTCCGGGCGAGCAGCCCGTCGCTCTACCGAGGCCTGTCGTTCCGGCTGCGGTCGCGGCCGCGGTCCCGTTCAAAGCCAGCGCGTCGGCGCTGCGGCGGGTGCTGCGGCGGGCCCGGGATGGCGTTGCGCTCAACATCGACGAGGCCGCCGTCGCGATGACGGCGCGCGGTGCGGACTTGGCCGATTTGTGCGCGAGCGCGGCGCGGGTGCGCGACGCGGGCCTGGAGTCGGCCGGGCGGCGCGGCCCTACCGGACGGTTGCCGATCACCTATTCGCGCAAGGTGTTCATCCCGGTCACACATCTGTGCCGCGACAACTGCCACTACTGCACCTTTGTCACCGTCCCCGGCAAGCTGCGGGCCCAGGGCGCCGGGATGTATATGGAGCCCGACGAGATCCTCGACGTCGCCCGCCGTGGGGCCGAACTCGGTTGCAAGGAAGCGCTATTCACTCTGGGAGACCGGCCCGAGGACCGCTGGCCCGAGGCGCGCGACTGGCTCGGCGAACGGGGCTACGACTCGACGCTGTCCTACGTGCGGGCGATGGCCATCCGGGTGCTCGAGGAGACCGGGCTGCTGCCACACCTGAACCCGGGCGTGATGAGCTGGTCGGAGCTGTCGCGGCTCAAGCCGGTGGCGCCGTCGATGGGCATGATGCTGGAGACGACGTCGCGCCGGTTGTTCGAGACGAAAGGGCTTGCACACTACGGCAGCCCGGACAAGGATCCGGCGGTCCGGCTGCGCGCGCTCACAGACGCGGGCCGGCTGTCGATTCCGTTCACCACCGGTCTGCTGGTCGGCATTGGCGAAACGCTGCCCGAACGCGCCGATACCCTGCATGCGATTCGCAAGTCGCACAAGGAGTTCGGACACGTCCAGGAAGTGATCGTGCAGAATTTCCGGGCCAAGGAACACACCGCGATGGCCGCTTTCCCCGACGCCGGGATCGAGGAGTACCTGGCGACGGTGGCGGTCGCGCGGCTGGTGCTCGGGCCGGGCATGCGCATCCAGGCGCCGCCCAACTTGGTGTCGCGCGAGGAGTGTCTGGCGCTGATCGGCGCCGGAGTCGACGACTGGGGTGGTGTTTCACCGCTGACACCCGACCACGTCAACCCCGAACGACCCTGGCCCGCCCTCGACGAGTTGGCCGCCGTCACTGCCGAAGCCGGATATGACCTGGTGCAGCGGTTGACGGCGCAGCCCAAGTACGTACAGGCCGGCACAGCGTGGATCGACCCGCGGGTGCGGGGCCACGTGATGGCGCTGGCCGATCCGGCGACCGGTCTGGCCCGGGACGTCAACCCGGTGGGCATGCCCTGGCAGGAGCCCGACGACGTGGCGTCCTCCGGACGGGTGGACCTGCACGCGGCGATCGACACCGAGGGTCGCAACACCGAAGCCCGCAGCGACCTCGACAGTGCCTTCGGGGATTGGGAATCGATCCGCGACCACGTGCACGAGCTGGCGGCTCGCGCCCCCGAGCGCATCAACACCGACGTGCTCGCCGCGCTGCGGTCGGCCGAACGCGATCCCGCCGGCTGCACCGACGACGAGTATCTGGCGTTGGCGACCGCCGATGGCCCCGCATTGGAAGCGGTTGCCGCGCTGGCGGATTCGTTGCGACGCGACGTGGTCGGTGATGACGTGACCTTCGTGGTGAACCGAAACATCAACTTCACCAACATCTGTTACACGGGATGCCGGTTCTGCGCCTTCGCGCAGCGCAAGGGCGACGCCGACGCGTATTCGTTGTCCACCGACGAGGTGGCCGACCGGGCGTGGGAGGCGCACGTCGAAGGCGCGACCGAGGTATGCATGCAGGGCGGGATCGATCCCGAACTCCCGGTCACCGGCTACGCCGATCTGGTGCGCGCCGTCAAGGCGCGGGTGCCGTCGATGCACGTGCACGCGTTTTCGCCGATGGAGATCGCCAGCGGTGTGACCAAGAGCGGGTTGAGCATTCGCGAATGGTTGATCAGCCTGCGTGAGGCCGGCCTGGACACCATCCCCGGCACCGCAGCCGAGATTCTGGACGACGAAGTGCGCTGGGTGCTGACCAAGGGCAAGTTGCCGACCTCGATGTGGATCGAGATCGTGACCACCGCCCACCAGGTGGGTCTGCGGTCATCGTCGACGATGATGTACGGACACGTCGACAGGCCACGGCATTGGGTCGCCCACCTCAACGTCCTACGCGAAATCCAGGACCGTACAGGCGGTTTCACCGAATTCGTGCCGTTGCCGTTCGTGCACCAGAATTCGCCGTTGTATCTGGCCGGAGCGGCGCGGCCCGGACCCAGCCATCGCGACAACCGGGCGGTGCATGCCCTGGCGCGGATCATGTTGCACGGCCGCATCTCTCACATCCAGACCAGCTGGGTCAAGCTCGGCACCGAGCGCACGCAGGTGATGCTCCGCGGTGGCGCCAACGACCTCGGCGGCACGCTGATGGAGGAGACCATCTCACGGATGGCCGGTTCGGAATACGGGTCGTCGAAGTCCGTGGCGGAGCTGACGGCGATCGCCGAGGGGATCGGCCGCCCGGCGCGCCAGCGCACCACCACTTACGCACCGCTGGCGGCGTAGCTGCGATTGCTTGGCTTGGCCTCCTGCGACGCGGGGTATACCCGAAGCCGTGAAGCGACAGATCGATACCGACCGGTTCCCCGAATGGCAGCCCTTTGTGGACGCGGTGCAGCAGCGCCGACCTGATGCGGGGACCTGGTGTGAAGCCTGGACGGTACGTGACATCGTGATCCATCAAGCCGGCAACGCCGAGGAGCTGGCCCGGGTGCTGGGGGCACACCTGGACGGCGAACCGGTCGGCACCCGCTCCTTCGAGGAGCGCGAGGCGCCACTTCGTGCCCTCAACGACGCCGATTTGTGGGACGCGCTACACGACCGGATGGCCACCCTGAACGAGGTGGCAGCGGCGGGCGATGAGGTCCCCGCCGATACCGATGTGGCGTGGACCGGTCGCACCATGAAGGTGCCGTGGTTCGCCGAACACATGCGCGAAGAGCTCGTTCTGCACGGTTGGGACATCACGGGAGACCGCGATATCCCCGCCGCCCTCCAGGCGGCGCTGGACCAACCGTGGATGACAACGCACAGCGTGCTGGCCGTGGGGCGCCCGCTGCTGGCCAAGGGGGCCAAGCAATTACGGGCGGGCGAACGCATCGAGGCCCGGCTCAGAGTTCCCGGCGCCGACGACGTTCTCCTCATCGCCGACGCCGACCAGACCTCCATCGGTCTGGCCGACTCCGAAGGCCCGGCGACACTGGAAACCGATGCCGCCGCGCGGGTGTTGCTGCTGTGGGGTCGCCGCCCCGGGGACCCGTCGCGGATCTGCAGCCGCGTCGGACCCGAGACGCTAGGCCGGGTGCGGCGACTGCTCAGCGGTTACTGACGTCGGTGCGCTGGCTCAGTAGTTGTGGCAGCTGCCCGCCACCGAAAGGACGTCATTGAAGTACGGCGCAGCCTGCGGCATGGCCTGGATCTGCGCTGCCATCTGCTGGCGCTTGGCCGGCCCCGACGCGAGGAACTGACGCAGGTAACCCTGCGCCACCGGCGATCCATTCAAATCTGCGGCAGCCGCCGGATCGGTCGCATTGAGGGCGGCTATCACCTGCCCGTAGTTGCAGGTGGTGTTGATAACCGGATCCAGCGGATCCGCCGATGCGATCCCGGCGCCAGCCGTCAACGCGAATGCCGCACCGCCAATCGCAGCGGCTAATTTGGTCAACGACAGCCTTACCATTTGTGGACACCTTCCCCATTCAATGCACCGTAAAAAACGGCGACGACATCAGCCCAACGGTTGCCGTCTTCGGAAAGATTACAGCCCCCGTGAGTTTTCTTCCATCCCAACAGTAATCGCATAGCAACCTCTAAGTATAACTATCCGCTGGTCAGCGAGGTTTTGGCGCGGATCGCACTCGGTAAAACGCGCGTTACAGCCGGGCCGCCAGTTCCGTGCCTTGTTTGATGGCACGCTTTGCGTCAAGCTCGGTTGCCAGGGCCGCGCCGCCGATGATGTGGGGGTCGACACCAGCGACCCGCAGCGCGTGCTCCAAGTCGCGCACCGGCTCTTGGCCGGCGCAGACCACCACGTTGTCGACCGCGAGCAGCCGGCGGCGGCCCGCGCCGAAGCTGCCGAAGCTGATGTACAGGCCCTCGTCGGTGATCCTCTCGTAGTTCATTCCGCAGAGCTGATGAACTCCTTTGGCTTTCAGAGACGCCCGGTGTACCCATCCGCTGGTCTTGCCCAGCCGCTTACCCTGCGGCCCCTTGGTGCGTTGCAGTAGGTAGATCTCGCGGGCGGGCGGCGCGGGCGAAGGGGTGGTCAGCGCGCCGCGCGCGTCCGACCGATCGGTGGCGCCCCACTCGGCTCGCCACCGGGTCAGGTCGAGGGTGGGCGAGCGATCGGTGACCAGGAATTCGCTGACGTCGAATCCGATGCCGCCGGCGCCGATCACCGCCACGGTGGGGCCGATCGGCTTCGCGCCCGTGATCGCCTCGGCGTAGGTCAACACCATCGGGTGATCGACGCCCGGAATCGCCGGGATGCGGGGTACGACGCCGGTGGCCAGGACGACGTCGTCGTAGCAAGTCAGCTCCGCGGCGCGGGCCCGGGTGCCCAGCAGCAGCACGACGCCGTGCTTGTCGAGCATCGTGGCGAAGTAGCGGATGGTCTCGCTGAACTCCTCCTTACCGGGAATGCGCCGGGCCAGGTCGAACTGGCCGCCGATGAAGTCGTTGGCCTCGAACAGGGTCACCCGGTGGCCGCGCTGGGCCGCGCCGAGCGCAGCGGCCAGTCCGGCCGGACCCGCACCGACGACCGCCACGGAGCGGGTGCGCCGCGCCGGCGACAACACCAGCTGCGTCTCGCGCCCGGCTCGCGGATTGAGCAGGCACGAGGCCGTCTTCTTGGCGAACGCGTGATCCAGGCAAGCCTGGTTGCAGGCGATGCAGGTGTTGATCTCCGCGACACGGTCGGTCCGCGCTTTGAGCACCCACTCCGGGTCGCTCAGCAGCGGCCGGGCCATCGAAATGAGCTGCACGCGCGTTTCGGCCAGGATGTGTTCGGCGGCCTGAGGCATGTTGATCCGGTTGGACGCCACCACCGGGACGTTCACCTGTTCGGCGATGGCGTCGCTGATGCCGACGAAGGCGCCGTTGGGCACCGAGGTGACGATCGTGGGCACCCGTGCCTCGTGCCATCCGAATCCGGAGTTGATGATGTTTACTCCAGCGGATTCTAATTCCCTTGCCAGCGAAACAATTTCGTCCCAACTCTGGCCATCCTCGACATAGTCGGCCATCGACATCCGGTAGCTGATGATGAAATCTGATCCCACCGCGGCGCGGGCGCGACGCACGATCTCGACCGGGAATCGACGGCGGTTGGCGGGCGTGCCGCCCCAGGAATCGGTGCGTTTGTTGGTGCGCGGTGCGAGGAACTGGTTGAGCAAATAGCCTTCGCTGCCCATGATTTCGACGCCGTCGTAGCCGGCGTCTCGCGCCAGTTGGGCGCACCGGGCGAAGTCGGCGATGGTCGTCTCGATGCCGGGAGACGACAGTGCGCGCGGCCGGAACGGGTTGATCGGCGCCTTGATTGACGATGCACTGACCGAAAGCGGGTGGTACGCATAGCGTCCCGCGTGCAGGATCTGCAGCAGGATCTTGGCGCCCGAGTCGTGAACCCGTGTGGTGATACGACGGTGCCGGCGGGCTTGGGCGGGGGAGACCAGCTCCGCGGCGAACGGCAGCAGCCACCCGCTGCGGTTGGGGGAGTAGCCACCGGTGACGATCAGCCCGACTCCTCCGCGCGCGCGTTCGGCGAAATACTCGCCGAGCCGATCGACATGGTGGGCCCGGTCTTCCAGGCCGGTGTGCATCGACCCCATGACCACTCGATTGCGCAACCTGGTGAAGCCAAGGTCTAATGGCGACAGGAGATTTGGGTACGGATCGGTCACGGTGACTCCTGCAGCGCGTTGGCGACCTCGTCGAGCCAGTCGATGGCGCTCTCCTCGGCCCGGATGCCTCCGCGCAGCACCACGCGGGCAGCTTAAACGCCGCTCAAATGCCTCGGTGAGGCGACTATGCACCGGGTGCATAGCGGGGGCGCGGTTTGATGGCGTGCCCGGTGGTTGACGTGTATGTGCAACGTCTAGTATCAGTAACCGAAAGCCTTTCTCGGCGACGGTCGAAGCACCGCGCCGAGTAGAACAGCAGCCCACCACGCAATTACCTGGAGGAGACCTTGAGGAGACGTCTGTGACCTACACGATCGCCGAACCCTGCGTCGACATCAAGGACAAGGCATGCATCGAGGAGTGTCCGGTCGACTGCATCTACGAGGGCGACCGGATGCTCTACATCCATCCCGACGAGTGCGTCGACTGCGGGGCCTGTGAGCCGGTCTGCCCCGTCGAGGCGATCTACTACGAAGACGATGTGCCCGAACAGTGGAGCCAGTACACGCAGATCAACGCCGACTTCTTCGTTGAGCTGGGGTCGCCCGGCGGTGCGGCGAAAGTCGGTATGACCGAGAACGACCCGCAGGTGGTCAAGGATCTGCCGCCGCAGGGCGAAGGCGACTGAGCGGGCCTCGTGCTGCGTGAGCCCGGTGTGCTCCGGCCGGCGGTTTCGGCGTCCCTGCCGGAGTTTCCCTGGGACACCTTGGTGGACGCGAAGGCGCTGGCGGAGGCCCATCCGGACGGAATCGTCGACCTGTCCGTCGGCACCCCGGTCGACCCGGTCGCGCCGCTGATCCGCGAGGCGCTGGCGGTCGCCAGCTCCGCGCCGGGATACCCGGCAACCGCGGGCACGGCGCGACTGCGTGAAGCGGCGGTGGCCGCGTTAGAACGCCGTTTCGGCATCACCGGCCTGACCGAAGCAGCCGTGCTGCCAGTGATCGGCAGCAAAGAACTCATCGCGTGGCTGCCCACGCTGTTGGGCCTGGGGGCCGCCGATGTGGTCGTGGTCCCGGAGCTGGCGTATCCGACGTATGACGTGGGGGCCCGGCTGGCCGGAGCCCGCGTGCTGCGCGCGGATTCGCTGACCCAGCTGGGGCCGCAAATCCCGGCGCTTTTCTACCTGAATTCTCCGAGCAACCCGACCGGCCGTGTGCTGGGCGTCGACCACCTGCGCAAGGTGGTCGGCTGGGCGCGGCAACCTGGACGCGAAAAGGGCCCGGTGCTGGCCTCCGACGAGTGTTACCTGGGTTTGGGCTGGGACTCCCAGCCGTTCTCGGTGCTGCATCCCGCGGTGTGCGACGGCGACCATACCGGGCTGCTTGCGATCCACTCGCTGTCGAAGAGCTCGTCGCTGGCGGGTTACCGGGCCGGATTCGTCGCCGGCGATCCGGCCCTGGTCGCTGAGCTGCTGGCCGTGCGCAAACACGCCGGGATGATGGTGCCGACGCCGGTGCAGGCCGCCATGGTCGCAGCACTCGAGGACGACGCTCACGAACGGCTGCAGCGCGAGCGGTATGAACGGCGGCGGGCCGCCCTGTTGCCGGCACTGCGCGCGGCGGGTTTTACCGTCGACGATTCCGAGGCCGGCCTGTATCTGTGGGCCACCCGCGGTGAGGCGTGTCAGGACAGCGTCAGGTGGCTGGCCACCCGCGGCATCCTGGTCGCGCCCGGCGAGTTCTACGGCCCGCGCGGCGCCCGGCATGTGCGCGTTGCGCTGACTGCCACCGACGAGCGTATCGCTGCCGCGGTGCGGCGGCTGAGTTAGCCTGGGCGCCTGGCACGCTCGTGAGGCGAACAGCCCAACGCTGCGGTAGTTGTTAGGCAAACGCTTCCTAAGGGCTCCACTCTCGGGTAAGGAATGTGTCGTGACAAGTTCGGTGAACAATCCGGCGGGCAATCTGCACATCCCTACGTCGGTTGGAGACATAGCCAAGCGCATCTTTCTGGGAAAGCCGCTGATCACCGAGGAACTGACGAATGAGAAGCTGTCCAACCCCGTTGCGCTAGGTGCGCTTTCGCCGGACGCGATCTCGTCGACCGCCTACGGCACCGAGCAGATCCTGATCGAATTACTGCCGGCTGCAGGGTTGGCGGCGTTTACGCTGTTGCTTCCCATCAACTGCGCGATTCTGGTGATTCTGGTGTTGGTGGCCGCGTCGTACCGGCAGGTCGTCATGGCCTACACCCGGGCGGGTGGTTCCTACATCGTCGCGCGGGAGAATTTCGGACCCCGGGTGGCGCAGGTTGCCGCCGCGGCGCTGCTAATCGACTATGTGGTCACCGTCGCGGTTCAGTCGGCGGCCGGGACGGTCGCGGTGGTCTCGGCGATACCGTCAGTGGGTCCGCACAGCCTGCAGATCACCGTCGGCGTAGTGCTTGTCATCTGCTATGCCAACCTGCGCGGATTGAAGGAAGCGGGATGGCAGTTCGCGTTGCCGACCTACTTCTTCGTCATCATGGTCGGCCTGACGATCGTGGTAGGCGTTGCGCGCGCAACGCTCGGCGATCTACCGGTTTACGATCCCGCGCAGATGCCCGGAACTGTGCCAGTTCATCAGGGGGATGGCTTAGTGATGGGCGCGACCATCCTGACTTTGTTGCGCGCGTTCGCCAACGGCGGTTCATCGCTGACGGGGGTCGAGGCGATCTCTAATACCGTCGAGGTCTTTCGAAAGCCGCAGGGCCGCAACGCACGTCGAGTGCTCACCGCCATGGCTTGCATCCTCGGGTTCTTGCTGGCCGGCGTTGCCTATCTCACTTTTGTCACCCACGCCACGCCGTATGTCGCTGGATACCCTTCGGTGTTATCGCAGGTTGGCCGTGCTGTCTTCGGCGGTGGGGTAATCGGAAATATCCTCTACATCCTCGTCCAGACGTCAACGGCCGCCATCTTGTTCACCGGCGCGAACACCAGCTTCAACGGATTCCCGGCGCTGGCCAGTTTTGTCGCCGAAGACCGCTTCCTGCCCCGGCAGCTGATGAAACGCGGTTACCGCCTGGTGTTTTCGAACGGCATCATCGCGCTCACGGCGTTTTCGGTGGTATTGCTGCTGACGACCGGCGGCTCGGTCAACGCGCTGGTCCCGTTCTATGCGATCGGCGTGTTCACCGGATTCTCGATGGCCGGTTATGGGATGACCAAACACGAACTCACCCATCGGGAACCGGGTTGGCGGCGCCGAATGGCGATCAACCTCTCCGCCGGGATCCTATCGACCATCGTGGTCGGCATCTTCGCGGTCGCGAAATTCACCGAGGGCGCCTGGCTGGTGGTCGTCGTGTTCCCCGTGCTGGTGTTCATCCTGATCCGGCTCAACCGGGAATATCGCGCCGAGGCGGCCATTCTCGAGACGTTCCGTACCGACCGGCCCGAGTTGGTGAAGTACGCCAGGCACAAGGTCTTCGTGTTTGTGAACTCGGTTGACCTCGCGGTCATCGAGGCGCTGCGCTACGGCAGGGGACTGCGGTCCGACGAGCTCATCGCGGTGCACTTCATGGTCGATGCGGCCCACGCCGCGCAGTTGCGCAAACGTTGGGATCACTTCGAACTCGACACCCGGCTTCGGGTGGTGGATTGTCCGGATCGGCGGATCACCCGGTCCGCGCAGCTGCTGGTCGCCAAGGCGCTCAGCGAACATCCGAATACCAACGTGACGGTGCTGTTGCCGCGACGGACTTACGCGCCGCTGCTCGGACGCCTGTTGCACGACCGCACTGCGGACAAGATCGCCCGGGCGGTCAGCCTGGTCCCGGACGCCGCGGCGACGATCGTCCCGTACGACGTGCAAACCCGGATCCAGGAGGCCTACCCGGAGCGCTTCGAGCAGCGTGTCGCGCGCGAACTGGACAAGGTCGAAGCGTGGGTGTTGCGCGACGAGGACAACGACGTCGCAACCTACGAACACCCCGAGCGGCCGCGGTCGCTGGCCAGGGTGGCCGGCCTGATCCCGGGACAGCGCGCCACCCTGGAGGGGCGAGTCAGTCAGGTCGAGGACGTCAACCGGGGCCGGCGAATGCTGCGACAGATCGTCGTCGGCGACGAAAGCGGGGACATCAGCATCGCGTTCAATCCCGGGCACGGAGGCGCCGACATCCAGCCCGGTCAGTTGTTGCGGATCACCGGCAAAGTCCGCCAAAGCGGCAACCGGCCGCTGTCGATGGTCGACCCGGCATATCACGTGGTCGAAGACCCCGCCCGAGCGGCCGAATCCGGAGACTCCGGGCAGAGCGCCGACGGGTAGCTTCGCGACGCAGATCCTGCGATGTGTTCAGACCCAATGGAACACGCGAGACGTGAGCAGGACGATGCCCAGCGAGACCGATGCGACTACGGTGAGCCCGATGATCGCGACAACGAGCGGACGCCACCCGGTGCGCGCGATTTGGCGGATGTCGGTGGTCAACCCGACACCGGCGAAGGTCAACAGGAACGCCCATTTCGACACGTTGGCCAGGTTCGCCGCCTGACCCTTGGTCAGCCAGCCCGCGGTCGCGATCGCCGAGACCGCCAGGAAGCCGAGCACGAATTTCGGGAATTTGTCCCAGATGAAGGCCGCTCTGGCTTTCACGCCGGGCGCGATCTGGTCGGCTTCGCCGCGACCGGCCCAATACAGCGCGAATCCCAACACGACGAATCCGATCAGCGCGTTGCGGACGGACTTGACCAGCACGGCGATCTTGCCGGCGTGATCGGAAAACAGGTAGCCGGTGGCGGTGGTTTCGGCGGTGTTGTCCACCGCCAGGCCGGCCCACAGCCCGAATTCCCGGTCGGTGAGGCCGATAGCGTGTCCCAGTGGTGGCAACACGAACAGTGCCACCGCGCCCAACGCCAGGATCGCCGCGATGGCGTAGCCGACATCGGAATTGCGGGCCCGGATCGCGCCCTTGGCAGCCACGATGGCCGACACCCCGCAGATCGAGGTTCCTATCGCCAGCAACGAGCCCAGCTTGCCGGACAGCCCGAATGCACGTGCGGCGAGGATGATGACGGTTCCCGCGACCGCCATGTCGACCAAGATCTGCACCAGGCTCAGCGCGCCGAGTTTGGCGATATCGCCGAGTACGAAGCGGGCTCCCAGCACCACGATGCCGACTTTCAGCCAAAACTGGTAGGTCAGCACGCCGGGTCGAAAGATCGGGTGCAGCCCAACGGTGTTGGTGATGAGCAGCCCGATCACGATGGCCCACAAGACGTATTCGATGTCCGGCACGGTCCAGTGGTGGTGTTTGGCCAGTGTGTTCCACCAGACCTGGGCGTACTTGCCCAGCACCCCCACCGCGATCAGCAGCAGAATGCCCGGCACATAGTCGAGGGGGCGATTGCTGGTGAAGGTGGGCTCGGCCGACTTTTCGTCTGGTTCCGGGCTGACTGTGCTGGTTGTGCTCACTGCATCACCAGGGAATCTTGGGGAGCGCACCGGCGACCGCCAACGCGACGATCACGCCGGCCAGCCGCGGCGCCCACCAGTCGTCCCCAACCCGCTCCAGCCAACCCCGCCATTGCGGCGTGTCCGTATCAACCACCCCGCCATGGTGGCCCGCTCGACCCCGCTGACCAAGTGATTAGCTCGCGCTGAATTTAGGTCCGCCGGCGGGGGCTGACCTCGTTGAGCAAAGCAATGACGCGGGCGGCGAGCTCGTCGACACTGGCGCCGGTGGTGTCGAGCACCAGTTCCGGATTTTCGGGTGGCTCGTAGGGCGCGTCGACCCCGGTCAGCCCGGTGAGCTCGCCGCGGCGGGCACGCGCATACAGGCCTTTGGGATCCCGCTTTTCGCATTCGGTCAGCGACGTGGCGACGTGGACCTCGATGAACGGCAGTTTGGCGGCGTCGTTGAGGGCGCGTGCGGTCTCACGGTCCGATTTGAGCGGCGACACCAGCGACGCCAGCGCGACCACGCCCGCGTCGGCCAGCAGTCGGGTCAAATGGCTCACTCGCCTGATGTTTTCGGTGCGGTCGCCGGGCGAGAAGCCCAGGTCGTCGGAAAGGCCGTGACGCAAGTTGTCGCCGTCGAGCAGGTAGGCCACGCGTCCCGATTCGACAAGCGCGCGCTCCACGGCCACCGCGATCGTCGACTTGCCGGATGCGGGCAGCCCGGTGAACCAGATCGTCGCGCCCGCCTGCCCGGTGGCCTGCCAGCGGTGGCCACGGTCCAGCGCCGACGGATGCCAGCGGATGTCGGAGCGCGGGTGCGTGCCCGGCCTGACCTCCCGCGCCTCGATGATCGTGCCGGCGCCGACGGTGTCGTTGGTGGTTTCGTCGATCAGGATGAGTGCGCCGCTGTCGCGGTTGTCGGTGTAGCTGTCGGCGACCACGATCGAGCTGGTCCGCAGCGTCACGGTGCCGATGTCGTTGAGCGCCAGCTCGACTGGCCCGTCGAGTTCGTCGAGCGTTTCCGGATCCAGCCGCGAGTGCAGCTCCTGCACGGTCGCCCGGACCGTCTTGGTGGTCTGTTTGAGCGCCAACCGGTCACCTGCCCGCAGCGGCGTGTCGGCGAACCAGCACACGGTCGCGTCCAGCTCTCGGGCCAGCACCGGCAACACCGCGTCGTCGGCGCCACTGATCAGCACGTCGCCGCGACCGACATCGATGTCGTCAGCCAGCTCAATCGAAACCGACAACGGCGCAACGGCTATCGCGCGTTCGTCATCGAGCGTGTCCAGCGCCGTCACCGTCGAGCGGGTGCCGGCGGGCAGCGACACCACCGGATCGCCGACGCTGAGTGTTCCCGCCGCAAGCCGCCCGGTGTAGCGGCGGCGCACATCGGCGGTCGGCCGCGACACCCACTGCACCGGCAGGCGCAGCCGCGAGGCCTCGGCCTGCGGGGCGGCCAGCTCGACGCCTTCCAGATACTCCAGCAGTGTGGGCCCGCCGTACCAGGGCGTGCGGTCGGAGGCGTGCACGACGTTGTCCCCGTGCAGGGCCGCGATCGGGATCACCGAGATGTCCACCGCGCCAAGGCGTGCCGCCAACTGACGCAGCTGGTCTTCCACCACGGCGAACCTCGCCTCGTCGAAGTCGACCAGGTCGATCTTGTTCACCGTTGCCACATAATGCTTGATGCCCAACAGCTTTGCGATGCGGGCATGCCTGCGGGTTTGCCGCAGCACGCCGGCGCGGGCATCGACCAGCAGGATGGCCACGTGCGCGTTGGAGGCGCCGGTGAACATGTTGCGGGTGTAGCGCTCATGGCCGGGAGTGTCGGCGAGGATGTAGCTACGGCGTTCGGTGGAAAAGAAGCGGTACGCGACGTCGATGGTGATGCCCTGTTCGCGTTCGGCACGCAGACCGTCGGACAGTGCCGCGAGGTCCGCGACACCGTCTTCGTCGGTGACGGCTTCCAGGTGGTCCAGCGGCAGGCTGTCGGTGTCGTGCATCAGCCGGCCGATCAGAGTGCTTTTGCCGTCGTCCACCGAACCCGCGGTGGCGATGCGCAGCAGCTGACGCGTTATCCCCTTGGGAGACTGGACGTCTTCGATCTGCTCTGTGTCTTCGGTCGCGGTCATCAGAAGTAGCCCTCTCGCTTGCGGTCTTCCATCGCGGCGGCCGAGGTGCGGTCGTCGGCGCGGGTCTCGCCGCGCTCGGAGACCGTGGCCGCTGAGATCTCGGTGATGACCCGGGCGATGTCGGTGGCCCTGGAACGCACCGCCCCGGTGATCGTCAGGTCCCCCACGGTGCGGTATCGCACCCACTCCACGGCGGACGTTTCGTCGGCCTGCGGACCGGCGTATTCCGACACCGCCAGCAGGATGCCGTCGCGTTCAAACACCTCGCGCTCGTGAGCGAAGTAAATCGGCGGCAGCTCAAGGTCTTCCAGCTCGATGTAGCGCCACACATCGAGCTCGGTCCAGTTGCTCAGCGGGAATACCCGCACCTGTTCGCCCCTCTTGATCCGGCCGTTGTAGAGCGACCAGGGTTCGGGGCGCTGCGCGCGGGGATCCCACTGGCCGAATTCGTCGCGGAAGCTCAGGATGCGTTCCTTGGCGCGCGCGCGTTCCTCGTCGCGACGGGCCCCGCCGAAGGCGGCGTCGAACCCACCGGCCTCGAGCGCGTCGAGCAGCGTGCGGGTCTGCGCCCGGTTGCGCGAAGCCCCGGGGCCGGGGTCGAGCACCCGGCCGTTGTCGATGGACTCCTGCACCGACGCGACGATCAGCTTGTGCCCGTGGCCGGTCACCCTGCGGTCGCGGAACTCGATGACCTCGGGAAAGTTGTGTCCAGTGTCGACGTGCATCACCGGGAACGGCAGCGGCAGCGGTCGAAATGCCTTCTCCGCCAGGCGAAGCAGCACAATGGAGTCCTTGCCCGCCGAGAACAGCAGCACGGGCCGCTCCAGCTCGGCGACGACCTCGCGGATGATGTGCACCGCTTCGGCTTCCAGCAGCCGCAATTCGTCGACCCGCCGCGTTTCTGAGGTGTCCGTGGGTACGGTCGTGGTCATCAGCGTCGCTCCTCCTCATCGCTTCGTCCCCCGCAAGCGGGTGGGGCTTGCTCCTTCTGGGGGCGTGCCCTCATTGCATCGTCGCCGACGCGGGTCATGTGGGTAGCCCTTCTCGTTCGGCATCGGCCCGGTAGCGGTCCACCCACTCGTCGGAGCGCTGGTCGGCTTGGCGTTCCAGCACGGGAGGGGGCGCCAGTCGTGGGTCGAGGCCCAGTTCCTCCAGAATGGTGGCCACCACCTGAGTCAGGTTGCGCCACAACACCGGATAGGAAATCTCCATCGGCTTGATGTCCGCTTCGGCGAACCAGTTTCGCCACCCCTGCTCCTGGTCGCGCAGCATGGTCACCACGTAGGCGATGGCCCCGGCGTGATACGTGGCACGCGCGTCCCGGACCGGATCGGGCCTGCCCCGCCATACCCGCGTCTGCACCGCGCGCCAGAACGACACCGCCTGCGACACCACGTCGGGCCGGTAGACATACACAAGCAGTGGTTCCTCGCCGACGACATCGCGGATCGCGGCCAGCAGACCGTCGCCGGAGCGATCCGGCAGTTCGGCGGCGCGATTCAACAGCAGCGGTGTCTGGTTCCACATCAGCTTGCCGCCCCACACGCCGTTCGGTGTTCTGCCGACCGTGCGGATGTAGTCGCGCCAGATCTCCGCCGACGCGAGGTCGGGCTTCCCCTCGTCGAGCGGATCCAGCAGGCTCAGGACCGACTCGTCCCCGACCCCGGCGAACCACTCCCGCGGTTGCGGGGCCTGGCTCGTGGTCGGCAGATACTGGAAGAACTCCTGGGGCTCGCCGGCCACACCGGTCGCGCGCAGCGATTCCACCAACAGTGTGCTGCCGCTGCGCTGGGAAGCCAGCACCAAATACGACGACGGGCTTTCTGTCACCAACGAAGCCTAACCGCAGGCAAATCCGGTGCAAGGCGTTGAATTAGCTTCAGCCTGAAGATAACTATTGCGCGAAATCGCGCGGCGTCTCGTGCGCGATCGTCAGGTGGCCGGCGCCGGATCCGATGATAGCCGTCGGCCCACAGCCGTTACCGACCGGGGAGTTTCCGCGCCGGCTCAGGGGCGGCGGCTGGTCGCGTTCACCCGAGTGTGGGCATCATCACAGCGCAGTGCCCTAGT